>Ga0207718_100231_pt1 | contig 59843 bp, 72 predicted proteins | sample A23M2SouthBayCA_FD_187749 | JGI IMG/M metagenome (GOLD analysis project Ga0207718, IMG submission 187749) | Aerobic enrichment media microbial communities from Eden Landing Ponds, California, USA - A23 M2 (SPAdes) | ecosystem: Environmental > Aquatic > Marine > Unclassified | place: Emeryville...
GGCCGCCTCGTCGGTGACCGGGTCGCGACCGACGTGTTCGCCGTCGCGGGCGCCCGCGAACTCGACGTGGAGGTGAGTCGCATCGTGCGGTCGGTCGGTCGGATCACCGACGTGACGCTCCCCGAGGACGCCGACGACATCGCGGATATGGAGGGGTACGACCCCGTCGCGCCCGCGACGAAGGCGGCGCTCGCGGGCAAGACGCTGATCTTTCCCCGGCGCCTGACCGTCGCCGAACTGGAAGAGCGACTCGTCACCCGCCTGCAGGACGACTACGACGTGGGGCACGTCGACGTGGAACTGGCCGCCGACGGCACCGTCGCGTATCTCGCGCTGGGGAGTCGCGTCACCGGTATCGGCCCGACGCTCGCGCCCGGGACCGTCGCCGTCGCGGTCCGGGCCGACCCCGCCAACGCCGCCAGTCCGGGCGACCGGGTGCAGGTGTGGCGAACCGGAGAGTCGGCCGAACGCCTCCTGACCGCCGAACTGCGCGCGCACGTCGACGACGTAGCGACACTCGCCGTCGCCGAGGAGGAGGCAGTGCGACTCGAGGCCGACGAAACCTACCGGCTGGTGACGCTGCCCGCGGAACCACAGGCCGAACGCGAGTTCGCGTCGTTGCTCCGTGCCGCCGACGAGACCATGTACGTCGTTCGCGTGGCCGAGGGAAGCGACCTCGTCGGCGCGGCCGTCGAGGGCCTCGACGCGACTGTCGTGGCCGTCGAGGGCGCGGACGGGAGCGTCGACGACCTCCCCGACGACCGGACGCTCGCGGTGGGCGACGCGGTGTACGTCGTCAGTCGCCCCGAGACGTACCGGCGGCTCGATGCCCGGAGCCGGCCGCCGGAGGCGTAGACGCAACTCCTTTGACCGACGGGGCGCGACACGTAGCCATGCAGTGGAAGTTGTTCGCGGACCTCGTGGAAGTGGCGGGTGACCGGGAGATCCGTGTCGACGTCGACCCGGGCGCGACGGTCGGCGATGCACTCGACGAACTGCTCGACTCCCGTCCCGCGCTCCGGGATCGCGTCCTCGACGATTCGGGCGCCGTGGCCGATCACATCAACGTCCTCCGCAACGGCGAGAACGTCTACACGGCCGACGGGCTAGGGACGACGCTCGAAGCGGACGACGAACTCGCGTTGTTCCCGCCGGTGAGCGGCGGTCGAACGTAGCGTATTACGCGGGCCGCGGGCGGGAGATGAACAGCGTCTGGACGAGGTTGAACGGATCGTACGTCGACTGGTGGCACTGGCAGTAGACGCCGTTCGGGTTGCCGAATCGGGCGGCGTCCGCGGACTGCTTGTACCCCGGCACACAGCAGAAGTGGGTACACTTGTTGAGCCACGCGATGAAGCCCTGGTCGGTGCTGGCCTGGAGCCACTCGTCGTCCTGTGCGGCCTCCTCGATGCGCGTGCTGCGGACGATCTGGATCGGGATGATGTCCTCGGCGTTCTCGGAGCGCCATCGGCCGGTAGCGGGCTTCCCGACGCCCGGATCGCCGATGCCGTTGCCCCACTCCTCGTAGTCACTGAAGTCGTCGACGTGGAAGCGGTCGCCCTCCTCCTTGCTCCCGGACTGCCAGTCGTAGGCGGGGTTCGATCCCGAGCGGAAGTAGTTGTCACTCTCGTAGCCGGGCTGGATGCCGCCGTATCCCTCGACGCCGCAGTACTGGAACCACTCCGAGGAGTAGGTGGAGCCGCCGAGATCCATCTCGGCGACCTGCACCTGTCGCCCGCCCTGCGTGACGGTCTCGACGGTCGGCCAGACGCCCTTGAGGTAGCCCTCCGAGTCGATCTCGATCGGGATCTGGGGCATCCCGCGGGGCGCCGGACCGCCAGTGTTCTCGATGGCCCACGCCTGGGTGCTCCCGCCACCGGCCCCGGGCGAGGCGGTCGCGCTGTTGACGGTCACCGTCCCGAGCGCGCCCACGCCGGCGAGCGTCGAGCCCCCCACGACGCCCTTGACGAACCGCCGCCGGCCGCTCTCTTCGGGATATTTGTCGTCCGCGCTCATGCCCGAACCTTGGAGTGGGCAGTAAAAAGCATGACGAAGTGCGCGGAACCGCTCAGTTCCAGGGCGCGTTCGGGAAGTCGACCACCCGCTCCTCGCGGTCGATCCCGTCGATCTTCGCCACGTCCGCGTCGTCTAGGTCGAGGTCGAGCGCCCCGTAGTTCTCTCGGACGTGCGCGGGCGACCCCGCCTTCGGGATGACCGCCACGCCCTTCGCCAGCGCCCACGCCAGCGACACCTGTGCGGGCGTGGCGTCGTACTTCTCGGCCACCTGTCGAATCTCCGGCACGTCCGCGACGGCGTTGCGCGCGATCGGTGCGTACGCCACCAGCTGGTAGCCGTGGCGGTCGGCGTGGGCGCGGAGATCCTCCTGCTGGAGCAGGGGGTGCAGCTCCACCTGATGGGCAGCAGGTGGCTCGCCGAGGTGGTCGATGGCCTCGTCCAGCAGGTCGGGCGTGAAGTTGCTGAGGCCGATCCCGCGGGTCAGCCCCCGCTCTCTCGCCGCCAGCAGCGCCGGGAGGGTCTCCTCGGGGTCGTAGGTGTCCATCGGCCAGTGGACGTACAGCAGATCGAGCGTCTCCACGCCGAGGGCGTCGACGCGTTCGTCGGCGCTCTGCAAGAACGCGTCGTACGCGAGGCGGTCACGCCACACTTTCGACGCGAGGAACACGTCGGAGCGGGGCACGTCGCTCTCGGCGATGCCGGCGCCGACCGCCGCCTCGTTCTCGTAGTATTCGGCCGTATCGACGTGGCGATACCCCGTCGACAGTGCCGTCTCGACGGCGCCGGCACAGCGGTCCGGATCGGTCAACCGGTAGGTACCGAAGCCGAGTCGGGGGAGGTCCATACCGGCCGAACGGGATCCAGCGTGTCGAAGCCTGCGATACCGGCACGACGGGTCGCTTCGAGGGGTGCGTCGAATGCGCACTCCTCTCACGCCGACCGTGTAGGCGAAACGATTTTCATGTGCGCTCGCGCATGGTCGTTATGCCGACGGAACCCGAGACAGGGTACGACCCGGATCTGGGTCGGAAGTTCGTTTTCGTAACCGGGGGCGTGATGTCCGGTCTCGGCAAGGGGATTACGGCCGCGAGCACCGGCCGCCTCCTGTCGAACGCGGGCTTCGACGTGACCGCCGTAAAGATCGACCCGTACCTCAACGTGGACGCGGGGACGATGAACCCCTACCAGCACGGGGAGGTGTACGTGCTGAAAGACGGGGGCGAGGTCGATCTGGACCTCGGCAACTACGAGCGCTTCCTCGGGACGGACATGACGTTCGATCACAACGTCACGACGGGGAAGACGTACAAACACGTCATCGAGAAGGAGCGCGCGGGCGACTACCTGGGCAACACGGTCCAGATCATTCCGCACATCACCGACGACATCAAGCGGCGCATCCGCGAGGCCGCCGAGGGGACCGACGTGTGTCTCGTCGAGGTCGGGGGGACCGTGGGCGACATCGAGGGGATGCCCTACCTCGAAGCGCTCCGCCAGTTCTCCCACGAAGAGGACGACGAGGACGTGCTCTTCGCGCACGTGACGCTCGTCCCCTACTCCAAGAACGGCGAGCAGAAGACCAAACCCACCCAGCACAGCGTGAAGGAACTCCGCTCCATCGGCCTCCAGCCGGACGTACTGGTCGGGCGGTGTGAGGATCGCCTCGACCCCGACACGAAAGAGAAGATCGCGCTGTTCTGTGACGTGCCCACCGACGCCGTCTTCTCCAACCCCGACGTCGAGGATATCTACCACGTCCCTCTGATGGTCGAGGACGAGGGACTGGACGAGTACGTGATGGAGCAGTTGGACATCGCGGACGAGGCGCTCCCGCCCGCAGAGCGCGACAGTCGCTGGCGCGAACTCGTCACCCGGGAGCGCACGGGCGAGATCGACGTGGCCCTCGTCGGCAAGTACGCCCTCGAAGACGCGTACATGTCGATCCACGAGGCGCTGAAACACGCGGGCATCCACGAGGAAGTCGACGTGAACGTCCTCTGGGTGGACGCCGACGAGATGCGCGACCACCACACCGAACGCCTCCGCGAGGCGGACGCGGTGGTCGTCCCCGGCGGCTTCGGCTCCCGCGGCGCCGAAGGAAAGATCGAGGCGATCCGCTACGCCCGCGAGAACGACGTGCCCTTCCTCGGCCTCTGTCTCGGCTTCCAGATGGCCGTCGTCGAGTACGCGCGGAACGTGCTGGGCCTGGAGGGCGCTCATTCGGCGGAGATCGACGCGGACACGCCGTATCCCGTGATCGACCTCCTGCCCGAACAGTACGACCTCGAAGATCTGGGCGGGACGATGCGGCTGGGCGCCCACGAGACGGACATCCTGCCGGAGACGCTCGCCCAGGACGTGTACGACGCCGACTCGTGTACCGAGCGTCACCGCCACCGCTACGAGGTCAATCCCGAGTACATCGACGACCTCGAAGCCGGTGACCTGACCTTCTCCGGGCGCGCGGGCAATCGGATGGAGATCGTCGAACTCGACGATCACCCCTTCTTCCTCGGGACGCAGTTCCACCCCGAGTTCCGGTCGCGCCCCGACCGTGCGAGTCCGCCCTTCGTCGGACTCGTCGAAACGACACTGGCACAGCTGACCGACGAGGAACGGGAGGTGGAGGTCTGATGGTCGACACCGAGAGCTTCATCGACGAGGCCACCGAGGAGATCGCCGCCGAAGTGGGAGATGCAAACGCTATCATCGCCCTCTCGGGCGGCGTCGACTCCTCGGTCGCGGCCGCCCTCGCCTACCGCGCCATCGGCGACCAGCTCACCCCCGTCTACGTCGACACCGGGCTGATGCGCAAGGGGGAGACCGAGGGGATCCGCGAGACGTTCGCCTTCATGGACAGCCTCCGGATCGTCGACGCGAAGGATCGGTTCCTCGACGCCCTCGCGGGCGTGACCGACCCCGAGGAGAAACGCCACGTCATCGGCGAGGGGTTCATCCGCGAGTTCGAACGCGCGGCCAAGGAGACGGACGCCGACTACCTCGTGCAGGGCACCATCTACCCCGATCGCATCGAGAGCGAGGGCAACATCAAGTCCCACCACAACGTCGGCGGCCTGCCCGAAGTCATCGACTTCGACGGCATCGTCGAACCCGTCCGCGACCTCTACAAGGACGAGGTGCGCGAGGTGGCGCGGGCCCTGGACCTGGAGGAGGTCGTCTCGGAACGGATGCCGTTCCCCGGTCCCGGCCTCGCCGTGCGGATCATCGGCGAAGTGACCGAGGAGAAGCTGACGGTGGCCCGCGAGTCCTGTCACGTCGTCGAGGAGGAAGTCGAAGCGCACGACCCCTGGCAGGCCTTCGCGGCCGTCATCGGCAAGGCGACGGGGGTGAAAGGCGACAACCGCGTCCACGGCTGGGTCGTCTCCGTGCGCTCCGTCGAGAGCCGCGACGGCATGACCGCGCGCGCCCAGGACCTCCCGTGGGAGACGCTCCAGCGCATCCAGAGTCGCATCACGGGCGAGAACGACAACGTCGCGCGGGTCGTCTACGACGTGACCCACAAACCGCCCGCGACCATCGAGTACGAATAGTGACCCGAGCCATCCTCGCCGGCCCGGACCACGACGGCCTCGGTGCCGCCCTCGAAGTACAGGGGATCGAGGTCGTGCGCGTCGACGGCGTCCTCACCGCACCGGTGCTGGACGACGCCGGCGTCGACGACGCCGACCTGTTCGTCCTCACGGACCTCGACGAAGCGACGGCCATCTCGGTCGTCAAGGATCGCAACCCCGACATCCGCGTCGTCGTCTACAGCCACGATTCGCTCCCGAACTTCGCGCGTGGCCAGACCGACCTCGCGATGGACCCCGACCTGTTCGGAGTCGATCTGGTGGCCGAAGAGCTGGCGTAGTTGAATCGTGCTTAAATCCGGTTTAGTCCGTCAAAGACGCTGAAAACACGATTTCAGTGTCACGTCGATTGAAATGCTCTCCCGAACAGTGACGGATACGATGACTTCGACGACACCAGCCGCGACGTATATGGCGAAACAGCTGTGCCGCGGGTTCGTCGCCCACGACCGTCGAGAGCGCGAGGCGGCGGTGGATGCGTTCGCGGCGGTGGACATGCTCCAGTTCGTCCACGTCGACGCGGCGACGGCGCGGGAGGCGGCGGTCGGCTACGTGGACGCGCTGTGGGCGAAAGACGCCGTCGAAGACGCCTGCCGCGTCGATGGGGACATCGACCCCGACCGGCTCGCCGAGGCCGACTGGTCGGCTGTCGAAGCCGGATTTCGGCGACGAGCGTCTGCCGCCGGCATCGATCAGAAGTACTCGCGGCTCACCACCGACGCGTGGCGGGAACACAAGTGTGGCGGCGACTACTGGACGCCGATGATGCACGCCCAGATGCTCGAACTTCGGACCGCCCTCCAGGACGAGGAGTACCCACACAAACCCCGACACGGCCAGGGTGGGTTCGGGCCCGCCCCCGCTCGCTACGCCCTGGGCATCGAACTCCACGACACCCGACAGTGGGGGCAGGCTCGCGAGGTCATGACGCCGTACTTCGAACGCATCGTCGAGGAGCACGACGACGAACTGTCGACGACGGCCGGCCCCGCCGTTCCAACCCCGGACCCCGCCGCGCTCGACGCCGACTGATCGCCGCCCCCGAAGCCGCACCGTTAAGGCGCCGCCGGCCAACTCTGAGGCATGACACTCGACGTACTGGAGACGCTCGATCCGGACGACGGGGAGGTGCTGACGGCCGAACTGGTCGTCAGCGACGACGTACTGGTGAAGGCGTTCGCGCTGGGGCCGAACGCGGAGTTGCACGCCCACGAACATGGCGACAGCACGAACGTCTTCCATGTGCTGCAGGGGACGGTGACGGTCCTCCAGGGCGACGAGGAAGAGCCCATCGAGGCGCCGGGGGTCGTGCCCCACGACCGCGGCGTGAGCCACGGCGCCCGCAACGACACCGACGAGGTGGCCGTCTTCACCGCCAGTCTCTGTCCGATGCCCGGGGCGGACTGAGTGGGGCGATGGCTCGCGCCAGCGTCACGGCCCACGCCCGCCTCCACTTCGGCTTCTGTAATCTGAGCCTCGAACGTGAACGGCTCTACGGGAGCCTCGGCGTCGGTCTCGCCCGCCCGCACGTTCGCGTGACGGCGACGCCACGCGACGGCGTCCGGTGTGACCACTCGGCCGTTCGCGACTACGCCGAGCGCGTCGTCGATCTGCTCGACGTGCCCGGTGTCGACCTCGCGGTCGAGGGGGCGTTCCCGCGACACGTGGGGCTGGGGAGCGGGACGCAGTTCGCGCTCGCGACGCTCGTCGCCGTCGCACGCGCCACCGACGCGGCGGCGGACGTGCGCGAACTCGCCCCGGACCTCGGCCGCGGCGGTCGCTCCGGCGTCGGCGTCGCCACGTTCGAAGACGGCGGGTTCGTCCTCGACGCCGGCCATCCAACGGCGCGGTTCACGACGGCCCGTCCCGAGGTGGGCGAGTGGTCGGTGCCCCCGGTCGCCGCGCGTCACCTCATCCCCGACGACTGGCGATTCTTGATCGTTGTCCCCGACGCCCCCGCGGGACCGAGCGGCGACGCCGAGGACCGGAGCATGCGGTCGGTCGTCGAGTCGGCGCCGCCGTCGCCGAGCGACCGGCTTGCGGGCGTGATCGCCCGGCGCGTCCTCCCGGCGGTCACCGAGTCGTCGGCCGAGCGGTTCGGCGCCGCCGTCGCCGAAATCGGCCGGCTCAACGGGACGTGGTACGCCGACGAGCAGGGTGGCGTCTACCGACCGCCGGCGGGGGAACTCGTCGCGGCGCTCGACGACGACCCCGCCGTGTACGGCGCGGGGCAGTCCTCGTGGGGTCCCGCGGTGTACGGCGTGACGGACGCCGAGCGGGCGGCGGCGGCGCGGACGGCCGGGCGGGACGCCCTCGACGCCGCCGGTGTCGACGGTCGCGTGCTGGTTGCCGAGGGGCGGAATCGTGGCGCCACGGTCGACGTCGAACGCCGCAACCAATAACTCGCGGACGGCCGTAGGCCACCTATGGCCCGGATTCCCTTCGGCATCGCCCGCCTCGATTCGATCATCGGTGGCGGTGCCCCGCCGGGAAGCGTCGTCCTGCTGAGCGGCGAGGCCGGTGCGGGCGCGCGCGAGTTTATCCACACCAGCGCCGCCATGAACGGCCTCTACTACGGCGACACGGAGGCGTTCGAACTCCACTACGGCGAGATGGAGGCCGAATCCGAGCCGCCGGACGAGATTCACTACGTCTCCTTCACTGCCGGCCCGGCCCAACTCGAACGCGAGATGGCGTACACGATGGCGGACGACCTCGTGCATGCGGCGGTCGATCACGTCTCCTTCCGGGACCTCTCGCCCGAGTACTTCCAGCTGAGTCCGATCCCCCGGGAGTGGTACACGGGCAAGACTCGGACGGTACGGGATCTGGCGAGCGAGGAGCGCCGCGAGAGCGCGCTCGGCGCACTCGCCGACTACCTCGGCGAACACGCCGCGGGCAACCTCGTCGTCGTGGACTCCATCACCGACCTCGTCGCCGCGGTCAGCAGTGACATGAGCTGGAGCGACATCGCCCTCCTGATGAAAGGCATCCAGAAGGCGGCGTACGACTGGGGCGGACTCATCCTGTTGCTGGTGCAGGAGGAGACGCTGGCTCCGACGGAGCTCGGACACCTCACCGACGCCGCCTCGGGAACCCTCCAGTTCGGGTGGGAGAGCGGCGGCTCGAAGCGCGCTCGGACGATGTTCGTCAAGGAGTTCCGCGGCGTCCTCTCCCGCATCGAGGCGGAGAACATCATCCGCTTCGAGACGGAGATTCACGAGGGCGGCTTCGACGTGAGCGGCGTCCGGAAGATCAGATGAGTTGAGCTACCCACGACTAAAATCGTGGGATTCAGCATGGACTCCCGTTCTGGCCGAATCATCGGCAGGAGAATAGCCTCCGTTCACGTTCATTATCCCGCTGTCTGCTCACGGGCACTTCGCGCCCGTTCGCATGGTATGCGGGACCTCCGGTCCCGCACTATTCAAGCGCACGCCCAAGGGTGCGCCTCCGTCGCCGCCAGTTTGGTTGCGACGGAGATACCGCAAACCAATATTCTTCGCGGTCGCAAAGTCGCTATGCGACTTTGCTGCCCGCCGGACGTAGTCCGGCGACGGCGTTGTAGTCTGCGTGATTCTCGTACCCACATTTCAGACACTCGAACGCCTCGCCATCGCGGTTGTCTGGGTGCGTGAAACCACAGTATGAGCAACGCCGACTGGTGTTTTTGGGGTCAACTTGTTCGGCCTTGATGTCGCGTTCTTCGACTTTGTACTCGACGTGCTCGTACAACCGTTGGAATGCCCATTTGTGCCCCCACGACGCGCCAGTACGTTCACGAATATCGGTCAAGTCCTCGAACGCGATGACCGAACAGTCGTTCTCACAAGCCTCCGCGACAAGCTCGTTGCTAATGCGGTGGAGTGTTATCTTGAACCGTCCTGCCTCTTTCCGTCCGACTGATCGGATGTTCTGATGTGCCCAGCGCGTGCCACACTGTTGGAGCGAGCCACGTCGTTTTTCGTATTCTCTGCGCCAGTGGTCGAACTCGTCGCCCGACCAGAATGTGCCTGTCGAGGTGACGGCGAGGTTGTTCACGCCGAGGTCGACCCCGAGAACCGTTCCGTTCCCGGTGGTTGCCTGTTCCGGCGCGTCCGACTTCATATCCTTCTTGCAGTGGATGTGAAGCATCCAGTCACCGTCACGATAGTGTAGTTCCGCACCCGTGGTTTCGTAGCCGTCTGAAAAGAGGTATTCCGAGTGCGGTGTGTCACTATCCTCATCGGGTAGCACGTAGTCGGCTTCGATACGCCCGTCCGTGGTGGCGAGGCTCACGGAGTCGTCGTGGAATGTCGCGGTGCGATGGTCGTAGACGACGTGCGGACTGGTGAACCGTGGTTTGGACGCTTTCTTGCCGTTCTTCCAGCGAGCGACGACGCTCTTGCAGGCTTCAACAGCCTTGTTCCGTGCAGCTTGCACCAGTCCCCCGTTGAACCCGTTCGTCGCTTCGCGCACGTCGTCGTAGGTTTCATCATTCAGTGTGGTTTTGCTGGTGGTGACGTATTCGCCTTGGAAGGCGTGGTCAACGACGTATTGTGCTGACCAGAGGAACGTGTCTACGGTGTCTTCGAGGAGTGCGGCGTCGGTGCTGTCCACGTCGAGCGCAACGGAGACAGTACGCCGCACCTCCATATTTTATATGTTGTACTAGTGGTTCTTGAACGCTGGGGGGTCGTTCTGCCACAGTAGTGTGGTTTGGTTCTCAGTTGTCGGCTTCATCCCACGTTCACAAGAGCGAAGCTCTTGTGCAGCCCACCAGAACGCGGAGCGTTCTGGGGACGGCTAAAGCCGTGGGCTTTCGCCTCTCACTTTCTATAATCTGCCGTCAACACTTATGCCGTGGGAACCCAAGCGCTCACAGGATGGCAGGCGAACAGTCCGAGGCCTTCCCGCCGGAGCTACGTGGGTGGGTCGAGCGCAAGGCGACCGAGCGCGACACCGATCCGGAGACGATTCTCGCCCGCGCCGCGGCGCTCTATCGCACGCTCGACGCCGACGCCGAAACCGGCGACGCGGACCCGTACGGGACACGTCTCGACGAGCTGGACGCGGACCTCGACGACGTCGTCGACCGCGTCGCGGCGGTCGAGGACGACCTCGACGAGAAGGTCGACGACGTCCGGGAGCGGGTCGTCCAGATCAAGCGCGAGACCGACGCCAAGGCCCCCCGTGATCACGAGCATCCGGATCTCGCCGACCGCGCCGATGCGGCCGTCCGGGCCGCTGTGGACGCGGAGGCCGAGGTCGACGACCTCGCCGACCGTCTCGACCGTGGCTTCGAGAACTACGAGGAGATCCTGTCGTATCTGACCGACACGACCGACGACCTCGACGAGAAGGCCGACACGCTGGCCAGCGCCGTCGTCGACCTCCGCGCGGAGCTCCAGCGCGTCGCCGCCGCGGAACACGACCGCCAGGCGGTCGACGACCTGCGAACCGCCGCGAACCGGCACGGCGAGCGAACGGCCGCGTGTGCCGACTGCGGCGCGACGGTCGACCTCGGCCTCCTCGCCCGCGCTCGCTGCCCCCACTGTGAGGCCACGTTCGTCGACTTCGAACCCTCGACGGGCTTTTTCAGTAGTGCCACGCTCCAAACCGGCGATCACCCCGCCCTGACCGACGGTCAGGACGGGGTCGACGTGCCCGACGACCCGGCCGACCTGTTCGACACCGAGGTCGGGGGAGCGACCGATGGCTGACGACGCCGACGAGTCGGGTGCTGACGTGGACGCGGACGGAGATGCGGATGTCGAGGACGCCCCGCTCGCCGATCTCGCCAGCGAGGTACGCGCCCGACGCGAGGCTCGGGAGGAACGGGACCCGGGCGATCTCGACGATCCGATCGACGCGGACGCGCCCGACACGGACCTCTTCGAGACGGTCGACGTCGACGCCGTCGACGACGAGGCCATCTGGGAGTCGTTCGTCGAGGGGGAGATGGGACCGGCGGAGCAGGTGGGCCTCGGTGCCGACGTGGAGGCGGCGCCAGATTCGGCCGAACACGTCGTGCCGAAACGCGACTTCTGTCAGCGGTGTCCCCACTTCGCCGACCCGCCCGACACCGCCTGCACCCACGAGGGCACGACCATCGTCGAGGTGGTCGACACCGACCACTTCCGCGTGCGCGACTGTCCGATCGTCGAGGACGAGGACGCCGCCGCCTTCGATTGACGGTCACGCGACGCCGAGTCACCTTTGTAGGTCGACCTGCTACGCCGAGGACATGCAGTTCTGTGACGACTGCGGGTCGATGATGGTCACCCGCGACGGCGAGATGGTCTGTACCGAGTGTGGGGCGACCAGCGAACGCGACGAGGAGCGCGCCGCCCAGTTCGTCTCGACGGAGGCCCAGAGCGACGACGACGTGATCGAAACCGAGGAGGGCGCGAACTTCGAAGGCAAGCCCACCGCGACGGACGTGACCTGCGACAAATGCGGGCACGGCGAGGCGTGGTACACCATCAAACAGACCGGTGCGGCCGACGAACCGCCGACGCGGTTTTTCAAATGTAAGGAGTGTGGCTATCGGTGGCGGGAGTACAACTGAGCGCGGTCAGCGTCACCCCGCTCACTCCTCGCACCCGCTCGCGTGGGCCGCGTCCCGCTGTTTCTCCGCCTTCGTCTTCGCTCGCTTTCGCGCCGTCTCGTTCCCCGGCGTGTAGTAGTACTTCGTCCCGGCGTCGCCCCACTGGTAGTAGCCCATGCGTTCCCCCTCGTGCTGTTCGTAGCCCCGTTCGATCGGCATACGTAACTGTCAGTTGTCGTGCATTATAGGCGTTGCGTCAGCCGTGGCGTCACCCGTCGACGAACGCCGCCACCCGGTCGGCCACTGCCGCCTCCTGGCCGACGAAGAAGTGATCGGCGGCGAACGTCTCGACGGTGCCGCCCGCCTCCCGCGCCGCCTCGGCGACGATTTCGGCGTTGACGGTGTCGTCCCGCGTCCCGTAGCCGACCCACAGTGGCGCGTCGATGCGGGAGACGGCGGCGGTCACGTCCGTGCCGTCGTCGAGGCGGGCGACCGGGGAGAGGGCGGCGACGGCGGTTACGTCCGTCTCGCGGGCGACGCTGAGCGCGACGCCGCCGCCGAAACTGTAGCCGAACAGGGCCACGCGGTCGTATCGCTCGGCGGCCCACGCACACGCGTTCTTGGCGTCGGTTCGCTCGCCCCGGCCCTCGTCCCAGGGGCCGTAGTCGAAACGCAGGCAGTCGATGCGGTCGGGGAGCGCGTCGCTCACGGCGATCAGGCGGCCGTCGTGGCGTGTGCCCCCGTGCTGGGGGTGGGGCGGACAGGCCACGACGACGGTGTCGCCGTCGCTGCCGGTGTCGAGGCTCGCTCGCACGTCGCGTGGGAGGTGGACGCGGTCGGTCGGCACACCGGGCGCTACGCCGCGTAGGGGCACAGTCCTGTCGCTCTCCGGCGGGTGAGATTTTAAGGCTCGCGCCCCGAACGAGGGGTATGGGAATACTCTCGCGGGCCTCCTACGTCGTCCGGTCGAAGCTCAACGCCCTCCTGAATCGGGCCGAGGATCCGACCGAGACGCTCGACTACTCCTACGAGCGGATGCGTGACGAGTTGCAGGAAGTCAAACAGGGTATCGCCGATCTGACGACCCAGAAAAAGCGCTTGGAGATCCAGAAGCGACGGCTGGAGGAGAACGTCGACAAGCACAACGAGCAGGCACGGGAGGCGGTCCGGCAGGACCGCGACGACCTGGCGCGGCGAGCGCTGGAGAAGAAGAAGGAGAAGATGAACCAGATCGAGGAGCTGGAGGGACAGATCGCCGACCTCCAATCCACACAGGACGACCTGGTCGAGAAGAAAAACGAGCTCCAGCGCCGGATCGAGGAGTTCCGCACGAAAAAGGAGACGATGAAAGCTCGGTACGAGGCGGCGGAGGCCTCGACCCGCGTCTCGGAGGCGATGAGCGGCGTCGGCGACGAGATGAGCGACGTGAGTCGGGCGCTGGAGCGCGCCGAGGAGCGAACGGACGAGATGGAGGCCCGCGCCGAGGCGATGGACGAACTGCAGGAATCGGGCGCGTTCGAGGACGCCCTCTCGGACGAGGACGCCATCGACCGCCAGCTGGAGGCCGGGCGGACCGAGAGTGAGGTGGACGCGGAACTGGAGACGCTGAAAACCGAACTCGGCGAATCGAACGGATCGGAGACGGCGTCCGACGATGTCGAAGCCGAACTCGACGAACTCCGTGAGAGCGAGGACGACGAGGAGTCGGCCTGATGGGCGACGCCACGGATCTCGTCGCCGCCGTCGAGCGGTCGACCGACCCCGAGATTCGCGCCGAGTTCGACCGGCGCGTGCGCGAGCAAGCGGAGCGCATCCGCGACGACATCCGCTCCGGACGCCTCGACACCGACGAGTTCGCGATCGGGATGGAACTGGAGGCGTACGCGGTCGACGCCGACGGCCGACTCGCGGCCATCCCCGAACGCGTCTTCGACCGCGGCGGCTGTGCGAAGGAACTCGGCGTCCACAACCTGGAGGTGAACTCCGCGGCGACGGTCTTCGACGCCGCCGGCGTGGCCGAGCAGGCCGACCGCATCGACGCGAACGTCGCCGCCGCGACCGACGCCCTCGACGTGGACGGTCTGGCGCCCGCCCTCGACGCGATGTGGACCGTCCCGCCGGCCGGCGGGACCGACGCGTATCTCGGCGCCGTCGAGGAGCGCTCCGGCGTCGTCGTCGCGACGAACATGCGCCACCACCCGCGGTACGTCGCGCTCGACAACGAGATTCTGGAGCGAAGCGGCGGCCGGATCACGGTCGACGTGCCCGGCGCCTCCCTCTCCTATCCGACCATCCTCGCGGAGTCGCTCGCCACGTCCATCCAGCCCCACCTCCAGATCCCCGACGTCTCGTCCTTTCCCGCCTACTTCAACACCGCGTTGCGGACGGCGGGACCGATCCTCGCGCTGTCGAGTAACTCGCCGTTCCTCCCGGCGGACTGTTACGCCGACGACCCCGACGTGATACCGGCGACGCCCCACGAACTCCGGATTCACGTCTTCGAGGGGAGCATCAACGCTGGCGCGCCGCGGGGCGAGGGCAAGGTCCGGTTTCCGACCGACCTCGACCGCGCGACCGACGTGGTCGACCGGGTCGTCGACGACGAGACGTACGCGCCCGTCCTGGCGGACGGCGAGAGCGACCCCGACGACTACCGCTCGACCATCCGGGAGTACGACCACAAGCGGGGCGTCCACTGGCGGTGGGTGCGGGGCGTGATCGGCGGCCAGCCCGTCGGCACCGCAGACGCAGGCGCGTCGCTCCGCATCGAGTATCGCCCCCTGCCGACCCAGCCGACGGTCCGTGATACCGTCGCGCTGCAGGCGCTCGTCGTCGGTGTCCTCCGTGGGCTGGTGGCCGCCGACCACCCGATCACCGATCTGCCGTGGACGGCCGCCCGCGACTGCTTCTACGACGCCGTCGCGGCGGGACCGGACGCCGACCTCGCCTGGGTGACCGCCGACGGCGACCGGACCGACGACCCCGAGGTCGTCTACGACGAACTGTTCGCGTTCGCCCGTCGCGGCCTCCGGGACGCCGGCCTCGCGGACGACGTCATCGACGGCTATCTCGACCCGGTCGAACGCCGGCGCGACGGGACCGTCCCCAGCGCGTGGAAGAAAGCACGCGTCCGCGAGGCGGTCGACGACGGCGCTACGCTGCCCGAGGCCATCGAGTCGATGCAGCGCGACTATCTCGACCGGGCCGGCGGGGAGACGGTCTTCGTCGACTGGTGAGGCGTCGCTCCCTCGTCGTCGAGCCCCGCCCCGACGGCGAACGGCCGGCGGTGGCGGGGCGGCATCGCCCGCCGATACGTCTCCAGTCGGACATATCCAACCCATACAATTATGATGTACTGGCTATCGATGGCTATCGTGTCCGAGACAACGGCAACTTCCGTCGGTGACGCTGGAACGGTGCCCTCCGCTTGCCCGCGCCCGGTCGTCGTGGCGACCCGGTTCGGTCGCCTCTCCCTCCGTCCCCAGTCACGTTCGCGTACTGCCTCCCGACCGTCCACGTCCGGCCTCCCGGCTGACTCCCGTCCCGGTTCGGCGGTGTGTCGCTCACCATGACGCACGGTCGACGGCTCGCGGTCGTGTTCGCCCTCCTGCTCGTCTGCTCGATGCCGGCCCCGGTGGCCGCCGTCGACCGGACGACCATCGACGACCCGTTCTCGGAGCGGAGCCTCTCGAAGGTCTACCCCGGCGCCGACTCCTTCTCCGAGCCCTCGGGTCAGTATCGGACCGTCGACGTCTACCAACAGGTCGACGGCGAACGCCGACTCGTGGGCTACGTCTTCCTCACGAGCAACGTGGTCGACGTCGAGGGGTACGGCAACGAACCGATCGAGTACCTAGTGGCGCTCGACACCAACGGCACCATCCGTGGAGTCGAACTCGTCGAACAGCACGAACCCTTCTTCGATCGTGTCTCCGCGATCCAGCGATTGCGCCAGTTCGGCTACCAGATGGTCGGCATGTCCGTCACCGAGGAAGTCACCCTTCGCGATCCCGAGTCCGGCGAGTACCACGTCGACGCGCTCACCGGCGCGTCAGTGACCACTCGCGCCTCCATCGAGACGGTGACGCGCTCGGCCCGCATCGTGGCTCGGGAGAAGGGCATCGTCTCGGCATCGGAGGCGACGACCGACGAGGGCGCGACCAACGAGACGGGCGAGACGAACGACACCCAGCAACGTCGTATGACCCTCGCCGACCTGGGTCGGGGGACGGACCTGGCTCACTGGACCGCGGGGACGGCGGACGGTCCCAACGCTTCCGCGCCGCTGGATCTCTACGCGGCTCCCATCGAGTCCGCCCCCGTCAGGCAGAGCATGTTCGGCGGCGCGAACGCTAGCGTCCCGGACGCCAACGCGACGGTTCTCTGGGTCGGCCTCAGCGCCCGCGGGTCGTCGGCCAGCCCCGAGCGTCTCCGCCTCCACCAGTGGACTCGGTCGTTCGCGCCGCCGGTTCGCGAGACGCAGATCGACGGCGTCGACTGGAGCGCCGCGCTGGTCGTCCCCGGTCTCGACACGTCCCGCCCGTTCGTCCTCGACCTGACGGTCGGCGGGGAGCGGGTTCGGCGAACGTACGGCCCCGGCGGGCTGGCAGTTCGTGACCCGGTCGACGCCGCCGCCGCGCGGGCGCTGCCGGCGTGGGTCGGCACCGTCGAGTCGGCGTGGGAGGACATCTGGGGGTCCGTCGTGGCGCTCGTCGTCTTCCTCGGCGCCATCCTCGCCGTGTTCACCTTCCGGTCGCGCCTCTGTCGGCGCGCGGGAGTGACGGTCAATCGCCTCCGGATCGGCACGCTGGGGGTGACGCTCGTCTTCCTCGGCTGGTACCACCCGACCCAGCCCACCACCCAGCAGATAGCGATCCTCGTCCGCGAGGTCATCTCGTGGGCGACCGTCGGCGGGTTCCGGTGGGCGCTGTTTTTCTCGGCGCCCCTCGTCGCACTCACGTTCATCTGTATCGCGCTCGTCCTCCCGAAGTGGGGTCGTGGCGTCTTCTGTGGGTGGATCTGTCCCTTTGGCGCGCTCTCGGAACTCCTGTACAAGGTGACGCCGTGGGCGTACGAACTCCCCCGCGAGTACCACGTCAAACTCGAAAAGATGCGCTATCCGCTTTTCGTCGCCATCGTCGTCGGGTTCGTGATTTCGACGGACTTCGGGGCGAAACTGGCGAAGGTCGAACCGTTCAAGGCGGCCTTCTACAGCTCGCTGGTGTCCGACCCCGTCTACATCGGCTGGTCGGCCGTGCTCATCGTCGCCGGGGCGTTCATGTTCCGGCCGTACTGCCGCTACATCTGCCCCCTCGGCGCCGGACTGGCGCTCGGCAACGTCCTCCAGCGAGAGCCGATCCAGCGGTACGACCTCTGTGGCGACTGCGTGAAATGTCAGACCGACTGCGAGTTTCAGGCCATCGAGGACGACGGCTCGATCGACCGCTTCCAGTGTTTCCAGTGTTCGGTCTGTGTCGACAACTACTACGACCCCGGCGGCTGTCCGGTGGTGCTCCAGTACGACAACGAACACGGCTTCACGGTCGACGCCTGGAAGGACCCCGCGCTCATCGAGCGCATCCGTCCCGAGGATCGCACCACGGAACAGCAGCGCATCCTCGCCGACCGCGCCGTGACCGACGGCGGCGAGACGGCGCTGTACGAGGGGAGTTCGGATCTCGTGCCCGAGGGGAGCATCGTCAGTATGGTGCGCCGGTCGGCCGACGACACCGACGCCCGGGACGACGCGAACGGCGCCTCGTGTTCGTGTTCGGACGCGGACCACTCGTGTTCGTGTTCGGGAGCTACCTGGCCCGACGAAGGAGGTGACGACGATGCGTGAACTCGACCGCCGGTCGTTTCTGACGGCGGTGGGTGGCGCCGCCGGCGCCGGTCTCCTCGGGAAGACGCTCCTCGTCCATGGGGAGGTCACGGAGGTTCGGAGTACCCGGCTCATGATGGGGACGCTCGTGACCGTCACCGCGGTCACCCGCGATCCGGATCGCGCCGAACTCGGCGTCGAACGCGCGTTCGCGGAGATGTCGCGTCTGGAGTCCACCTTCACGCGACACGACCCCGAGGGCGAGGTGGCGCGGCTGAACGAAGCGGGCGTTCTCGCGGACCCCGCACCCGAACTGGTCGCGCTCCTCCGGCGGTGCCGGACGGTCTACGACCGCACCGACGGCGCCTTCGACCCGACGGTGCTCCCGGTGGTGACGGCCTACGAGTCGGGGGCCGACCACCCGCGGGACGCCCGACAGCGGGTCGGCGAGGCGACGTTCGACTCGGTCACGGTCTCCGACTCGGAACTCCGGACGCCCACGCCGATCACTCTCGACGGCGTCGCGAAGGGGGCGGTGGTCGACGCCGGCGTGACCACGCTTCGCGACTGGGTCGACGCCGGACTCGTCGAGGCCGGGGGCGACGTACGGGCGTTCGGCGGCGGGAACGACCGGTGGCGCGTCGGCGTCGAGGACCCCCGCGGCGACGGCCTCGCCGCGACACTCCGCCTCGACAGCGGCGGCGTCGCCACGTCGGGTGACTACCGGATCTACTACGACGAGGATCGGACGAACCACCACATCGTCACGCCCGGAACCGGGCGCTCGCCCACGGAGGACACGAGCGTCACCGTCGTCGCCCCCGACGCCGAGACCGCCGACGCCTACTCCACCGCCGCGTTCGTACTGGACGACGACCGGGCGTCGACGGTCGTCGAGGAGCGTGGTGATCTCTCGGCGCTGTTCCTGACGCGCGACGGCGGCCGGCGCACGGCCGGCGAGTGGGACGACCTGTGGGTCGATTAGACCGGGCGCACGCCCGTCCCCGGCCGCTCCGGAAACGCGAGCCTCCCGCCCGCGTACGTCGGTCCCTCGTAGGCGTCCTCCGCGAGGAGGAGGGCGCCGTCGAGGTCGACGTAGTCGACGAGCGGGGCGAGGTGACAGGCGGCGGCGATGGAGGCCGTCGACTCGACCATGCAGCCGAGCATGACTTCCAGGCCGTGTGCGCGGGCGGCGTGGACCATCCGGGCCGCCTCGCGAATCCCGCCACACTTCATCAGCTTCAGGTTCACGATGTCGGCTCGGTCGGCCACTGCCGGCACGTCGGGCAGGCTGACACAGGACTCGTCGGCGGCGACGGGGAGGGCGCTCCGCTCGTGGACCCGCTTCAGGCCCGCGGGGTTCTCGGCCGGGACGGGCTGTTCGACGAACTCGACGTCGAGGTCGGCCAGCCACTCGCTGTTCGCTATCGCCTCCGCGGGCGTCCACGCCTCGTTGGCGTCGACGCGGACGGTCGCGTCGGGGGCGGCTTCCCGCACCGCGTCCATCCGCTCCCGGTCGTGGTCGGTCCCGAGTTTCACTTTCAACACCTCGTAGCCGTCGTCGACCGCCGCCGTCGCCGTCTCGGCCATCGCGTCCGGCTCGTCGATGGGGACCGTATAGGAGGTCGGCGGCGCGCGCTCGGCGTCGAGGCCGAGGTAGCGATACAGGGGCACGCCGAGCCGCCGCGTCGCGAGGTCGTGACAGGCGACGCTCACGGCGGCGCGGGCGGCGGGGTTGTCCCGAACCGTCTCGCGGAGTCGGCGCTCGATCTCACCGAGTGCGAGGGGGTCGTCGACGGCTTCGACGACCGCGAGGAGGTCGGGCAGGACGGCCTCGACGGTGGCGGCCGTCTCGCCGTAGTGGGGGTCGGGCGCCGCGGCGCCGATTCCCGTCTGGCCGGCGTCGTCGCTCACACGGACGACGACCGTCTCCACCGCCGTCTTCGACCCGCGGGCGATGGTGAAGTCGCCGTCGATGGGCAGGGTCAGGCGCTCGAACTCGGTGTTCATAGCAGGGCGTCCAGTATCTCGTCCGCGTCGAAGCGGACGGGGTCGGTCGCCGGGCCGCCGACGGCGTCGGCGTAGTCGTCGACGGCCGCCCGGGCCGCCTCGTCGCCGTCGACCGCCCGCGTGTCGAGGGCGCCAGCGGCCACCTCGGCCGGTGCCACGGGCGTCGCGAGGTCCTCGTAGAGATCGACGTACTCCTCGACTGGTGGGAGGGCGAACTCCTCGTAGCCGTGGATGGCCTCGCGGCCGACGCTGTGGGTGAGGACCAGCGAGTCGGGCATCGCGCCGTGGAGCAGGCTACAGGTGACGCCCGAGTAGGCGGGGTGGACGATGGTCCCCTGTCCCTCGACGAAGAGCACGTCGTGGTCCGCGGCCGCGTCGAGGATCATCCGCTCGACGGCACCGGCGGCGAAGTCGGCGATCGTGCGGTCGACCGGCACCCCCCAGCCGGCGATCATGATCCCCGTCTGGCCCGTCGGGACGAAGCCGGCGTCGACGCCTCGCTCCCGCGCGGCGGCGACGAGTTCGAGCGTCGTCGTCATCTTCCCCGTCGAGCAGTCGGTGCCGACGGTCAACACGACGTCGGCGTCGGCGTCGCGCGCCCGGCCCTCGCTCACGGTCAGATCTTCGGGCGGCCGGCGCACGTCGATCAGGTCGACGCCGTGCTCCGCCGCGAGCGCCGCGAACTCCTCGTCGTCTGCGAGGAAGTAGTGGAGGCCGGCGATCACGTCACACCCCGCCTCGATAGCGGCGCGCACGTCCGGGCGCCAGGACTCGTCGAACCCCCCACCGATGGGGGAGATGCCGATCAGGAGGGCGTCGGGGTTCGTATCGAGCGCGTCGGCCATGCGCTCGACGATGGGGGCGTCGGGCACGTCGGGGACGTGGTCGCCGACTGTCTCGCCGACGCGCGCCCGGTCGAGCACCGCCGTCACGTCGTAGTCCGCGTATCGGAGGACGCCGACGGCCGTCTTCGCCCCGTCGGGGAACCGGTCGTGGGCGAGGACGACCACCGAATCGTCCGGATCGAGTGGCATCGACATACTCCGACCGAGGCGGGTGAGGTGAATTAACTCCTCGCTTTCCGTTCGGGTCGTGTTCAGATACGCCAGCAAAACTGGGACCTCCTCGAAAGCCCCGACTCCAGCGAGGTGGGGCTTTCGAGGTGTCTACAACTCTATCGCTCTAATCTGAACAGTACCCGTTCGTCACGCCACCTCGAGGACCACCTTGCCACGCGAACCGCTCGACAGCACGTGGCGCTGTGCCTCGGCCGCGTCTTCGAGCGGGTACGTCGCCTCGACCTCGACCTCGAAGGTCCCGTCGGCCAGACGCGGGCCGACCCGTTCGAGGATCGGTACCTGATCGTCGCGCGAAGCCATGATCGACATGAAGCGCACGTCCGCGTCGGCGATCTTGCCAGTCATCGACGCCCCGGGATCGATCCGGATCGGCGCCTCTTCGCCGAGCACGACGATCCGCCCGCCACGGGCGAGTACGTCGAGATCGGTCGCGACGTTGGCCGCAGCGTGGGTCTCCAGAACCACGTCGATGTCGCCGCCTGCGGCGTCCCGGAGACGATCGGCGACGTCGTCGCCGCCGTAGTCGACGACAGCGTCCGCGCCGAGGCCACGGACGAACGCCTCGTCGCCGCTGGCCGTCGCCACGACGGTCGCCCCCGCGTGGGCGGCGATCTGGACGGCCGCGTGGCCGACGCCCCCGGACCCCCCCTGCACCAGACAGGCGTCGCCGATTTCGAGGTCGCCCCGGCCGACGAGCCCCCGCCACGCCGTCGCGAAGGCCATCGCGGCGGCGGCGCCGTCGACGAACGACACCCCGGCAGGGAGACGGGCGAGCGACTCGGCCGGTGCGGCAACGTACTCCGCGTACGTTCCGGATTCGAACAGCCCCAACCCCGTGGCGAACACCCTGTCCCCGACCGCGAATCCGTCGACGCCGTCGCCGACCGCCTCGACGACGCCGGCCGCGTCCGCACCGCCGATGTGTGGCAGGCCGTCCGCGGGCTCGACACCCCCCTCGCGGACGTAGGTGTCGATCGGGTTGACGCTCGCGGCGTGGACCCGAACGAGAACCTCGCCCGATCCCGGGTCCGGCGTCGGCACGTCGTCTACCGTCAGTACGTCTGCATCGCCGTGTTCGTGATATCTGATCGCTTTCATGTAGTGTCTCCAGCATCGTCGATTCGCGCCGCCGTCGGCGACGGGTCGCCGTAGCGGCGGTCGAGCAGTTCTTCCGCGGTCGCCTCTTGGTGGACCGGATACCGGCCCTCGGGTGGACTGCCGATGGCGACGAGCTTGCAGGGGTCGTCGAACGGGTTGTGGAGCAGGTGGACGGCACCCGCCTCGAAGTGGACGATGCCGTCCGTCTCCAGCGTGAACCCGCCCGCTTCGACCTCGACGCGACACCGTCCGTCGACCACGTAGAACAGCTCCGTCTGCGACTCGTGGTAGTGGTACCCGTTCTGTGACAGCGGATCGCCGGCGTCGAGCACCGCGACGTTGAAGTTGTACGCGTCGACCCCGAGTTCCGGCGAGAGTTCCCACCGCTGTCCCGGTTTCTCGGGCTTCGTGTCGAACTCGTCGACGGTGGCGTGGTAGTAGTCGGTCATCAGTGAACGTGAGCATCGAGCGGGATCGCCCGTCTCAGTCGTCGGTCGCCGCGCGACCGGAGACGCCGTCCGATCCCGGCGACGGCTCGCCGGTTCGTGCGATCGTCGAGCCGGAGTCCCCGTCGAAGATGTACCCCCTGTGTCGGTCGAGTTCGATGCCGACTCGCGTCCCCTCGGAGCGCTCTTCGGTCGACTCCTCGACGGCACGAATCTCGCCGATCGGCGAATCGATGTAACAGAGGCTGTTCTCGCCCATCGGTTCGACCAGATCGAGGTCGGCGTCGAAGTCGCCGGCGCCGGCAGCGACGACGCTGAGTGCCTGCGGGCGGAAGCCGATCTCTACCTCGTCGGAACTCCGTTCGTCGATGCTGGATCTGTCCTTGCGCTTGGCGTCGGTGGCGGCGTCCCGGACTTCGAGATCGACCGTCTGGTCGCCGAGGTCGACGGTGACCGTCGAGCCGTCGGTCTCGCCGTTCCACATGTTCATCTCCGGCATCCCGACGAAGGAGGCGACGAACCGGTTGTTCGGTTCGCGGTACACCTCGTTCGGCGTCCCGTACTGCTCGATCTCGCCGTCGCTCATCACCGCGATCCAGTCGGAGAGCATCATCGCCTCCTCCTGGCTGTGCGTGACGTAGATGACCGTCTGTTCGGTCTCCTCGACGACCCGCTTGAGCTCCTTTCGCATCCGCACCTTCAGCTTCTCGTCCAGCCCGGTCATCGGCTCGTCCATCAGGAACGCCCGGGGCTCCCGAACGATGGCTCGGGCGATGGCGATCCGCTGGCGCTGGCCGCCGGAGAGTTCGGCGGGATACTTCTCGACGAGTTCCTCGACTTCCAGCGTCTTGGCCACTTCGCGGGCACGCTCGTAGCGCTCGTCCTTCGGGACGCCCCGCACCTTCAGCGGATAGGCGATGTTGTCGATACACGCCATATGCGGGTAGAGCGCGATCTCCTGGAACACCATGCTGATGTCGCGTTCCTGGGCCAGTCGATCCGAGACTTCGTCCTCGTCGTAGTAGATCTCGCCCTCGGTCTGGCTTTCCAGCCCGGCGATACAGCGGAGCGTCGTACTCTTGCCGCAGCCGGACGGCCCGAGCAGGGTCAGGAAATCCCCGTCCGGAACCGTCAGGGTCGAGCCCTCGACGGCGACTTCTTTGCCTCTCGGTACGTCGTAGACTTTCCGCAGGTTCTCGATGCGTATCTCAGACATGGTTGCTCACCTCGTGAGGTGGTCGGCGGACGGTACAGCGGCGGCAGGCGATCCCGATCATCCGAGCCCACCCACGCTGAAGCCGCGAAGCAGGTAGCTCTGCAGGAAGTACACCAGCAGGAAGGCGGGCAGCGCCATCATCACCGAGGCGCTCATGATGAGTCCCCAGTTGACCGCCTGTTGTTCGATGAACCCGAGCATGCCGATCGGGAGCGTCTTCATCGATTCCTGGGTGAGCAGGAGGTTCGCGAAGGTGAAGTCGCTCCACGAGATGGCAAAGGAGAAGATGGAGACGGCGATGATGCCCGGGAGCGCCATGGGAATCGCCACGTCGCGCATCGCCCGGAGGCGACTCGCGCCGTAGATCCACGCGCTCTCCTCGTAGCTGATCGGCACCGTCTGGAAGAACTTCCACATCAGCCAGATATCGAAGGGGAGCGCGTGGGCGCTGTGGGCCAGGATGATCCCCGGGTAGCTGTTCAGGAGTTGCAGATCCCGCCAGATCATGAACATCGGTAGGGCGAGCAGGAGCGGCGGGAACATGTAGGAGAACAGCACCGACTGCGCGAGGCGCTTCTTGCCCGGGAAGCTAAACCGGGTCAGTGAGTAGCCCGCGAGCGTCGCCGAGACGACGCTGATGATCATCGTCCCGAGCGCGGCGACGATGCTGTTCAGGTAGAACCGCGCGAACGAGGTTTCGGTGAACAGGCCCGCGAAGTTTGCCAGCGTCGGGTTCCGCGGCAGGAACAGGAACGTGTTCGAGAACAGCTCCAGTTCGGGCTGGATCGACGCCTTCAGCATGACGTAGGTCGGGAACCCGATGACGATCACCGTCGCTCCAACCAGAAACCTGAACACCCACGTACTCAGGCGCCGCTGTGTGCTGTGGGAGACGTTGCGAACGTAGTAGTCGATGATGCGCTCGATCGGCGATTTGGACGTACTGTAGCTCATTCCACACGGACCTCCTGTTCGGGGTTGAACTTACCGAAGTAGATGGCTGCCCCGACGACGAGCGTCAGGAACAGCGTCGAGGCGATGGCCAGCGACTCCCCGAGTTGCCACTGGTTGAACGCCACGCGGTACGCGTACACCGGCAACGTCGTCGTTGCCTGACTGGGGCCGCCCCGCGTCATGATCCAGATGATGTCGAACTTGTTGAACATCCAGATGCCGCGGAGCAGCACCACGAGGATGATCATGCCCTTCAGATTCGGGAGCGTGATGTCCCGGAAGCGCTGCCAGGCGTTGGCGCCGTTGACCCGTGCGGCGTCGTAGTAGCCCGAGGGGATGGCCTCCAGTCGGGCGAGCGACATCATCACGACGAAGATGGACCACTTCCAGCTCGCCGCCGTGATGAGTGCGTACATCGCGATGTCGGAGTTGCCGAGGAAGTTGATCGCACTGTCGATGATCCCGAACCGCATCGCCAGCAGGTTGATGACGCCGTAGTTCGGGTTCATCATCCACTGGAACACGAGTCCGACGACGATGACCGGGATGAGGTACGGAAGCAGCACGACTGCGCGCGCTAGGGCGTTCCCCCGGAACGACCGCTGGAGGATGAGCGCGAAGATGATCCCGAGGACGACCTGGACGGCCACGGAGCCGAAGCCGAAGATCACCGACTTGGCGACTGCCGACCAGTAGAAGCCGTCTTCCAGGAAGATGTGCTGGTAGTTTGTGAGCCCCGTCCACTCCCACACCGGGTTGAACGCGTTGATCGAGAAGAAACTCCCCGCAAGCGCCCACAAGATGGGGAAGACGGCGATGAACAGGAACAGCAGCATGACCGGCGAGAGGCTCCCGTAGCCGAGGAACGTCTCGTTCTCCAGCAGGTCGCCGAGCCGGTCACGGAGCGTGGAGTCGCCGCCGGTCGTTTCGACTCCGCTCGTCGGCGTCGCCTCGCCCATCTACGTCCACCCCCGGTTGTTCGTGACTGGGATCACTGTTCGAAGTTCGCCATGACCTCCCGGGAGCGATCCCCGGCCTGATCGATCGCTTCGTCGATGCTCATATCGCCGTGCAGGTAGTTGAACAGCATGTTGCCGAACGTCGACTCGGAGAACACCGGCGAGGCCAGCGCGTTGTTGGGATCGGTCTCGCCGACGAGCGTCTTCGCGGTTTCGACCATCTTCACCACGTCGTCGATGCGGATGTGGTCGTTCGGCCGAACCCACGTGTCGATGAACTCGTTGTCGAGGAACTCCTCGTCGTCGACGGCCGCCGGGAACGGCGGCAGGTTGTGTAGCGGCGCGATGTGGAGGAGTTCGTACAGTGGCTCCGGCCGGGACATGAACTGGATGAACTCCCGGGCGCCCTCCTTGTTGTCCGCGGCGTCGAACATCACCCACCCCTCGGAGAAGGCCTGGTGGGTCTGCTCCCCGTTCGACGGCGGATGCATGAGGCCGGTGTCCTCCGCGACGGCCTCGTTGTTTGACACCGCCTGCTGGAGCGGTCGTGCCCCGAAGTACTTCACTTCGTTCACCTGCTCGGACCAGTACGACTCGATCTGTGGGCCGTAGCCGTAGCCCGACCCGTCGACCGAGACTTCGTTGAGCTGGCCGATGTACTCCATGGTCTCCTTGGTGAGTTCGCGGTTCTCGCCCTGGTCCATCACGATTTCGACGGTGTCGCCGTTGCGCTCGAAGATCTGACCACCGTTCTGGAACATGTGGTCGATGTAGTACTCGGTGGCCATCAGCGTCTGACCGGCCGGCACGCACGTTCCGCGGCGGTCGCCGACCCCGTCGGTGGCCTGGACGCCCTCGAGGAACTCGTCCCACGTCGGCTCGCGCGGCGCCATGCCGGCTTCCTCCTGCCACGTACTCACCCGGTACCAGTCCATCGTCATGTTGACCCAGATGGGGACGACGTACTGGTTGCCCTGCAACGAGAAGAGGAAGTCCTCGTTGAAGTCGTAGCCGTACAGCTCTTCCATCCAGGTCGCCTGGTCGCTCAGGTCCGCGAGGACGCCCTGGAGCGCCAGCCCACCACCCTTCTCCGGGGCCGTCGTCGTCAGCTCCGGTGGGTCACCGGCCTGCAACAGCCGCGAGATGCGGGCCGACTGACTCGATCCGACGCCGACGAACTCCAGGCGGACGCCGTAGCCCGTCTCCTCGCTGAATCGCTCCGCCCACTTCTGGTAGTACTGCTTGAACGCGGAGCTGTTCTCCGCCGAGAGGAAGTGAACCTCCCCCTTATCGCCCGAAATCGTTCGCTCCTCGCCGCCGCTATTGCTTCCGCCGTCACCGCCGCCGCCACCACCGCCGCCGCCACCACCACCACCGCCGGAACAGCCGGCCAGGGTGGTCGTTACCGCTGTCGCTACCCCTGCTCGTTTCAGAAACCGCCGTCTACTTTCGTCCATGGTCTTACCCCACAAAACCCATGCTAGTAGCTAACATATAAACATTGAGTTTGATTAAAATATCTATAAATTTCCCGTCCGCCGCTGGCCCACGCGTTTATCCGCCGTTCGCCCCTACGTCGCGTATGGCAGTGTACCAACGGCGGATGCGCGTCGCCGCACCGCTCGACGAGGTGTGGGACTTTCACTCCCGCGCGAGTGGGCTGGAGGCGCTGACGCCCGGCTGGATGAACCTCCGCATCGAGGGCGTCGTGGGGCCGGACGGCGACCCCGATCCGGCGATTCTGGAGACGGGGTCGCGGATCGACGCGTCCCTCCGGCCGTTCGGCGTCGGCCCGCGACAACGGTGGACCTCCGTCATTACCGAACGGGAGCGCGATGACGGGACGGCGTACTTCCGCGACGAGATGGAGGGCGGCCCGTTCCGTCGCTGGGAACACACGCACCGCTTTTTCGCCGACGGTGCGGAGACGGTCGTCGACGACCGAGTGGTGTACGATCTCCCGCTCGGACCGGTGAGTGACGCGGTCGGATCGCTCGCTCGAATCGGCTTCGAGCCGATGTTCCGCTACCGTCACCGGCGCACGCGGGCGTTGCTGGAGTGAACGGTTTTGGGGGTGGCGCTTCAACGCCGTCCTATGGACGTGGACGTCGTCGACCTAGATCACGTCGCCCTCCGCGTGAGCGACGTGGATCGTGCGCTCGAATTCTATCACGACCTGCTGGGGATGGCAGTCCGTGATCGCGAGCGGTTCGAAGCCGGTGAGGTGCCGTACGTCGCCGTCGTCGCCGGCGGCCGACACCTCCATCTCGTCCCGAGCGACGACCCTATCCATGTCGGCAGCGATCACGTCTGTCTCCTCCTTCGCTCCGACGGCACGGGGACCCGTGCGGAACTCGACGCGCTCCTCGCCGACCTCCGGGCCGCGGGCGTCGAGGTGGAGGCCGGCGAACCCCACGAGCGCTACGGCGCCTACGGGCGTGACTGGGCGGCGTACGTGCGCGACCCGGACGGCCGTCGGATCGAGCTCAAGCTGCACTAGCCGTGGCGTGCGGACGCGGTGACGTAGATGCCCGCGAGGACGACGGCCCCGCCGACGAGCGTCCCGACGGTCGGCGTCTCGGCCAACAGGAGCGCCGCGAGAACGGTACTCCCGATGGGTTCGCCGAGGAGCGTGACGCTCACGACGTGCGATTCGAGGTGGCCGAGCGCCCAGTTGATGACGGTGTGGCCGAGGACGCCCGGTCCGAGCGCCATGCCGGCGAAGAGCAGCCACTCGTGGAGCGGGTAGGCGAGCAGGGCCGTCCCCCGACCGATCGCGACGGCGAGGAGGACGAGCGCACAGACCGTGTAGACGACCGTCGCGTAGGGGACGACGCCGAGTCGGCGCCGAAGCGAGCGGCCGGCGAGGTAGTAGCCCGCGACGGCAACGGCGGCGATCAGCGCGAGGAGGTTCCCGTACTGCGTGCCGACGGCGGCGCCCGTCGACGCGACGGTCGGATCGACCGCCGCGCGGATCGCCGGTCCGAACGACAGGCCGGCCATGCCGACGAGCGCGACGACGATACCGACCGCGCCCCGGCGCGTCACGCGCTCGCCGAGGAGGAGCCACGCGCCCACCGCGACGAAGGCCGGCTGTGCCTGGACGAGGGTGACGCTCGCGGCCACGGTGGTGTGATCGAGGCTCTCGAACCAGAGGACGAAGTGGGCCGCGAGGGCGACGCCCGCGGCGGCGGCGACGAGCCCGTCGCGTCGTTCGATCCTGCCGAGTGACGCCCGGTCCCGAACGGTCAACGGGACGAGCGCGCCCACGGTGAACGACACCCGGTACAGCGCCTTGATCACGTTCGGCGCGTCGCTCCAGCGGACCAAGATTGCGCTCGTGCTGATCGCCAACACGGCGACGGCGAGGGCGAGGAGGGGCGGGACGACTGGGTCGTCGGTCGCGGGCACACACCACCGCTCGACCGGCGGCGGTTTACCGGTGTCGACAGTCGACTGAACAGCGATGCTCGTCGTCAGTCACTACCGAAGAAGAAATTTCTTCAAAAGCTGCGATGCAGAATCATTTAGTATCATTTACGTAGTTGGAGATACGAACACACTCCGATGACGCGTTCGATACGCGATTGGTTATGGATCGTGGTCTTTGCCACACTCGTTACGTTCTCGGTCCCCTGGTTCCTCTGGGGGTCGTCGACCGTCGTCGCCGGCCTGCCGGTCTGGCTCTGGTGGCACGTCGGGTGGATGGGCGTGGCGTCGGTCGCGTTCGCACTGTTCGCTCGGACCGGCTGGGATCGGCTCATGGGCGTCGAAACCGCGCCCGCCCGGGGTGGTGACCCGTGAGTCTCCAACCCCTCGGCATCGTCGTCGGCTACCTCCTGTTGGCGCTCGGCGTCGGTCTCCTCGCCTACCGCGTCGGTGGATCGGACGCCGAGGACTTCTACCTCGCCAGCCGGACGCTCGGCACGCTCGTCCTCCTCTTTACCACCTTCGCGACCCTGCTCTCCGCCTTCACCTTCTTCGGCGGGCCGAACCTCGCGTACGCGGCGGGTCCCGAGTGGATTCTGGTGATGGGCGTGATGGACGGGGTGCTCTTCGCCATCCTCTGGTACGTCATCGGCTACCGGCAGTGGCTCATCGGCCGCGCCCGCAACTACGTCACCCTCGGCGAGATGCTCGGCGACCGCTTCGCCTCGCCCGGGCTTCGGGGGCTGGTCGCCGGCGTCAGCCTCCTGTGGCTCTTTCCGTACGTCATGCTCCAGCAGATGGGTGCGGGCGAGGCGCTCCGCGGCCTGACCGGCGGCGCCGTCCCCTACTGGGGCGGTGCGGCGCTCATCACTCTCTTCATGATCGTCTACGTGATGCTCGCGGGCCTGCGCGGTGTCGCCTGGACCGACACCCTCCAGGGACTGTTCATGCTCTCGGTGCTCTGGGTCGCGGTGGTCTGGGTCGTGAGCGCCGTCGGCGGCGTCGGCGCCGCCACCGAGGGGATGGTCGCGGCCAACCCCGAGTTCGCCGCGCTCGGCGGCGGCCTCTACACCCCGCAGTTCATCATCTCCTCGGCCGTCACCATCGCCTTCGGCGTCACGATGTTCCCGCAGATCAACCAGCGCTTCTTCGTCGCGAAGTCCGCGACGGTGCTGAAACGTTCCTTTGCTCTCTGGCCGGTCCTCGTCCTCCTCCTGTTCGTCCCCGCGTTCATGCTCGGGGCGTGGGCGGCCGGCCTCCCCATCGAGGTCCCCGAGGGGGCGAACGTGCTCTCGGTCCTGCTCGCGGAGTACACGCCGACCTGGTTCGCCGCCGTCGTCGTCGCCGGTGCGATGGCCGCGATGATGTCCTCCTCGGACTCGATGTTGCTGTCGGGGTCGTCGTACTTCACGCGCGACCTGTATCGACCCCTCGTCGCTCCGGATGCGAGCGACCGCCGTGAGGCGTGGATCGCCCGGATCGGCGTCGCCGCCTTCGCCACGCTGGCCTTCCTCGCCAGCCTCTCCCGTCCGGGGACGCTCATCGAGGTCGGTGACACCGCCTTCTCCGGGTTCGCCCTGTTGGCCCCGCCGGTCATGGTCGCCCTCTACTGGGAGGCCACCACCCGCGACGGGATGATCGTCGGCGTGGGCGTCCCCCAGGTACTCTACCTCCTGCACGTCCTCGTCCCGGCGACCACCGTCGAGGTCGCCGGCACGACCGTCGACCTCCTCGCTCGGAGCTACGGCGGCTGGGACGTGGCGCTCGCGTTCATGGTACTCGGCGCGCTCCTCACCGTCGGCATCTCCGCCGTCTCCTCACAGTCGGTCGGCGAGGACGCCACGCGCTTTGCCGTCCACGGCGACTGATCGTGTTCGCCGGTGCGGAACGGGTCGTATCGCGCTCCGGAACATCTACCTGGGGGCCGCGCTATCGTCTCCATATGAGTGACATTCTCGACGACGAAACCGCCGCCAAGATCATCAAGAACATCCGCGAGAGCGAACAGGAGAGCCCACACTTCCAGGCGACGATGATCAACTTCGTCTACTCGCTCCACCAGAGCGACGGCGGTCTCGACGAGATCGACATCGACGAGGCGGAGATCGAGGAGATTCTCGACGGGATGCCGACCAACCCCGAACTCGAACTGGCACACATCGACGCGTAGCCGACTAGTCGCCCGCTCGATCCGCCCACGGTCGCAGGATGGCGTGGACGGCTTCGTTCATCGGCACGTCGACGTCCACGTCCTCGGCGTGCCGGACGACCGAGCCGTGGAGCGCGTCGAGTTCCAACTCTTTGCCGTGGGTCAAGTCGTAGTGCAGCGAGGAGTACATCTCCGGGTCCAGATCCTGCACGAACTTGCTCCACTCGTCGACGACCGACGCCGGGAGGTCGACGCCCTCCGCCCGCGCGACGGCGCTCACCTCCGCCATGAGCCGCCGGTACATCGCCCACGACGCCTCGGTCCCGCGGATCTCGCCGAGCGGTAACCGCGTCGTCGCCGTCATGCCCGCCTGTGCGCAGATGAGGCAGAACTTCCGCCAGAGTTCGACTCGAACGTCGTCGGCCAACACCGCGTCGATCCCCTCGGCCGCGGAGAGCGCGTCGTGGAACGTCTCGATTCGGGCCGTGCGCTCGCCGTCCAGTTCGCCGAAGACGAATCGCGCCGGACCGCCCGTGTGCTCGACGACGCCCGGCTCCGCGATCGTCGAGAAGATGTATGCCACGCCACCGACGACGTGGTCGTCGCCGATTTCGTCCGCGAGCCACGTCTCGTTGTCGACGCCGTTCTGGAAGGAGACGACCGCCGTCTCCGGTCCCAGTAGCGGATCGAGATCGGCGGCAGCGTCCCGGGTGTCGTGTGACTTCACACAGAACAGGACGTAGTCACAGGGGCCGATCGCTGCCGGATCGTCGGTCGCCCGGAGGTCGACGCTCGTATCGCCCGCCACGCTCCTCACGCACAGCCCCGACGACTGGAGGGCGTCGAGATGTTCGCCGCGTGCGATCAGATGTACGTCGTGTCCAGCGTCCGCGAGTCGCGCGCCGAGATAGCCTCCGACGCCGCCCGCGCCGAATACGGCAACCTTCATGGCGGCCGTACGACCGATCCGGTGAAAGAGGTGGGGGGTACGGGCCCACGTTCGTCGTCGGTTCGTCCGATCCCCTGCGGAGCCGAGCGAACGTGGGCCAACACGGTCGACGCCGACTCCCTCCACAGCCTGCGACGACGCTACCGACGGGGCTCCAGGGGACGGTCACACACCATGAGACTGGAACCCCAGCGTAGCGTCCGGTCGGTTACTTGAATACTCCCCCGGAGATTTTTATCGGCTGAAAATCACCGTCGGCGCGGCCGTCCAGCCGTCACGTTACGTGTCCCGGAGCCAGCCCGGCCGCGTCACGTCCGTCTCTCCCAACCGACGGTGTGTGTAGCGGTAGCGGAGCGTCCCCTTCGAGTACGTCACCGTCGTCTCGATTTCGAGGACGCGACCGTCCGCCGCGACGACGACGTGGCCCGTCGCGTCGGTGGCGGTCCCGTACGTGTTCGAGATGGTCCTGTTGTACGTGTCCGTCACGTCGTAGACGAGTGCCGTCCGTCCCTGCCGACGAACCGTCCGTTCGAACTCGATGTCGTAGAGCAACAGATGCGAGTAGAGGACGCCGCGGTCTATCGACTGGGCCACCCCCTCGAACCGGGCGTTCGACCGGCCCACCAGCGTCTCGTTTCGCACGTCCCACTGCGACAGCGTCCCGTCGTTGAAAAACACGGCGCGGTGGTTCGTCTTCCCGTCGATCGATGCGTACAGCCGCCGATCCTCCGGATCGAGTCGCATATCGAGCGTGGTGTTCCGTCGCGGCACTCCGCTCGATTCGATCACCTCGGAGCGGTACGTGACGGTGGTCGACGGTCCGGTGAGGACGGCGGTGTAGTGGGCTTTGCGGGCGACCGACGCGTTCACGCTCGTCGACGTCCAGCCAGGGGGGAACCCCACCGCTTCGACGGCCGCTGCCGTCGGTGTCGGTGTGGCCGGAGGCGTCGCCGTCGCCGTCGATGTCGCTCGATCCGCCGTCTCGTCGTCCGACGCGAACCCCGCACAGCCCGCCGTGACGACGAGCACCACGAGGGCGATCACAGTCCAGCCACGCCGATCCATAGTTGCTGAACTGACGGGCCACCTTATCAGATTCACGCTCGGCGGCCGTTCGTTCCTCGGTCGGGTTCCCGCGGACGCCCGTGAGGAAGAAGACGGCGATGGTTCTCCTGCCGGGATCGGTAATCGTCCTCGTCGCTGACCGGTTCCGATCCACGGACGGAGAGGAGTGACTACTCGTTCCGGCGTCGGCCTCGTAGGCCGTCCCGTTCTCCACGTAATCCGTCTATGAATCGTGTTTCAGAAACGACCTCGACAAATTATTTTGCTCATGCGCGACTGAAATAGAGTAACCATGGCATCCTCCCTGTGGGAACTAGTGAGAGGGAGTATAATATTATTGTCATTTATTTTTGGGGTGGGGTGGGGAATATTCTGGATTCTAACACCACTACTCGGTGATTTGACGCCCTTTGACGGACTCAAGTGGACCGGAATCGGAATTCTGTGGATTCTGTCGACGTTCTGGGAATTTTCACACGTTGATTTGTGACATCGCGTGCCGTTCCGGCGACGCCACTATCCGCTGCCTCCCCATACAATGCTACGACGATCGGACGAGTTCCACGAGATTGTTTCCGAGAAAACGCCCAAATTCGGACATCACCTTTACCAACGTAACCGGACTCAACACCGGTATGAAGTTAGCTCGTAAGGAGGAAGCGGCGTGGCACTTTGCAGAACCGGATCACTGTGGGTGAGCACAAACTTTCGTTGAGCGTGATTCTTTCGACGAAACTCGCGAAGTTGATTCGGTAGGCGATTTCTGCTCGATGTGCCGGGAACGACGTGAGGAGTCGTAATCGAGAAGACTGAAAGATCGGCCACGAGATATTCAAGACTGGCTGTTGACTGATGAACCGGGTTCCGAGACACCCCACCATTTGATACGGAATCCCTCCCCTTTCTCCCGTCCGAGAAGATGGGAAAGTCGGACTCTTTCTCCGGAATTGCCGCAGTACCGAGAGACGCCCGTGCCGCGAGACTTGGCGTCGACCGGCTTTGACCACCGAAATTCATACACTATCTCGTACACACTGTATACACATGAGCACGATACGAGTCACCGACGACGTGAAAGAGCGGCTTCGAGACCTGAAGCGGGACGACGAGAGTTTCAACGACCTGCTGGACCGACTCAGTCGGAGCGAGAAAGACGTGGAAGCGATAGCCGAGTCACTTCCACCTGTCGACGAGGAAGATGTTGAGAAGATGGACGAAGCTCACGACCGGCTGAACGAATCGCTGAAGGACCGTCGGTAGATGATCGTTCTCGACAGAGACATCCTCGTCAAACTTCGAAATTCCGAGGAAGCGGTGGTTCAACATCTTAAGCAGTACCGCACCGACGAATGGACCATTCCCTCCCACGTCGCTTGGGAATCGTTTCAGCACCACAGCAGTCGGAGCGATATGCTCGAAGAGCACCAGCATCTACGGTCGAGTCTCGATCGCATCCTTCCGTTCACCGCTGATACTGCGCTTGAAGCCGCCTATCTCGACAGTAAACTACAATCTCAAGAGGTGAATCTCGATTCTGTGGACCTCCTGAATCTGGCCACAGCACACGAAGCCGGCGGCACGTTCGTCACCCACAACAAGAACGACTTCGACAAAGCGCCCCTGCGCAGGATCGCCGACGTGGACATCGTCCTCACCTCCTGACGTTTATCCGAACCCGGCCCACCAACCGGGCCGCACCTTATCGGGCGGGCGCACGGTCGGCAGGGGACACTACTCACCACGAAGTACGAAGTCGAACCGGGACTCGTCATGGAGTGGGGCGGCTGGGAGGACTGGGAGACGTTTCGGGAGCACTCCCTCGGAGCGTACAGTCTCGAAGCGCAGGGGCGCGGGATGGAGAAAGTCGACTGGTAATCTGTCCTAAGTCGGGTCTCCACTATCCGCAATCAGCGGCCAAATCCTTAGGTACTACGCGCCGTAGTACCGGGTATGAGCACCGAGAACGACACCGAGGGCAAGACGACCCGCATCACCCGGAAGGGGCAGGTCACCATCCCGAAGGAACTCCGCGAGGAGTTCGGCCTCGAAGAGGGCGACGAACTGCTCTGGCAGAAGGTCGAGGACGGCATTCGGGTCAGGAAGGCGACGCGGTCGGCGGGCCGCGGGATGCTCGTCGACGACGACGTCCCCGAGGAGAAGCGCGAGGAGATGGCCGAGGAGATGGAAGCCGAGATTCGCGAGATGCGCCGGACTGAGTGGCAGCCGTGACCCGGTACACCGTCGACGGGGTGGCGATGATCCGGTATCTCGTCGATCAGCTCCCGCCGGCCGCGGACGAGGTCTTCGAGCGGGCCGAGCAGGGCGCCGACGTGATCGAGGCGCCGACCGTGGCGGTGAGCGAAGCCATCTGGACGGCGGTCAACAAGGGGAAGATCGCCGGCGTCGAGGTCGACACGATGCCGAACGCGGTGCTGCGCGGGCTCGTGAACGACGGGCCGGTACAGGTCGCCCCGACCGACGAGCAAGACCTCGCGGTCTACGGGAGCCTCATCGACCACCACAGCCTGCACGACGCCCTGCTCATCGCGAACCACCGAGTGCGAGGAACCGAGGCGATCGTCACGAACGACGAGGAGTTCGCCAGCGAAAACACCGTATGGCGCTGACCTACTCCTGAAGCAACTAGAAGCTTACCCGACCCCCGCCACCAGCCCGGTCGCACCTTCTCCCACCGTCCGACGCCGCGGCAGACTCTTCCCGTCGAGTTCCCCAGCGAGATACGGATAGCCGAGCGTCGTGGGTTCGTACATCGGCGCTCCGCGGTAGATTGGGGCGACGAGATCGGCGCCGCGTAGTTCCCTACACCGCTCTTCGATCCTCCGACGCCGTGAATTGGAAGTGACGGCTCATCGTTCCGGGCGACGCCCACCCGTCGTCTTCGAGGATGCGCTCGTCGAGTTGGTGCATCCACTTTGCCGGTCGGCGCACGCGTTACCCCTCCTGCTTTTCCCCCGCGTGGCGGACCTACTCGTGTGGTCTCGGCGCGGGTGAACGCCACGCAGGAAGTCATCGAGGACTCCTACGACGAACGGACACCTCGGGAGCGGATGGAACAGCGCCGCGATAAACTGGAGGATCTCGAATGACGTCGACTGACCGACCCCGTCGATGTCGGCTTTATTTCGTATCCACCCTCTCCGATTTGAACAGAGGAAGACGGTCTCGCTCACTTCGTTTGCGAGCGTGCGACTTCCAGGCTTAAATCGGGTCGGAGAGACTTTTCACTGCTCACGTTGTTCGCAGCAAAAGTCCGCCCTCCCCGGGTGCAACTTTTCGGAAGCCGATACGGGATTCATCCCAACACCTCCAGTTCCTCCCGACGCTGCTCCATCCGCTCACGGGGGGTTCGCTCGTCGTAGTAATCATCGATGACCTCCTGTGTCGCGTTCACCCGCTCCGAGACGACTTCGGGCGGAATCCCGAGGCTCCGCATCCGCATGATCGCCGCCGCCCGCACGTCGTGCGGTGCCCGACTCGACGGACACTTGGACGCGAGCCCGGGCTCCAACGCCTCGCACGTCTCCGGATCGCGGTCGTGGGGACACTCGCCGTACTCACACGGGCGAGTCATCCGGTACACCGTCGCCCGCATCGCCGAGATACTCATGCGACCCTGCTTCGTGGCGATTAGTGGCCGCCGCCCGTTCTCGTCGAGCGCGTCGGGTCGATTCACACGCCGGTAGTCCTCGATCACTTCGACGGCCTCGTCGGAGAGCGCGACTGGCCGCTCTCCGTGTACGTCGTTCTTCAGCGGCGTCGCGGGGCCGCGGTGGACGAACTCGAGGAACTTCTCGTCGGGGTGGTAGTCGCCGACGTCGACGCCGTGGAGGGCGCCGACGCGACACCCGACGTGGAACAGGAGCTTGAGGATGACGTGCTCGCGACTCGCGTACGCGAACTCGCGGTAGTGTTCGAGCAGGTTTTCGACGCGGTCCGGGTGGAGGTCGTGATTCCGGGCGAGCTGGTGCTTGTCGAGTTCCGGAATCATCACCTTCTCGTGGAGGTCCTTCGGCACCGCCTCGATGGCCTCGCAGTACTTCAGGAACGCCCGGTAAGTGTAGGAGTTCCCGCGGATCGTCGTCTCCTTCACCCCGTCAGCGCGTCGGTCGGCGAAGTACCGCTCGATGGTCCGCCCGGAGAGGTCGTTGAGGTTCGTTATCCCCTCTTCGTCGAGCCACTCCGTGAACTGCTTGAGTCGGTAGTGATGTGCCTGAATCGTCCGCTGGTGGAGGCTCCCGCGACGGTGATCGAGGTACATATCGACGCCCTTCCGCGGAGCGAGGGGTTCGAGGTCGTCGCTCACCGCGACGCACCTCCCTCGTCGGTGACGAGATCGCGGAGGTCACTCGTGTCGCCGCCGTCGTCCTCCTCGTCGGCCAACTCCTCGGTGAACGTCTCGACCTCCTCGCGGAACAGACGGAAGAACTCCCGCGTCGACGCCTCGGTCGTCACCGAGGAGTGCTGCTTGGTGATCGAGTTGACGAGCGACTCGAACACCTGGTCCTCGTCCTCGAGGACCTCGATGCCGTCGGCGAGACGCCGATACGCGAGCGCCTTCTGGAACATCCGAGTGTTGACGACGGCGTGAATCTCCTCGTCGGAGAGTTCGTTGGTGTCGATCACGCCGACCCCTCCTTGCGGACGATTTCGAGACAGGCGGGACAGACGACTACGTCGACGCCGTGGGTGTTCTCCGGGTCGGCGGCGTCAACGCGGATGAGGTTCGTCCCGCAGTCGTGCGTCTCGTCAAGTTCCGTCTCGTAGGAGATCACGCCGCCGTCGGTGCGAATCTTCGCGCAGTTCGAACACACCGGCGGGTTGCCCTCGCGGGCGGCGTCGACGCCGTCGGCGCGCGCAGTGCAGACGACGCACTGTCCGTCGTCAGGATTTTCTTGAAGCGTTGCCTCGTCGGTCGTGCGGGACCTTCGTCCCGTGGTATTCGCGGTTTGCATGGCTGCACCGCGGAACCGTAACGCGGGTGGTGTCGCAGCACCGCCCGCGTCACCGACCAACCTCGGAGTGCCAACTGAATCTCGCGTCGGCTCCGCAGCCACTACTGTTACCTCTGAGGTTGTATAGTTAACTCACTCTTTCACAGAAGTCTGAAATTAATAGTGGCGTCTAATCGGGACTAAAAAAGGTCGAGAGATAGTCTTCACACTCATGAGGTTGAGCGCTGATTGGATGGTCGGGGCCGACGACCGCATCCTCGAATATCTGTCCGAAGAAGGCCCCGCCACACCTTCCGCCATGTCGGAAGATGACAGAATGCGGTTCAGTCGAACTCATATCAATCAGCGCTGCATCAAGCTCGCAGACTACGGTTTTCTCGTGAATCTCGGAAACGGAGTTTACCAGATTACCGAGCAGGGCGAGAAGTACCTCTCCGAGGAACTCGACGCGGAGACAGTAGAGAAGTCGAACGGAGAGGGTGAAGGCACAGCGAGTGTGTGATATGACGATTCGAAAGTGGGGCCACTGGATGCAGCAGTTCGATGATCGTATCCTCGAGCATCTCGCCGATGTTTCCAAGGCGAGCGCGTGGGAGATTGCCCTTGAGGCGGGGATGCGGAACAAGCGGCGGTGGATCGAGCGGCGGTGTTGGATGTTGGTTGAGGCTGGGTTCGTCGACGTGTACGAGCGAGGTGATCTAGATAATCACTACGAGATTACGACGTGGGGTGAGTTGTACTTGGAGGGAGAAGTCGATGCCGAGTTGCAGAGGCCGGTTCCAGGGACGCGACCGCCGGATAAGGTAAGGCCGGGTTGGTGGGCTGGATTTGGATAACCTGAGTTAGAATCTGAGTATATACGACCACCACGGGGAGGGTGTAGGGCGAATAGTTAGCTGTCTTCAATAAGTTCGGGGAATTTCTTCTGAATGTCTTCCGAGAGACGGTTCCCTGAGAGTGACCAGTAATCGCTAAAGTCCATCGGTTCCCCGAAAGGAGTATTCTCGTATAGCCACGTTTCTTTACTCCAAGATCCCAATTCTTCATTCGGGATTTTGTTCGAATTGACTGTTTCACTTATTCTTTGAATGATTTTATCTATCTCTTTAGGAAGATCTGCTTCGTCCTTAGACCCCTTGTAGACCGTAGTTATTTTACCGTGTTGTAGGTCTGAAGAAGTATCGAGTTCCGGCTCAAGTTCTTCCAAGGCATCATTAATATCGTCGGAATATGCCCCATACATATAGGGCTTGAAATTTGCATTCGACAGCCTCTCTTGGTTTTCCTTAAGCGATATTAATTCAGCAAGGTAGATCAGCTTTTGCAGACGGAACTCATGAAGGAAATCGTTATGTCTCAAGAAACCTTTAATCAACTCCTCAAGCGAGATTTTCGCAGAATTTTGAGGTTCTTGAGTGCTCACGTTCGTTGATTCCTCATGGAGAGTCTTATCTTTTTAGAGCGGGGTGAATGTGTTATATTCTAGCACACCTTCAATAATCCGTGATGTCTCGTTGCTCGGACTTACTCTCAAGGCTTTCGTTATTTACTGAATTAGCAAAGCTAGCCATCAGATATTCAACAAAATGTCGCTTGTACGTCCCCGATGCGTCAAAGAATATGAATGTGATGATATATATTCCTACAAGCACAAGGGGTCTACCTTGTAACAAGTCCGCAATTAGTGGGGTATGATCGAACAAATTGGGGATGAATTTGATATCTATAAGAGATGCCGTGTACGTGATAGAAAGAAGAAATAAAACAACCCACATACTTCGGCAGAACGAATAAAGTGCTTGAAAGTGTCGGAATTGAGTCCTTCCGTTATCAACCAGAGAGCTGGTTATTAGCGGATAGTGGCCGGCTATCTCAGATGGGTCTTTCCTGCGCAGATCAACACCAAATCGGCGCTCATACTGTTCAACGAAGTGGTCAAAGGATTCACCCTTACTTCCAGTCGGCCACCGGTCCTCATTCTCACGACTGTAATTCCACTCTATCCACTTGACGAAGAGGTGCCTGTGGCTCACAAGTGAGTCGTATCCTCCCCAGTATCTCCGTCGAACCCATTCGATAGAGTTGTTCCACCAATTCACTATGATCCGGGATCTCAGTGTTGTTTCGTCGGTATCTACTTTCCATTGGTGGAGTTCAGCGGGAATGAAATTGAAAGTCACCCGAATGAGATTTAGAGTATTCCGAAGTCGCCGTGCAAACCATAAGAAAGTCTTCTCAATATTATCTGCTAGGGTGTGGACACCCTGCCCGATTGTTAATCCCGCTATAAGCAAGATAATAAAGAGCGCGGCAACATTGAGAATATCGAGTTCAGATAGCTGATTGACCGGGATACGTTCCTCCGGCAGAAGTAGAATTATCCCGGCGAGGAAGATCGCGCCGGGTATGGATTTGCCGAATAAGTCATATGATCCGAGTAGTTGAAGAAGTCGATTCTGCATCGTTTACTTGATGTCCTGACGTTTCTTCGGTATCCAGCTACTTTATAACCAGTCTTTCAACGCAATACACACAGCCGTCATTCCATGTCGACCGTCCTAGATTATTAAGTGGGTAGAAAACGTCGATTAATCTTGTAGAAAGCAAATGACGGACCTGCAAATCACCACCGTCAACGATTTCGACGAAGAAGGTATTTTCCCGCTCCGAACGGTCCGCGTGGGGGACAAAACGGTTCGAACCCCGACTGTCGCGACAGAGGTCGGGGAACTCCAACAGCGCGAAGAAGTCCATCCAGATAGCCGCGGAGTGAACGAGCTCTATCGGACCGTCGGGGGCGACGATCTCGACGAGGCGATGCGTGATCCCGACGGCGGAACGATCAACGAAAAACTCCAAGAGGACTTCGAGAAGACGGAGGACGACGAGTTGACCGTCACCTTCACGAAGTACACTGAGACGAATACGCTCGGACCGGGGCACGCCCAGTACATGGCGGACCTTCACGCGGCGTACTCGGATATCATCACGGTTCCGATGATGCCGAAATTAGTTCGGAATATCGATCCAGAGGAAGGTCTGTCTGATCCGAACTATCGGTCGGTCAAGAAGAGTATCGTCGCCTTCCTGAATCAGGTCGAAGATCGTCATCCGGAAAAACCTGTGATGGGTCTCATCCCGCGACTCGGATGGGAATTCATCGACGATCTCATGGGCATCTACGAGGCCCACGATGTCTTGGCCTACGCCTTCGACTTCGATCGGTGCAAAGTGACGACCGGGACACAGGTGGCGATGATCCAGCCGTTGATGCAGAGCATCGCCCGGCGTGGAATTGAGGAGTACGTGCTCTTCTACGCTATCAACCCCTCTCCAGGTGTGACCGATCGAGCCCTTGGGGTTCGACCAGCGTCAGATATCGCTTCTTTCGGGCTTGGTTTCGATATCGTCGGGGGCCGACACGTGTCTCCGAACCAGCCAAGTGAGGTCTTTGAGGAGATGGAGACAAGCAACGAGGAAGGCCCCGAATTCCGTCTCTTCGACCGGGAAGAGTGGGTATATCGAGAGATTCCGGTGGATGATCTCACTCAGGAATTCCCTGAGGAATCTGCTTTCGATCCTGAAAGAGTGGCTACCCGCGTTGAGCGGTCACAGAACAACGCGAAGTACCGGTTCCAGCGGTTGGTGAACGGCGAACAGCAAGCGCTTGCGGCCGCTGACCTACGTGAAGAGCTGGAAGGAGGCGAAGCATACTCCTCCGTTAGCCAGAAGACAGGCGTGACCGATCAGGTTGAGCGGGCATACGAGCAGGCCCGAGAAGACTTCGACAGCGAGAGATTCCAGACCGGGCTCGGCGAGTTCTGATGGTCTAGGGCTCCGGCCCAGGGCACCGACCAACGGAAGCCTTCCGTTGGTGTTCGATTGTCTGCATTGGTTGACCACACTCGGGACAGAGGTCGTACTGTGGTTGGTCGTCTGCGAACTGTGCAGTCACTTCTGCAGCCTTTTTCCAGCCGAAACGGTCGCCATCATCCAAATAATTCCCAATCCACAACAGAAGTTGACTATCCGGACCCGGCGCCGTGAGGAGGAAATTCTGTTCATTGGTAGAGAGAACGAGTTTGGGACCAAAGTAGGGATCAGTTCGCTTCACTACTGTAGCTTCGGATGGAATATCGACGCCCTGCCGCAATCGAGTCACTACCTCAAGAATCTGGATTTCATCGTGACGCTCGGCCCTCAGCATCACCATCTTTGAGTCGTATTCAGTAACTGGCGGTCCAGGGTCCACTTCCCGTTCCAACAGGTCCTCTCCGCTCGTCTGATTCACGTGCGCTCCGTCCATGTGTTTCAATAAATCTAGACTAGTGATAAAGCCGCGCTCTACGTCAAATGTGTACGTGATCTAAAAGAGGCAGATATACTGACTTAAACTATCTTAGACTGAATCTCGTTAAAACCAGTCCTACAGCGATTGAAACTGGATTTTAGGCTTAACGGAAAGTGAACCAGCGCTACTTGTCTTGTGTATCCGAAAGGTGCGCTAACGCCGGATTCTCCGGATCAACACCCTCAATAAACCGAAGTAACCGCTGAACCGCCGCCGGATCTTCTTCGATGTTCCCCATGAAGTGAATCATCCCCTGCACGGCCCGATTCTGCTTGTGGTAGTCCCACCGATTCAACTCCCGTTCGAGGTCGTCGTCGTCGATCACCTCGACGCCGGCCTCCCGTAGCGTCTCGGCTGCACCGTCACCGACCTCCTTACACATCGCGACGACGACCACGTTCGTCCGTCGCGCCAGTTCCATCATCGAGCCAAGCTCACTCCCGACGTTCGAACTGTCGACGATGAGGTCCTTCACCTCAACGGAGAGCATCAAATCGGGACCGTAGTAGCCGTCGATATCGCCGTACCGATGCTGTCGAGACGAGCCGGTTCGCACCTTACTCGCGCGGAACGAGAGGTGTGGCCACTCGGTGCGGACGTAGCCGTAGGCGAGCGCCTGATAGGTCAGTCCGCCCTCCTCGCCCTTGTGGCTCCGCTCGTAGTTCAGTAGAACCTCTTTCAGCGGTTCCGGAAACGGCGGATCGCGCGTCTCGAACGATCGAGCGGCGAGTCGATCGAGACCGAGGTCGATGATTCGTTGCGCGGCTTCGTACCGGCCCGCGCTACTCAGCCTGAACGCCGATTCGAGGAGGTCGTCGTAGCGCTCCCACTCGCCGGTGTGATGGCCGGGAGAACTCGGGAAGTTCGTCCGCTTGAGTTCTTCGCGGAAGAGGTCGATCACGTCGTTGTGGACCGACCGGATAGAGTAGCGAGTTCCGTCGTAGCTGAGTGTGAGCGAGGTTTTGGCGGCGTTTTCGTACCACTCGAACAGAAGACTGCGATCGATATCCTCTCGGAATCCGGTCAGTCGGTCGTCCGTCCGAGACAGTTGTTCGGCCACCATGAGGAAGTCGATCGCCACGCCGAGGGTTCCCTTCGAGGTGCTGAACGCCTCACCGACTCGCTCGACCATCGACTCGATCTCGTCGAGCTCTCGGTCGGAGAGCTCTTCGTCGACTTCCATTGGCCTGCCGTCCTCGTCGGCCCGACCGAGCTGTGTCTGTCCCTCGTCGTCGTACCGCTCCGGAAAGTAGTCAGAGAGAAACTCGGCGATAGCTTCCTCTTCTTGATCGGAGCGCTCGTAGGTCATGATCGGGGACCTCCACCGGAGAGGGTGAAAGAGAGAACATCCTGGGGGCGAGATTCGGCGACAGCGTCTCCGAAGTGACTCATACAGAGCATCGCTAGCGGAGTGGTGAGTTGAATGTTGGGGGCCTGACCGGATTACGCGTCGGCTCTCGAATACTGTCGCACCCAAGAGTGCGAATGATTAAATGCGATATCGACGAAAATGGGCACAGTTGATGAGCGCTCAGACGCTGAAGTATGTCGATCTATTCGCAGGTGCCGGAGGCCTCTCTCTGGGGCTCGAAAACTCCGGATTCGAGACGGTTCACGCGGTGGAAGTCGACGAAGACGCTCGGGAATCCTTCGCGAAGAACCGGGAGGACTTCGAGGCGGAGGACATTACGGGCGATATCCGAGAGGTCGACTCGAGCGAGATCTCGAAGTTAGTCGGCAGTGAGTCCATCGACCTCGTCGCCGGGGGTCCACCGTGCCAGGGGTTCTCCGAGGTGGTGAGTCCGGACGGGTCCGACGATCGGAACCACCTCTTCACGTACTTCATCGAATGGGTGGACGAGCTACGACCGAAAGCGGCCGTGTTCGAGAACGTCCGCGGGATGGAGAACACTGCCGACGGTGAGTTCTTCGAGGCGGTGAAGGAGTCGTTCGCCAACATCGGGTACGAGGTCGTCCCGAACGTCATCACCGCCTCTGACTTCGGAGTTCCACAACACCGACGACGTCTCATCGTCCTCGCGTTTCGAGACGAACCGCCGGCTCATTCGATCGAGGGCTACGAGCTCGATCCGATAGAGACGCCGGGCGTGATGGATGGCATCGGCGATCTTCCCGAGGTCGGTCCAGGCGAGGAAATCACGGAGTACGACCAGCCGCCGCAGACGGTTCTACAGCGAGACCTCCGCGGTGACAACGAGGAACTAACGATCCACCAAGCGGCCAATCACGAGGACGATATGGTGGACATGATCTCGCATATCTCCGACGGCGGGAATCGAACCGAGATTCCCGACGAACTGCAGCCGTCGTCGGGCTACCACAACTCGTACTCGCGGCTCGACTCTGAGGAGCCCGCCGTCGCGATCACCTCGAATATGTCGAAGCCCTCGAGCGCGCGGTGCATCCACCCGTTCCAAGACCGCGGACTCACGCCGCGCGAGGGCGCGCGTCTGCAGACGTTCCCGGATCGATACCAGTTCGTCGGTGGATTGGTCTCCATCCGGCAGCAGATCGGGAACGCCGTTCCACCGTATCTCGGGGAAGCAATCGGGTATTACCTCAAGGAAGCCGTCTACGACGAAGAACTGAGTGAACAGGATCAAGAGCGAATACGCATCCTTCGATCAGGTACTCTCTCAGTTAAGCAGTTTGAGCAGAAACGAGACAATATTGCGGGGCCGACAAAGCAAGTGACATTGGATTCAATGGATTAGGGGTATAGCCCGCTCAGGAAAAGAATGGGATAACGCAGGATCTGATGATAATATAATATACTACTGCAAAAACGGAACTAGCTATATTTAATCCCCCATCAGCTAGTGTCCGCGGTTCTTCATTCAAATGGTCCGAAAATGATGGTTCCTGGGCTGCTAAGGAGTGCCAAGTAGAGGTATGCTCCTCTGAGAAACGGCGACTTTTTAGTTCCTCCTCAACGCCATGAAACCAATCATGATACACCTCATGCCGAATAATTGCGCGAACGAACCAATGTATTGAGAATACTATTCCCCCAAAAAGTACTGCAAATAGGAATTTTTGGGGAATCAACGTTTTCCACTCAATCAGAAAATGCACCGCCGCCGTCCAGACAAGAAGACAACCGGTCAGCAGAGCTGTACCAAACCCGGCATCAGTTCCACAGTCTGAAATCCTGTTTCCTATGGTAAATAAATCCACACTCTCTATAGAAACGCTGACAGAATATACCGCGTTGCTGAGGGAGAAGAGGTGAAGCGTTGCAGCAAGTTGTACAGCGATAAATGGCAAAAAGATTGATGAAACCTGATTATACGGTAGAAACGGTGGTAGTAGAAGTGTAACTGTGATATAGAGAAAAGATATAATCAGGATAGTTTTGTAGCCCAGTTCATGTACCTTGAGATTATCAAATGACACTAAGAATATAGTATTTATTTATCATTCTAATAAATTTCGATCATTTATCATTCGGCCGATGCCTCAAAGAGACCTGAATATGGTCACCACCAGTACCACACGGGGTCGCGCGTCGACAAATCCGGCACCTCTGGTTTTGCACACGAATCGGCGGCCTCGTCGATCGAGACATATCAGAAATCAGTAAAAGAGTGTGCAAATCGACGGGGTCGACGCGCCGATCACGCCGAAGGCCTGACCCTCGCCTCGACGCGCTTTATAAACAGCCACCCATCCAGCAACCTTAGCGAAACGACTAGGAGACCGTGTGTGCAAAATTAGCGTATGCGCATAAGAATGAACGACGAGCGGGAGGATAGGCTCCGCCGGCTCATGGACGCGACCGGCGAGTCGACGAAGGCCGGAGCGATCGACCTCGCTATCAAACACTACCTTCTCGACCTCGAAAACAAGCAGCGCGTCGCCGACGACCTCCCAACCGACGCGCTCAAGCAACTTCACACGCCGTACCTCCCGCTCGAACGCGAGACGAGCGTCGGCAGAGAATTAGAGTAGGTTCTCGACGAGGTCGGCGCCGATATCGAGGCCGGCCTCGAAGGCATCGGTCGCGAACGCGAGGAACGGATCGGGGTTCGGTTCGAGCCACCCGGAGGCGATCGCGATCGCGAGCACGACCAGAGAGACGACCACGTAGGTAGTCGCCGAAGCCGTGAGGGTCGCGACAGTCGTCGCGGCGCCGGCGCCCTTCCGAACGTAGAAGGCGGCGAGGACGAGCACGGCCGCGACCATGAGGGAGCCGCCGACGCCGAGCGCCTCGAGGAGTTCGAGGACGAGGCTCACTCCTGAATCACCACCGGCCGACCTCGGAACTGGTTGTAGGCCCACCACACGACGATACCGACCGCGGCAATTCCGGCGATCGGGCCGACGGATTCGATCACACCGGCGAGGGCCTTCGAGACGCGCCCCGAGTAGAACTCGAGGATGAGGAGGCCGGAGCCGACGCTCCCGACGGCGGTGATAACGCCGCCGGGGAACGGGACGGCGCCCACGAAGGGGACGCGAACACCCGAAGGACCGCCGATGCGCCGGTGCATGACGTAGAATCCGGCGGTGAGGAGGCCCCAAGCAATCACGACCACGGTCGGCGACGAGAGGGGGTCGCCGGAGTCGCCACCCACGTCGACAGGGCCGACGACACCGCTATCGCTCGATACGGGGTCCTTCAAGAAGACGAGCGTCTCGGCGGAATCGTCGTCTTCGAGAGTGAGCGGAGAGTTCGCCGTACCGTCGTCATGAACCACGTCGTTCGTCTTCGATTTGAGAACGTAGTGGGTGTCGTCGGAGGCGGTGAGATAGGTGAACTCGACGCTGTCGCCCTCCTGCGCGCCTGGTCGAACGTTGAACTGTGGTTCTTCGGTTCGCGGCTCGTCGACGGAGAGTCGAACCCCGCCACTCGTCGGATTCACTCGGACGGGAATCGTTGAGATACGCGCCTCGTCGCCACTCGAGGCGGCCGGCAGATAGACGAAGTTGTAGCCGTCGCCGGTGACCTTCGAGTAGGGGTCGGCGTTCGACCACGACTCTTTGTAGACGTAGTGAACGCGCTCGCCGTCGGGCGTCGAGCCGACCGAGATATGCGCGTCGGTCGACCAGGAATCGATTCTGAACTTGGTGTCGAGGCGATCGCCCATTACGGTCGGTTCGACGACGGTGATATCGGCGTTAACCGGGTTCACTTTTCGACCGGTCGTTCGCAGTTCGACGGTGTCGCCGCCGGAAACCGAGCCGAGGTCGACGGTGAGTGTCGTGTCGTTGAGGGTGTAGGCGTCTTGAGATACCTCCGACCACGTTCCCCCGTTCACACGCTTCTCGATATTCGGGATTCCGACTACGTTTCCCTCGAACGGTATCGTAAGGGTCGCGGAGGTGCGGTCGCTCGCAAACGTCTTCGAGACGTTGTAACTTTCGCGCCACTTCTCGCCGGTAAAATCGACTGACTGTTTGTCTGCGGCGGCGTGTGTGTAGTTAAGCGCGACCGACGGCGTGGGCGCGTCGGCCGAGAGCGAGCCGTCGCCGACCGAGATATCGATGGTATTGGTTCCACTAACGACCCACGATTCGTTCATATCGAGTTGGGCGGTTGCCCGGTCGGCAAGCGTCCCGTTATAGCGCGTCTTGTGGCCGTTCACGGAGACAACGGGGTCGACTGTCTGCGACCGCTCTTTGACCCTTAGCGTCACGTCGACCGAGCCCGCTCCTGATCCCGACAGGTCGAGCGTGGTCGATGAGGTCGTCACGTCGAACGGAACCGTCGTTGTCTCCGTGTCGTTGAGGTCGCCAATCGATTTAGAGAGGCCATTGCCATCGGAGACCGATAGCGACGAGATGCCGGCAGAGGGGTTGAGTGTGACGTTTGCGTAGGCCGAGTAAGCCCCGGTTCCCGCATTATTCCACATCCAAACATTCGGTGCAGAGACATCGAGACGGGTTTGAGTTGCATCTGCGGTCCCGTCCCCATCGGATGATTGAGTCACGAACGCGACGGTGTAATTCTTCTCGGCCGTCAGCTGTGTCTCCTCGATCGGTACAATCGCTCGATTATTCGACCATGATGGGTCCCATCCGTCGTTTACGAGCGTCCCCTCGGCATAGTCTCCGTCTGGAGTCTCCTGTGCTAGATAGACATCGACAGTTGAGCCGGCATCTCCCGTATATGATAGGAAGAACCCGAGCGAGTCCAGAGTCATATCCTGCGTTGGCTTAATTTGCACCTCAGTCGATATTGGATCATTTGAGGCCGTGTCTCCCCATAATTCGACGTTCCCATCAAATCCGTCAGTAGCTCCGTCGCCGCGGGTTTCGATAAGACCCTCATCGAGATCGGGCTGTTCTTCTATGTATAGCTCCGGCTCACCGCCGTTCGGACCGACCGGTTCGAGGTCTCCCGCGAGACTGATTGCGGTCGAACCGCTCGGAGATAGGCCCGACGCCGTCTCGTTATCCCACTCACTCGCCGTCGATCCGGTCACATTGACCGAGAGATTCGAGACGGAATCAAGAGAGGAAACCTCATAGCTTACTGTCGAGCCGTCAGGATAGGTGCCGTTGATCGAAACCTCACCGGAGAAGGTAATCGAGTTACTCGAGAAGTGAGGAACCTCGAACACCAACATACCGGCCTCGTATTCGACGGGGCGCGACCACTTCGAGCCGTCTTCGTGAGTGCCGTAGACGCGCTCAGGCGTGTAACCGAGCGCGTCGCGAACGGCCTCGGCGCCGATTGCGACGCGGCGCCCCTCTGAGTGGGTATCGTCTTTGAGGACGAGAGTAAGGCTCCCGCTTGAGCCGGCCACCGAGCCGTTATCGAGGTAGTCGCTCGCCCGATTGGGAGTAGTGACGACAACTCGGAGCGTCTCGGCGTGTTCGGAGGCCATGACGTTTCCCTCGAGGCGACTCGCGTTGATCGGAGCGTCGGAGCCGACCGGCACGTCTTCGGAGACGTTCGCGTCGGGGATGGTAACCATCCCGCTCGGCACGGCTGCGGCGGTCGCGACGAAGGGACCGGCAAGGCTCGCGACCAGGAGGACGGCGACGAGCACGTTCACCGCTCGCTCACCGTGACCGGTGAGGAACTTCACCGCCACCACCTCCGGGGGGGACCCCTGTCGCCAGTTAATACGCGCGCGCGTATCTGTCGATGCGAGCGGCCGCGAGAGTTCTTGAGCCACCCGTTCAGAGAGGCCCCGTTATTTTCGATTTTCTCTCTCATTTGCTCACCTCGAGGTCGATCGAGAGGGTTCGATCGTGTGGTGCCGGAATATCGTCCCACCGCAGGAGTCGCTCGTAGTTCTGTTCGGTGTACATGAGTGCCTCACCGATATCGTAGCGAGAGGTCACCTCGATGTTCATGGGAACGGCGTCCATCCCGATCACGTCGCCTTTCGAGGTGGGGTTCGCGGAGCCGTTCATCGCGATTCGCCACCGAATCTTGTGCCGAATCAGGTTGTGAATATCCCGCTCGGAGTGACCGAAGGCGAACAGAGAAAGGCCGTATTTCCTCGCGTCGACGAAAGCGTCGCGGAGTAGCTCGACTTTCTGATAGGTGCCGTACTGGTCGGACCGAGCGGCCTCGGGAGCGATATCACCGATTTCGTCGAGGACGAGCGACAGAAAGTCGTTCGGACCCTTCTCGACGCGAGCGAGGACGTAGGCGAACCACCAATGATTGAGAGGGTCCTCCCGATCGAACAGTCCGCGATCGTCGCCGGGCGCCTCGTAGGTGCGTTCGGGGGCCTCCTCGTAGACCCATTGACACCCGTTCATCCGAGGGTCGGGATAGACGACGTGGAACTGTGCGGGTTCGAGAAGTTGCTGATTGATGTGAACGGGGTCCTCGTAGCGCTTCACCTCGCGAACCATGTCCTCGAGGTCGACCTCGATGGTGTCGTGTGCCGGGTTCTTCGGGACGAGTGACGCGGTGACATCGACGCCCTTCGGGACGAGCACGGTAGTCCACGGAGCGAGTGGTAGCCACTCCGAGCGGCTCGTCGAGCCGCGCCACACCACTTTCTCGGCGTTGACCTCGAGGAGCCGAACCACCCAGTTGAGGCCGAACGTCGACTTACCGCACCCGGGTTTTCCGGTTGCGAGAAAGTCGGTCCCGCCGGCGTCTTGATTCGGGCCGGCGTTCCATGTGTGTTCGAGGGCGTTCGGGACGACGTTCGGATAGCTGAAGGCCTCGCAATCGTACGGGGCGATACCGAACTCCTCGCGCATCGAACGCGCGTCGGTCCATCGGGTCGGGTTTCGGATGGTCGTATGGAATTGCTCGGGGTCGTTCGATTTGATACTCATAGATGCGCTCCCGTGGCGGGAGTGGTGTCTTCGTCGGGCTGTTCGCCTGCACGGCCGACGAGGTCGCGCACGCCGGCGTTGAACGCGGGTACGAGATACGTGGCCGCGAATAGTTCGCGAGCGCGCTCGTCGGCGCGAGCGTCGCTTAGGAGCATCCTGCGAGTCGACTGTTCGACGTAGCAGCGCCGAGTGAACTGGTCGGGAATCTCGCCGTGGGTGGCGAGTTCCACGTCGCGCCCCCACTCGTGAATCTCACGCGGCTCGTCGAAGCCGTCGAGCACGTCCTCGAGGACGGCCGACTGATTCTCGTCGAGTTCGTCGACGGCCGGTCGCATGGCAATATATCGCTGCACCTGCGGGTCGTGGCCGGAGGCACTCGACGCCTCGGCGGAGTCGATGTATTCGCCGGCGTCTTTCCGAAGGTGGCGGAGTGCTCGGTGGTAGGAAGGCGCGAGCACGGTCGCGTATAGGCGCTCACGGAGTTCGTCGACGACCTCGGCGTCGAGGTCTCGCTCGCGAGCGGCCGTGACGAGGAGCGCCGAGAGGAGGGCGCGCTCGCGACGGTCGTCGACGCGACCTCGGAACTGTCGAGCGAGGCCGGTGATCCACTCCTGGCGTGTGCGGCCGAGCGTACGAACGCATAGGCGTTGCATCCAGTCGAGCACGTCTCGCCGGCGGCCGAAGCCGTCGTAGAGTTCGGTTTCGAGTTGCTCGAGATCGAGTTTGAGTCGGACGAGGGCGGGCCGAACGAACTCGGTGGCGTCGGCCTCCTGGTCGTCGCGGCGACTTTTACTCATCTTCTCCCTCCCGGTGACCGTTCGAGGGGTCACCATCGCGAGGGCCGAACTCGAAGCCGTCGCCGCTCGTCGGATCGCCGTCGGAGTTCATCCGATCGGCGGCGCCGGTGGAGTGCATGGCCTCGATGAGCGTCTGGTCTTGCTCCTCGAGGGCCTCCTCTACGTCTTTCTGGTTCTTCGCCTTCTCCTCGACGCGCTTTCGTCGCGATTCCTGCAGGGTCTCAGCCTCGTCGGCCTCTTTCTGAAGGTACATCGAGGAGACCCACGCCGAGCGGAGGTGTGCTGGCGCGGGTTCGACTCGGGCGTAGCCGTCGGTGGCTTCGAGGTAGAGGACGGCGCCGAGCGCGAGCGCGGCGAGGGCGCCGGCGACGCCGGCGAGTTGCCCGACGTAGTGGTTCAGTCCGACGCCGGCGACGAGCGCCGCCGCGAGGACGATGAGCGGATTCGCCGACCACTCGAAGCCTTCGGCGTCGTACTCGAGCACCTCGTCGGCGTTCGGGGAGACGACGTAGAGTTCGTCGGCCTCTCCCTGCGTGTATTCGATGCGTGTGTCGAGGTGTTCGTGACCCTCGAGCGTCGCCGTCGAGCCGAAGACGCGAGCGAGGAACGGCCCCAAGCCTTTCCGAACGATCGCGACCTCCTCGTCGGGGGTCTTGATGATTCGTTCGGACCGCTCGCGGGCCTTCCGGGCGTCGACGGCGTTCTCTCCCGAGGCGTTCTTAGCGGCCTCGGGCTGTGGCTTGATGAACCGAGCGTCGGCGACGCCGACCTCGTAGGTCTCGAGGACGACCACGCCGATCACGCCGACGACGAAGGCGGCGATGATGTGCGGGAGTTCGACGAAGACGGCGGCGAGGCTCCCGAACATCCCGAAGACGACCGAACCGCCGCCTATCGAGAGGAGCATGATCCACGGAGCGTATCCCCACATGGGGCCGACGCCAGCGCGCTCGAGGGCGCGCTTAACGATCCACCCGATCACGAAGGCGCCGACGAGGGTCGGGGCAACGAAGTCCCTCACAGCGGAGGTGAGGTAATCTCCCTGGTCGTTGATATTCGCACTCTTTGCGTACGGCGAGGAGTGGTGTTCGAGCGTCCACCGGGCCTCGTCGGGCGCGGAGGCGAGCCACATGGTCATTTGCACCGGCTCCTGGTGTTCAGGGAGGTCGATGGTCGCGGTCGGCCACCCCTTACCGAGTTGCACCTCGCGAGTGACGACGGAGACGTTCGCGGCGACAGTCTCGGTAGTGGTGCCGTTCTCGGTCTCGACGGTGCGGGTCTCCCGCTCCCAAAACGCGATTTTCACGGTAGCTGTCTTTTGTTCCGAGGCGGTCCGAATCGAGTTCAGATAGACCTCGTCGGAGCGAATGGTGTTCGTTTCGAGGAGGTCCTTCTTGTCTTGCCACGGCTTCGAGGCCGGCGTGTGGGTGAGCCAGTAGACGTGACCGTTCGCGATGCGGGCGCTCGGCTTCTTGTAGTGGGTGCCGTCGGTGCGGAGTTCGTCGAGCGTGAGGTCGCTCGAGGAACTCGACTGTGCGCCGACGGTAGCGACGAGCGGCGCCGCGAGGCTCACGACCAGGAGGCAACCGACGAGGACGGTGAACGCTCGGCGTTGCATCTACCCCGCCACCTCCGAGACGACGTAGCCAGCGACGGCGAGGCCGACGAGCGGCGAGGCCGCGAGATAGGTCGACGCCGGGATAACGAGGCCGACGGAGTCGAGCACGCCGCCGATGAAACCGGAGACGGCGGCCCATCCGACCGATCCAGCGAAGAACGAGGCCGTACCGGCGCCGAGCACCTTCGAGCCGGTTGCGATACTTCCGAGAAGGCCCATCTACTCGGTCACCTCCTCGGGGACGGTACGATCGAGGGTCCGATCACGGGGGCGCCACCCGGAGACGAGCCGGATACCGAGGCCGACAGCGAGCGAGACCGGGAGCATCGAGACGGCGACAGTCACCGGTCCGCCGAAGACGAGCGCGAGCACGACGGCGATCGCGCCGAGACCGAAAAGGACGGCGCCGATGAGGGCGTAGAGGTCGTACGCCCGGATGCGGTCGCGGCGTTCGACGCTCATCTATTCGCACACCTCCCACCGCTCGGCCTCCGCACGACAGGTGTGACAGGTGTGGTCGGCACGGAGGACACATAGCGCCTCGTCGGCCCACTTCACGCCGACCGTTACGGCGGTCGCAACGACGACCACGCCGAGGAGGGCGCCGGCCGTCGAGGTGGTCGGCTGCATGGTCGCGTAGGCGAACAGCGCCGCCGTGGCGAACGCCGCGACCGGCGGCATGAGTTGTCCTCGAACGTCTCGGTCGCGGAGAGCCTCGAGGGAGCCGAGGTCGCGATTATGGATATCGAGGAGCCGATCGGTGTTCTCGTCGAGCGGTGCGTCGGTGTCGAGGATCATGACGCCGACTCACCTCCGTCGGAGTATTTCGCCCACAAGACCAGGAGCGTGAGGATGATGAACGCCCACCCGAAGCCGGTTGCGTTGATCGGGAAATAGCCCCTAAACCCGCCGTAGGCGATGGCGCCGAGGATAACGTGACCGATGACCGCCGGGGCCTCGACGACGGTGTTCAGCGCCGAACCAGTCATGAGGATTTGATTCCCGATGGTGACAGCGATCGTGGCGACGACGGTGAGGAGGGAGCCGGTGGCACCGACCAACCCGCCGAAAAAGTCGTCGGCACGGCCACCGACGCGCTCGACGGTGGCGGCGGCCGACTGTTCCTCGCCGCGTTCGTCGACATACCAGTAAGTGAGGAGACCAAGCGCCGCGAGGCCGATGAGTGTGAGTAGGTTACCCCCTGCGGCCTCGAGGACGGTCTCGACGACGGAGTCGACGCTCACGCCGAACGGCATAGTTCACCTCGCGAGAGGGTTCGATTCGTGGAGTCGGTACTGTCGATCATAGTCGTGTGTCGAGGTTCTGGTACACTCCGTAGAGTCGTTTCCCGACGTAGAGCGCGGCACCACCGAACGCGAGCACGGTGAGCGGCTGCTCCGGCAAGAACTCGACTCGAGGCGCGAGTGTGAAGCCGGCAATCGAGAAGACGGTGAACAGGCTTCCGGCTTGCGCCCACGCCACGGTGGCGAGGGCGCTCAAGAGCGGAACGTTCAGGAGTCCACCGACGGCGGCGACGACCGTCGAGGCGATGGTCACCGGGTGTCGGAGCACCTCACGGAGCGTGAGTTTGGTCATGAGTCGTTACTTCCTCCGATGTATTCGATCGCGAAGGTGGCGAGTGCGTCGAGCACTGAACCGAGGACCGGAACGGCGCCGAGGAGGTCGCTCGAAGCGACCAGTAGCGGCGGAATCGCTCGAAGGACGAGGGCCACCTGCACGACGATGAAGCCGATCACGACGAGCGGCGCCGCCGGACCGAACACGTTGGTCGCGATGTTCGCGACGCCGACGTTCAGGCCAATCCAGGTGTCGACAATGGGGAAGATGACACCGCCGACTGCGTCGCCGAGCGGGTCGGCGGCATCCCTAAACCCAGTTCCGACGCTCCCGAGGGCGACTCGTCCGATCGCGCCGGTTGCGTTCACGAGTGCCGCGACCACGCCGACGATGAACGATAGCACACGCTTACGGATGAACCGAGCCGGCGCCTGTGAGAAGGCGACGAGGACACTAGAGTTCACATCGAATATCCAGTCTGGCAGCGGCGAATCGTCAGCCAAGCAAATCCCTCCCGTAGACGGCGATGAATCCGAGTCCGAGCACGACGGCGATCGCGCCGACGTAGCCGAGGATGCCGAGGCTCGCGACGGTCTCCCGAAGCGGGTCGTAGGAGGTGCGAATCGCCTCGGTCGGGCCGAGTGTGAGGCCGGTCGCGATGGCGGCCCATGCGTTCCGAATAGCGACGATCGGGGTGGTGAGGAACGCGAAGACGCCGGCGATGAGGTCGGAGTATCCGGCGGCGAACTGCGCGCCGATGAACCCGAGTGCGGCGCTCGCGAGGCGTTCGGCTTGGATTCGAGTTCCCTCAACGAACGGTCTCGAGTCACCGCTACCGCCACCTCCGCCGCTACCGGAGGCCTTCCACGGAGCGGTGTTGTCACTCATTACTGTTGGTCCTCGTCGGTGCCGAATGGTCCGGGGAGGTCGGTGCCACTGAACAGTCCGATCACGGAGTCGGCGGTGACCGGAATCTCGAGGTACTGCAAGATGAGATAGGCGCCACCGAGGGCCGAGGCGATCGCCGCCGGGTAGGCGAGGGGGCCGAGCGCGCCCCACACCCCGACGAGAAACGACTCGGCGGCCGCTCCCGATCCGGCGCTGATGATATCAGCCGCGCCCACAACGATCGCTAAGATGAGTTGACCGATACCGTCGATGAAGGCGGTGATCGGGACGATGACGGTGTTGAACAGCGCGGCGATGAGTTCGCTCGACTTGGCGGCGAACTGTAGCACCGGGTAGATGAACGCCGCGAACAGGATTTTTGAGACGTTGCTGTTCGCGATTTCCTTGAGGTCCTCGATGGGCGGGCCGGGTGTGGGTGGCATCCGAGTCCCTCCTTAGATAAGCCCCTTGAGGCGGCCGATCACGCCGGCAATCGCGGTGACGATGACGCCGATCACGGGGAGGTTCTCGATGCCACCATCGCCGGAGTCGCCGATCGGACCACCGACCACACCGGCCGATTCGATCGCACTCCGCTCGTCGCCGGTGACGAGGTACTTTGCGTGAATCGCGATTTCCTGGCCGGGCTGAATGGTGTTGTCGAGTTCGACCGAGTCGCCTTCGTTGTCGAACTGTGAGGTCGCGTCGGACCACGATGAGATTTCGTCGAACTCGGTGTCGGAGACGCCTTCGGCGGTCTCGACGGCGAGGTAGCGGTTCGACGGGAGTTCCGTCTCGGCGACGAGTTCCGCGTTCGAGTAGCTAAGGTCGTACGCCGAGGGGAGTTCGAGCCGGTAGTAAAGGCTCACTCGGTCCGAGAAGGACGGGTAGCCGTCGGCGTCGGTGAAGTTCACCTGTGCGTCGGAGGCGCCGAGGTCGGCGGTGCGGAACTTCACCGGCATGGTGAGGTCGTGAATCGCGCCCTCGGAGAAGGCGTCTCCGAGCGTTGAGAGGTCGTCGATCGCGATAGTGCCGGTCTCTTTGTGTTCGGTGACCGTCTCGGTCTCGAGGGAGTCGTCGTCGTCGGTGTCGACTTTTCGCTCACCGAACGACCACGTCGACATCTTTTCGACGTTCATGCCGGTGATGGTGAGGTCGGCGGTGCCACCGACGAACTGGATTCGGACCTTCTCGATGTTGTCGAACGTGCCGTCGCCGGCGGTGTTCGTATCCATCTTACCGAGTTGACGCTGGAAGACGTAGCCCTCGCCGGTGCCGGTGGCGATCACGTCCTCGGCCATCGAGGCCGAGCCGTTGATGCGGGCCGTCTTGTAGTCGCCGTCGGAGTCGACGACCTCAACTTGAACCTCGGTACCGCTCCCGAGGGAGTTTACGTCGAGGACGAGCTGAAGGTAGCGGTTCGGTTCGTCCGAACTGATAGTGAAGTTCGAGTAGGCGGCGGAGTCGCCGGCGGCCGAGGCGCTCACGTCGATCGCCTCGACACCGGCGGCCGGCTCGGAGTCGCTCACCGACGAGCCGGACGTAGTCCACTCACTCGCGTCGAGACCACTCGCGGAGTTGTTTTCCTCGGAGTCTTTGCGTGGGAACTCGCCGAGTGCGGCGGCCTCGAGGTCGGTGGCTTCGTACTCGAAAGTGTTGTTTACCGAGTCGTTGAGGACGCCGTTGAGTTCTGACTGTGAGCCGTCGTCGGCTTCGTAGCTGAGCGACGACGACCAGGAGAGTTGATGAACGTCTTTCGTTACGTCGGCCTCGAGGTAGGCACCTTGTGTGTAGTCGCTCCCGTCGTTGACTTGAGCGGTCGCCGCGGGGGCGACTGCAGAAAGTAAGACGAGCGCGATGAGGCCGAACGCGGCGACGCTACGTCGCACGTTCGTCGAGCACCTCCTCGGCCGCGAGGATGTTCGGATCGGATTCGATGCGTCGATCGACCCCCCGGATGCGGGGGTGGGGTTCTCCGGTCATACGACCACGCCGAGGCCGAGGGCCTCGGATAGTCGCGCGGATGGCGGCCGGGGTGATATGTAAAGCGAGAATAACGATTCGAGTAGTCGACTCTGTAGTAACTCGCGGCAATGTTTATCTGATAATATGTGTCATAACAGGATGCAGTCCCACCTCCCATGAAGCGAGAAATCGCCGACAGTAGGAAGTTGAACGATGCGGGGAACAGCGTGACGGTGTCGTTACCGAAGCGCGAACTCGAGACTTACGGGGTACTCGAAGAGGACGAACTTGCGGTCGGCGAGGCGTCTCCGTACATCGATATCGAGCGTGGAGTGATCGGTGTCGAGGTGCCGATACCAACCGAGTAAGTGCCTCAAGTTCTCGTTTTTTAGAACCGAGTCGTCTCGCTTATGCGCCTTGAGCGGAGAGTATCGGGCGCCGGCACGAAAACGGCCCCCGGAAAGTCCCACCTCCCAGGGGGCCGGCCCGGAGCCGTTCTCCGAGCGAGTGGGAATTTCTACGCGGCGAGTTAACCGCTTTGGGGAATGACCCTCTAAGTCGATATAGCAAACTGGTTTGCCGAGGTACCGGGGTGCCGGCCCACCCTTCTATGAGTGTTTCACCGGCCTCACGCCCCGAGTCGGCCGGAGCGGAGCGGTCGGCGGTAGCGGCGCGCGTTCTGCGCGCCGCGTAATTGTTCTGCCTCCTTAGAGGCATTACTGTAAGCGGATTCTGCAAACTGGTTTCGGTGGCGCTCGCACCTCACGCCCCGAAACGGCGGTTTCGCGAGCGGCGGTCGCCGGCGCTCGAGGCTGGCTCGACGCCGTCGACGATCGCGATCGCGTCGATCACGCCGACGGCCGGCGCCGTCCGAATCAACAATAAAGTCAGGCTTCGCTACGGCGCCGGAGTAAGGAAAGTCTGGTTGCGTATCGAATCCAGAAAAGAGTTCGAGACCGAGCGATGCAACTAAGAAAAGGCGAGCGCGCCGGCCGAGGTCGACCTACCTCGGCGGCCCGAACTCGCGAACGCGAATGTCTCCCTCGTCGCGGGGGTGGTCCGGCGACTCGAGTTCGTGCTCGAGGTCGAGGAGGCTACCCTCCCACTCGGAGAGGTAGACGAACGGCTCGCGATCGCCGTCGCCGGCCTCCTGGTCGTCGGCGCGTTCCTCCTGGTCGTCTTCGTCGACGCTCGGTGAGTCGGTGCCGTTCGCCTCGCCGTTCTCGCGCGCCTCCTCCCGCTCGCGAGCACGTTCTTCGCGACCGAGCCGGCGCGCGGCGAGGGTCTCCTCGTCGAAGTGCGGCGCTATCTTCGTCTCGATGAGTTCGAGGACGGTCTCGTAGAGGTAGTCGGCGTCGAAGGCGACGATCGCCGGGTTACCGACCGTTGTGACGAGGCCGACCTCTTTGAGTCGGCCGACGTGATGCTGCAGATTCGAGCGGGAGTAGCCGGTCTCGGCCTCGAGGCGGTCGTACGTAGCGCCGTAGTTCTCTGTTATCACGGCGAGGATATCGTAGACGGCGTCGGTCTGATACTTGAGGGCCTCCGTGAAGACGAACGCCTCGAATCGACTGTAGTACCGACGGAGGTCCTCGCGACGGCCTTTGGGATGCGGAACCTCGACGGTCGGCTGCGTGCTCGGCTTGAAGTAGTCGTCGGCGACGAGTGCGGAATCGTCGACGCCGGCCCACTCGAGGTGACTCAAGACGAGTTCGCGAAGCGAGTCGAGCGCTTCGTCCCACTTCGAGAGGTGCGGGTTCGCGTTCTTACCGAGCGACGCCTCGATTTTCGGATGCGCGAGCGGGTCGTCTTCGCCGCGCTCATGCCAGTCGGTCGTTTGGTAGACCTTGAGTTCGCGAGTCGCTCGCTCCGTCGTCTCCTCGCCGTCGTCGACGACCTCGAGCATGAGCGGCTCGAAGCCGAGGCGCTCCCACCGGTCGGAGACGAGCCGCGCCTCGAGCCACCCCTCTTTCTCCCGCTCTTTCCACGTCTGAATCTCCGAGCCGCCGCCCACGTCGATGAGATTCTCCGATTTGTCGAGGCACCGCTTCACGGGGTGTTTCTCGTCGCCGTGGAATCGGAGGTAAGT
>Ga0207718_100233_pt1 | contig 59628 bp, 50 predicted proteins | sample A23M2SouthBayCA_FD_187749 | JGI IMG/M metagenome (GOLD analysis project Ga0207718, IMG submission 187749) | Aerobic enrichment media microbial communities from Eden Landing Ponds, California, USA - A23 M2 (SPAdes) | ecosystem: Environmental > Aquatic > Marine > Unclassified | place: Emeryville...
ACCCGGTCAGTTCCGAACGATCGGGTTCGCACAGCTCTGGCGCGAGCACGGCCTCGATAGTCTGCAGTTCCGTTGCGATGGCGTACACGTCGACGACCCGGCCGACCAGGCCGGGTCGGTGGGAGACCACACTGTCGAAGACGACCACGTCGAGATCACCGTCGAGGGCCGCCTCGCGCCGCCGATCTTCGATCACGGTTTCGCGGTCGCACAGACCTACACCGTCCGCGACGACGGGGCTGTCGAGATCGACACGACGCTCGAACCCGAGGGCGACCTGTCGGTCCTGCCCTCGCTCCCGCGGGTCGGCCTCGACCTGACGCTGCCCGACGCCCTCGACACCGTCTCGTGGTACGGCCGCGGGCCGGGCGAGTCCTACGCCGACAGCAAGCAGGCACAGCTCGTCGGGCGCTACGAGCGCGACGTGACCGACCTGCACACGCCCTACGTCCGGCCGCAGGCAAACGGCACCCGGACCGACGTTCGCTGGGCGACGTTCACCGACGGTCGCGGCGTCGGCCTCCACGTCACCGGCGACTCGTCGCTCGATGTGACGGCCCATCGCTACACCACCGCGGACCTGGAGGCGGCCGAACACGACCACGAACTGCCCGAGCGCGACGAGATCTCGGTGTCGCTCGATCACGCCCACTGCGGACTCGGCACCGGTAGCTGTGGGCCGGCGACGCTGGAGCAGTACCGCGTCGATCCCGAGACGTTCGCGTTCACTGTCGAACTTCGCCCCTTCGCCGGGGAGTGATACGGCGTCCTGTCGCCGTTGGGCGGCCGGTCACTCGCTGACGAGCGGGAACGAGGCCAGTCGGCTGGCGGCGATCGCCGTCAGCCCTCGCGCGGTCGCTGAATCGGCCGTCCGGCGAGCGTGGGCACTCTCCAGGCCGACCTCGTCGGCGACGGGGACCAGCCGGATCGTCGTCCCGTCGGGCGTCGTCTCGCAGAGCAGGTACGACTGGGGGAACGAGCAGGTCGTCGGCGCGGCGATCTCGCGAACGCCGTGGGACAGGCCGGTCGCGGGAAGGTGGTAGTGTCCGGTCACTACGAGCCCGGCACCGCCGGCTGCAAGTGTCTCGGCGAACGCGGTCGCCTCGCTCATGCCGGGGACGGCGACCATCTCGGGTTCGATCTCGCGGTGGGCGGCGATCTGGTCGCTGACCGGGGGAAGGTTGTGGTGGACCAGCACGAGGGGGTTCGTGCTGGCTTCGAGCGCGTCGTCGAGCCAGGACAGCGTCGCCTCCTCGACCCGCCCCTCGTGGGTCTCGAACAGCCGGTCCGCGCTGCCGGCGCTGTTGACACCGAGCACGTCGAGGCCGCCGATCTCGACGTGGTAGGGCAACTCCCCCGGCCCGTAGCGCTCGGCGAAGTCGTGGACGGAGATCGTCTCGTGGTCCTCGCCGTACTTGGGTACGTCGTGGTTGCCGGGGACGGCGTAGAAGGGCGCGTCGAGGTCGTCGAGCGCCGCGTCGACGGCGTCGTAGTTCCAGGGCTCGCCGTCCTTGGTCAGGTCGCCCGGCGAGAGGACGGCGTCGAGGTCCCGGTCGTTCATGTCGGCGATGGCGGCCTCGAAGTGTGCGAGCGTGTGCTCGAACAGCTTCGACGTGCCCTCGGCGCGTGTCGAGACGTGGGGGTCGGCGACGACGGCGAAGCGAGTCGGCTCGCCGGCAGGCTCGTCGAGACGGGCCATGACGGTCCCGGCGTCGGCGTCGTCGCTCATACGTCCTCCGGGAAGAAGGGGGCGGCGTCGTCGTGACGGACGGTCCCCAGGACCGTCCCGTCGAGGAGCTGGATGTGGGAGTACATCTCCCCGCGTTCGCGCGCGGCGCTCGCGAGCCGGCCGGCCTGTGTGAGATCGACCGCACCGACAAGCAGGACGGCCAGTCGCCGTTCCTCGTCGGTGACCCGCGTGACGGTGTACAGGTCCGTCCCGTCGCGGTGGGTGAACAGCTCGTAGCCGTCGAAGTCGCCGTCGGCGACCGCGTCGCGAACGTCGTCGGCGACCGATCCCTGTGCGAGGTAGACGTACCCGAAGCGATCACTGTCGCCGTGGGACGGCGGTTCCGGCGCCACGTGGGCCGCGCGAACCGTGACGACCTCCCACCCGTCGCTCCGGAGTTGCTCGACGATCTCGTCGGCCGCTTGGAGGGTTCTGGCCCATCCGTTGGCCTCGCCCCCCGGCTCGCTCTCGCTCGTGTCGGACATGGCAGAGTGATTCTACCGATTGTACAATAAACTTCCCGTTGAATCTAAATTTGTTACCGATATATAGTCCTAAGAAATCATTGTACACCAAATACCGTTATAGGTTGGTAATAGCAACGCAATTACCATCCGCTCAGGGAATAACGGGTGATGCCAACCGACAAGACACGGCGAGGTTTTCTCACGGTCACAGGTGCAGGTGCGGCCAGTGTTCTGGCCGGGTGTTCAGGTGGTCCCACCGAGGATTCGACCGAATCGAGCGCATCGGGCGACGGATCGAGTGATTCGGACGGCGACGGTGCTGACGGAGGGTCCGACAGTCAGGAGACGACGGGATCGGTCAGCAACACGCTCCAGATGATGGCGACGGGGTCGATCCAGACACTGGACCCGATCAACGCGAAGGGATCCGGCGCGGGGTACGACCAGTACGGCCGGTCGCTCATGGAGTTCAACAACGGGCTGTACCCGCCGGAGGCCGCGCTGGCCGAGGACTACGAGATGTCCGACGACGGGCTGACCTACACGTTCACGCTCAAACAGGGCGTGATGTTCCACGACGGGTCGGAGCTGACGGCCGACGACATCGTCTACTCCTACCGACGCCTCGCCGGGTCGGAGAACTCCCGCAACCGGGACGACATCATCGGCGAGACGATGACGATCGACCACGAGAAGGACGCCTCGCGGACGACACCCAGCGGCGAGGAGACGCTCGGCGATTACGTCCCGGGCTCGCTCGCCGTCGAGGCCGTCGACGACTACACCTTCGAGATGACGCTCGCCGCCCCGTTCCAGTACACCCTCTACCAGATCGCCGGCGGGGCGTTCGCCGTCCTCCCCGAGGGCGCTGTGGGCGACATTCAGGGGTACGACGGGGAGTACGCCTACAACGAGTTCTTCAGTACCGCGAACGGCGGCCCGACCTACGCCGGCCTCGGCCCGTTCCAGGTCGACTCCTGGACGAAGGGCAGCGAGATTCAGCTGACGGCCTTCGATGACTACTACGGCGAGGGCCCCGAACTCGACGGCATCACCTACACCGTCGTCGGCAGCGGCAACACCCGGGTCAGCCGATTCAAGAACGGCAACGCCGACGTGCTCGAAGACATGCCGACGGCGTCGTTCAACCCCGACAACGTCTCCATCGAGGAGACGATGGGGAACCGCTCGGTGGGGACCTACACCTTCGACGACGGCACCGAGGTCAACTACGGCGAGATCCCGTCGCTGTCGACGGAGTACCTCGTGTTCAACACGCTCGAAGTACCCCTCCCGGTCCGCCGGGCCTTCGCCTACGCGTTGAACCAGCACGAGATCGCCCAGAACGTCTACAAGGGCAACGCCAAGGCGGGCTACCACATCACGCCCCCCGCGCCGTATCCGACCTTCGAGGAGGGGATGTCCGGCGAGGCGTCCTACGACCGCCACGCCGAGAACGGCTACGAGTCTAACACCGAGTTCGGGGCCGACGGCTACCCCTACGGCTACGGTGAGACGCGCCTCGACGACGCCCGTAGCGTCATGGAGGAGGCCGGCTACGGCGAGAACGACCGCTATTCGATCACCGCCACGACGATCGCCGGTAACAGCGCCTACCAGTCCGTGTTCACTCGGCTCCAGTCGAAGCTCCGGTCGGCCTACATCGACATGAGCATCGAGGAGGCGGAGTTCGGCACGATCATCAGCCGCGCCATCAGCGCCGACATGGAAGTGTTTGCACTGGGCGACGGAATGGAGTACCCCGGCCCGCAGAACTTCCTGCGCTTCCTCCACGGCTCGAACCCGAGCACCCAGTTCACCCGCTGGGGTGCCGAGGGGAGCTACGCCAGCGAGGAGTACCGCCAGACCGCCCGTGACGCGTGGGACTCGAACTACGCGGCCGACGACGCGACACAGGCCTCGCGAAACGAGGCCTTCCAGACCGTCGAGGAGATGAACTGGGCGTCGGTCCAGGAGCTCCCCACGGTCCACGGGACCAGCCAGCGGTTCTGGTACGACTACGTCGACATGGAGATGTACGGCGTCATGGAGAACCAGACGTTCAACACGGTGACGAAGGGCCAGTAGCACCCCACCGCGATCGCGGCCGTCTCTATACACATATGCGACGAGAGTACACCGTTCGTTCACTGCGGCACAGGTTCGATGCACACGGGGTGGCGGGGCCGTGACAAAGCTCAGATACCTCGGCAAGCGGCTGCTGTTGAGTGTCCCGGTCGTGTGGTTGGGCACCTCGATGACCTGGTTCATCATCTTCATGGGGCCGGTCGATCCCGCGGCCAGACTGCTCAGCCAGGGCCAGCTCCGCAACCCCGCGGCCTACCAGGCCGCACAGACACAACTGGGGCTGAACCAGCCACCGTTCCAGCACTACCTCGACTGGATGTGGAACCTCTTTACGTTCGATCTGGGCCAGACGTGGCTGCTGTATCAGGGGTCGAACGTCAACGCCCTCATCCTCGATTTCCTCCCGCGGACGCTGTGGCTGGGGTTCTGGTCGGTCCTGATCGCCGTCTTCGTCGGCGTCCCGCTGGGTTTCTACGCGGGGATGCGCTCGAACACGGCGTCGGACTACGTCGCCTCGATGGGCGGAATCGTCTGGCGCGCCATGCCGAACTTCTGGCTCGGGATCATGCTGCTGGCCCTGCTTGGCGGTTCGGCCTCGATCTTCTGGGGCTGGGACTGGCAGTCGTGGCTGATTCCACTCGACGCGATCTCGGGTAGCCCGGACATGTCCCGACTCCACACCGTCGAGGGCTTCCTCGCGGCGACCAAGAAGGTCCTGCCGGCGGCGCTGGTGCTAGGGTCAGCGTCGATGGGCAACGAGATGCGGATCGGCCGCACGGCGGTCCTGGAGGTCCGCAACGAGGACTACATCGACCTCGCGGAGGCCAAGGGCGTCTCCGACCGGGCGCTGGTCTGGAAGCACATCCTCCGCAACGCCCTGGTCCCGCTGGTGCCGATCATCACCAGCGAGGCGTTCCTGCTGATCGGCGGGAGCGTCCTCGTCGAGACCGTCTTCGGCATCAACGGGATCGGCCTGCTGTTCTATCAGGCCGCGATCCAGGGGGACCTCCCGCTGGTCGGCACGCTGATGTACGTGTTCATCCTGATGATCGTCGGCATCAACCTCGTCCAGGACGTACTGTACACGGTGATCGACCCGCGCGTGGGCATGGAGGGGGCCTGAGATGACCGGCGCACACGAACCGATCGACGACGGCTCGACCGACGACGGGTCGACGGCCGACGCGAGGATCGACGCGGACGAGCGACGCGACGCGACCCCCGGGGCGGCCTCGACCATCCTCCCCACCGAGTCCCCGGCACTGGTGTGGGTGGGCCTCGGAGCCGGCCTGTTCGCGCTCGAAGCCGGGGCGCTGGCGAACTTCCTCGTCAGCATCCTCGGCGACGGACTCGCGGCGGCCTCGCTGCCCGGGACCGACTTCGTCGCCGGCGTCCAGTCCGCGACCGCGCAGGTGCCGACGCTGCTGTCCCGCGAGACGATCCCCAACGGGGGCTACTGGAACGGCTCTCGCTGGGTCGGGACGTTCATGGGCCTGCGACCGGGTGCTGCCTGGGCACTCCGGGCGGGCCTGATCTACTGCTACGCCTTCGCCGTGGCTGGGTGGGCGATCCTCGGCTATCGGCTCTACCGACGGGAGTATCGCGTGGCCAACTGGACGCCGCGCGACGACGTGATCGACCGCTTCCGCGGCCACGGCTGGGGATTGTTCGGGCTCCTCGTCGTCTGGATGTTCGTCGTCATGGCGGTCTTCGCGCCGGCGCTGGGCCCAACCACCGTCGACAAGAACATGCGCAACTCCTACAGCAACGAGATGAGTTACTGGGACACGGAGACTGACTCCGTCGAGACTATTCTGGTCGGTGACGCCAACCTCGCCTCCCAGTCACGGGGCGACACCGACGACCGGGTCCTCCCGATGCAGTACGACGACTTCGGCCGCTTCCACCCGTTCGGGACGCTCAACACCGGCCGCGACCTCTTTACGTTCATCGCCGTGGGGTCGCGCATCTCGCTCGTGATCGGCCTGCTGTCGGTCGGTCTGAGCGCCGGTATCGCGGCGTCGCTGGCACTGATCGGAGCCTACTACAAGGGCCGTGTCGACCTCGGGATGGTGCTGGTCTCGGACGCGATCATGGCCATGCCACAGTTGCTACTGTTGATCATGCTCACCACGGTGCTGGCCGAGACCTGGGTGGGCGGGCTCTACAGCGGCGGCTTCTTACTGGCGCTGATCTTCGCCTTCACCGGCTGGACGTACATGTGGCGCTCGCTGCGCGGCCCTGCCTTACAGGTCGCCGAACGCCAGTGGATCGACGCCGCGCGGAGCTTCGGCCAGCGCCCGCGCACCATCATGCGAAAGCACATGCTCCCCTACATCACCGGCTACCTGCTCATCTACGGCTCGATGACGCTGGGCGGCGCGATCATCGCCATCGCCGGCCTCTCTTTCCTCGGGCTGGGCGTCGCCCCGCCCACGCCAGAGTGGGGCCGGGCGATCAATCTCGGGCAGGACTACGTCACGACGGGGTCGTGGCACATCTCGCTGATCCCGGGCGTGCTGATCACGCTCGTCGTCACGGGGTTCAACGCGCTGGGCGACGGCATCCGGGACGCCATCGACCCGCGGTCGGACACCGCAAACGAGAGCGCGGCCGGGCGAGGTGGTGGCGCGTGAGCGCCGATCCCCTGCTGTCGGTGCGGGACCTCGAAGTCGTGTTCCACACCGAACGCGAGCGCATCCACGCCGTCGACGGGGTGAGCTTCGACATCGAGGCGGGCGAGACGGTCGGCCTCGTCGGCGAGTCGGGGTCGGGCAAGTCCGTCACGGCCCGGTCGATCCTCGGGCTCGTCGAGACACCGGGGTCGATCGAGGGCGGCGAGATACGGTTCCGCGGGGAGGACCTGACCGACGACAACTGGGACCGCCATCGGGGCGACATCGCTATCGTCTTTCAGGACCCGAGCAACTCGCTCAACCCCGTCTACACCGTCGGCAACCAGATCGAGGAAGCCCTGCGCATCCATCAGGGCCTGCGCGGATCGGCGGCGACCACCCGGGCGATCGAACTGCTCGAAGACGTGGGCATCCCCGACGCCCGTCGCCGGGTCGACGAGTACCCCCACCAGCTCTCGGGCGGGATGCAACAGCGGGCCGTCATCGCGATGGCGCTGGCCTGCGACCCCGACCTGCTAGTCTGTGACGAGCCCACGACCGCGCTTGACGTGACGATTCAGGCCCAGATTCTGGACCTGCTCGCCGACCTGCAGCGCGAGGAGGACCTGGCGATCCTCCTGATCACCCACGACATGGGCGTCATCGAGGACGCCACCGACCGGGTCAACGTCATCTACGCCGGCGAGGTCGTCGAGCGCGCGCCGACCGACGAACTCCTCGACCGGCCGGCCCACCCCTACAGCCGCGCGCTGCTGGGGAGTATCCCCGGTCGGACCGCACCCGGCGAGCGCCTCCCCACCATCGAGGGCGAGGTCCCGACGCCGACCGAACCGGCGTCGTCCTGTCGGTTCGCACCCCGGTGTCCGAAGGCGTTCGACGAGTGCGACGCGGTCGCGCCCGAGCACGTCGACATCGAGGGGACCGACCGGACCGCGGCGTGTCTGCTCCACGATCCGACGGTCGCCGAGGAGGGCGAGCGATGACGGGTGGAGACACCCTCGTCTCGGTCCGGAACCTCAAGACCTACTACGACGACGGCGGGATCGTCGACAGGGACCCGCCGGTACGGGCCGTCGACGGCGTGAGCTTCGACATCGACGCGGGCGAGACGCTCGGCCTCGTCGGCGAGTCGGGCAGCGGCAAGACCACGCTCGGTCGGACGATCCTGGGGCTGGAGACGGCGACCGAGGGACGCGTCGAGGCCGAGGGCCGCGACGTGACAGAGCTCTCCGGCGAGGAACGGCGGGCGTGGCAACGGCGCGTCGGCATGGTGTTCCAGGACCCCGAGGAAAGCCTCAACGACCGGATGACGGTCGGCGAGATCGTCCAGGAGCCCCTGACTGCCCACGACTGGCCGACGCTTCGGGTCGCCGTCGAGGGCGGCGATGCCGATCTCGGTGGCGATCTGGTCGCCCGGGCCGACCCGGACGCCGAGACCGTCGACCTCGCCGTGACGGTCCGCGGTAGCGAGGCCGACGTGACTGTTCGCGACGCCCTGCCGCTGTCGACCGACGACGTGAGCGTCAGCGTCGCAGACGACGGTCCGACGCCGACAGTAACGGTGACCGTCACGAAGTCCCGCGGGGCGATCCAGCGCGACCGCGCGTTCGAACTGCTGGATCGCGTCGGGCTCTCGGAGAAACACTTCTATCGCTACCCCCACCAGTTCTCCGGCGGCCAGCGCCAGCGGGTCGGCATCGCCCGTGCGCTCGCGCTCGAACCGGACTTCGTCGTTCTCGACGAACCCGTCTCGGCGCTGGACGTGAGCGTCCAGGCTCGGATCATCAACCTCCTGTCCGACTTACAGGACGAACTCGGCTTGACCTACCTCTTTATCGCCCACGACCTCTCGGTCGTGCGCCACATCGCCGACCGCGTCGCGGTGATGTATCTGGGCAACGTCGTCGAACTCGGGCCCACGGAGTCGGTGTACACGGACCCCGCCCATCCCTACACGGTCTCGCTGCTGTCGGCGATCCCCGGCAGCGCCTCGCCGTGGGAGGGCGGGCGCGTGACGTTGCGCGGGACGCCGCCGAGTCCCCGGGACCCGCCGACCGGCTGTCCGTTCGCGACCCGCTGTCCCGCCAAGATCCGGCCCGAGGAATGGGACCTGCCCGAACGGACCTGGCGCGCGCTGGACGAACTCCGCGTCGTCTTCCGAACTCGTGCGCGCACCGAAGCCTCCGCGGGCGAGACCATCAAGCGCTTGGTCGGCCTTGACGTGGCCGGGCGGGAACTCGACGAGACGGTGGAGGACCTGCTGGCCGACCACGACCTCCCGGCGGCCGCCCGCGAGACCGTCGACGAGGCGGTCGCGATGGCCCGGGGCGGTGCCGACGCTCGCGCCGCCGAACACCTGCGCGAACAGTTCGGTTCGGCGTGCGACCGAGACCACCCCGACCCCATCGCGCAGGGCGAGGGCTGGACGAGCGAGTGTCTGCGCCACGACGGCGACCACGAGGGCGTCGCCGAGACCATCACTGCCCGGGAGGACGACCGGTGACCGACTTCGACGCCCTCGCTCACCGGGCCGCCACCGCCGGTGCCGATCACGCCCGCCGCCTGTTCCGCAGTGACCTCGCCGTCGAGACCAAAACGGGGAAGACCGACGTGGTCACGCGGGCCGACCGGGAGGCCCAGCGGGCCGTCGTCGACGAACTCCGGGAGGCCGATCCTGACGCGGCCATCGTCGGCGAGGAGGACGACGCGCTGAAGACGGTGCCTGCGGCGGGCCGGGCGTGGGTGATCGACCCCATCGACGGTACCCACAACTACGTCCGGGGCGGGCGCTGCTGGACGACGAGCGTCGCGCTGGTCGAGGACGGCGAACCGGTAGCGGCGGCCAACGTCTTGCCGGCGCTTGGCGACACCTACCGGAGCGTCGACGGCGAGGTCCGCCGGGACGGCACGCCGGTGACGACCAGCGACCGCACCGATCCCGAGACCTGCGTCGTTTGCCCGACGATCTGGTGGCCGATGGACCGCCGCGGCGAGTACGCCCGCGCGACGCGGGCCGTCGTCGAACGGTTCGGCGATCTGAAACGCCCCGGCTCCGCACAGGCCGCGCTCGGGCGACTCGCGGCCGGCGAACTCGACGGCGTCATCACGAACGTGTCGACTAATCCGTGGGACACAATCGCCGGCGTCCACCTCGTCAGGGTCGCCGGCGGCCGCGTCACCGACCTCGATGGGGAGTGCTGGACCCACGACGCCCGCGGACTGGTCGCCTCGAACGGCCGGATCCACGACGCCGTGCGCTCGGCCGCTCGTGATATCGACGCCGAGCGGTAGCGGCGGGCGGTGACGGCCGCCGGTGCGACAACAATTTATACGGTCTCGAACACCACCGACAAGCGTGGACAGGGACACACTGCGGACCGCGGGGCTCGCGGCGCTGGGCGTCGTCGCGGTCGCGCTCACGGCGACGACGTTGCCGACGGCGCGCCAGCCCGAGCCACGCGGCTCCGGGGGAACGAGCGCCCCGGGATCGGGATCGGGTGGGGGACTCACACCCCGGCCGAACGATCCGCTCCCGCAGTTGCTCGAACTCCCCTACCTGACGGAACTGGTGACGGTGCTTGCCGTGCTCGCGCTCGTCGTCGCGCTGGGGATCCTGTTCGTTCACCGACGACGGGTGTTCCGGGTCGCCGTCGTCCTGGTCCTCGTCGCCATCATCGGTGCGGCGATCGTCCGGTTCGTCCCGATGGGCGCACCGCCGACCCCGTCGGGGAACGTCTCCGCGCCGATGACCAACGCCAGCGGTGGCGGCGGTGGGACGGGCGGCACCGCGAGCGGCCCGTCGCTGGTCTCGGTCGTGCTTGTCGTCGTTATCGGCGTGGCACTGGTCGGGACGGCCGTCGCGGCGAAGCGACGGACCGGGGACGACGATGCCGAGACCGACGACGCGACCGACTCGGAGACCGGGGGGTCCGCGGTCGCGGTCGGCCGGGCGGCCGGGCGTGCGGCCGACCGGATCGAGGCCGCGACGGACCTCGACAATGAGGTCTTCCGGGCGTGGCGTGAGATGACCGACCACCTCGACGTGTCCCGGCCCGAGACCCAGACCGCCCGCGAGTTCGAGCGGGCGGCGGTCGCGGCCGGGATGACTTCTGAGGACGTGGGCGCGCTGACCGACCTGTTCGAGCGGGCTCGCTATGACGACTACGCGGTCGATGACGACGACGAGGCGCACGCTGTCGAACTACTGCGCCGGATCGAGGACCGCTACGTGGAGGACGAACGGTGAACTGGCGGCGCGTCCTCGTCGCCGTCGCGCTCCTGGCTTTCGCCGTCGGTGTCGGGTCGATCGTCGCGCCCGGCACGTTCGGGCTGGGGATCGACCGCTACGCCGTGATCGTTCTGGGACTGCTCGCGCTGGGGCAGACGGTCAGGCTCGTCCAGGCCAGACGCCGCGGCCGGCGCGAACGCGCCGAGACCGCGACACCGGAACTGCCCCCCTCGATCGAGTCGCCCGGCGAGGACCTCGATGCGGTGCTGTCGGCGTTCGGTCGCTCGGGAGTTCGAGCGGCCAGTCACCGCCGGGAACAACTTCGTGGCGTGGCCCGCGAGGTGCTGGCCCGGTACGGCGACGACCGCGAGGCGACCCCTGACGAGCGGATCGACCGGGGCACGTGGACCGACGATCCGGTCGCGGCGGCGTTTCTGGCCGAGGACGCCGAGCCGGTATCGCTGCGCCGCCGACTGCGGGCCAGAGTCGCCGGCGAGTCGTCGTACTGGCAGGGGATCGACCACACCGTCGCGGCCATCGCCGACGTGGCCGGCGTGGCGACCGACGGGCGCGAGGGCCGATCGCGCGCCGTCCTCGGACGACTCCGTGGCTCGCTGGGCGGGCCCGCGGCCGGTGTCGAGCGCGACAGCGCTATCGACGACCCCGACCCGGTCGAGCGAGCCACCGGCCACTGGCGGGGGATCGGGGCCGCGGCCCTGGCGGCCATCGCGGCCGGCGTCCTCGCGGAGCGCCCGGGTGTTCTCCTCGTCGGCGTCGTCGCCATCGGCTACGCGGCCTACGCCCGCTCGGCGCGGGTGCCCGAGGCGACCGTCTCCGTCGACCGGACCGTCGAACCGACCGATCCCGACCCCGGCGAGTCGGTGACGGTTTCGGTGACGGTCACCAACGACGGCGACCGACTGCTCCCGGACGTGCGCGTCGTCGACGGCGTGCCGCCGGCGCTATCGGTCGTCGACGGCTCCGCGCGGCTGGGGACGGCGCTGCGCTCCGGCAGTTCTGCGACGCTCACCTACACCGTCGAGGCACGACGTGGTCGTCACGACTTCGACCCCGCGCAGGTCCTCGTGCGGAACCTCGCGGGGACGGCCGAGCGCGAGCAGGGGATCACCGCCATCGACGCGACCCCGATCACCTGCCTCCCGACGCTGGAACCGGTCGGCGAACCGCTGGCCCTGCGCCAGCAGCCCACGCAGTTCACCGGCCGGGTCGACACCGCGACGGGGGGCGCAGGCGTGGAGTTCTTCGCGACCCGCGAGTACCGATCGGGCGATCCCATGTCCCGGATCGACTGGAACCGCCACGCCCGGACCGGCGATCTCGCCACCCTCGAGTTCCGCGAGGAGCGGGCGGCGACGGTCGTGCTGGTGATCGACCGCGACGGGACGGCCGACGCGGGGCCCGAGCCCCGCGGCGAGACGGCGATCCAGCGCTCGGTCGACGCGGCGAGTCGGGTGTTCACGACGCTGCTCGGCGACGGCAACCGCGTCGGCATCGCCGCGCTGGGGGACACTGACTGCTGGCTCCCGCCGGGTGCGGGCGAGGTCCACCGAGCGAAAGCCCGTGAGCTGCTGGCGACTCACCCGGCGCTCACACCGGGCGAACGGCCCGACACGGTGCTGCCCTTCGGCTGGCTCGCACAGCTCCGCGGGCAGCTCCCCGGCGACGCACAGATCGTCCTGTTCTCGCCGCTGTGTTCGGCGGCGATCTCCGACGTGGCTCGACAGCTCGACGCCTACGGCCACCTCGTGACCGTCGTCAGCCCGGACCCGACGACGACGGACTCGCCGGCCAGTCAGCTCGCGACCGTCGCCCGGCGGTTCCGGATCGCAGACCTCCAGTCGGCCGGCATCCCGGTCGTCGACTGGTCCTGGGACGACTCGCTGTCGGTCGCGCTGGCCCGCTCGACGAGGCGGTGGTCCCGGTGACCGGCATCGACCGCTCGCCGACTCGCGTCGGGAGCGGTATCGCCGTCCTCGCCGCCCTCACCACACTCGCGGCGGCCGGTGCCTTCTCGTGGCCGGCGCTGGCGCTGGGTGGGGTCGGCGTCCTCGCGGTCGCGACAGGACTCACGCTCGCCAGACACGACGCCGTCACGACCGGGGCGGCGGCGCTGTTCCTCGGGGTGCTGGCCGCCGGGCTACAGGGCGCACCGGTCCCGGCGCTGCTCGTCGGAGCGGTCGCGACGGCCGTCGCCTTCGACAGCGCGGGCACCGCTATCGATCTGGGCGCGCAATTGGGCCGCGGGGCTCCGACGCGTCGCCTCGAACTGGTCCACGCCGGCGGGACGACGCTGGTCGGGGCCCTCACCGCTGTCGTCGGCTGGGCGGTGTTTCAGATCGGCGTCGGCACCGCACCGCTGACTGCACCGGTGCTCCTGCTCGTCGCGGCGCTGGCCGTCGCTGGCGCGTTAGCGTCCCGAGCGGCCTGACCGTCACTCGGTCCACGGGCGCGGTTCGGCGTCGACATCGGGATCGGAGCGGTGACACTGGACCGGCCGCCCGTCGGTCTCGACGGTCGCGGGCACCTGTTGCTCGCAGACGCTCGGGAGGACCGCCGCCAGTCGCTCCTTCGCCCGGTCGAGGTCGCCGTCGGCCAGCGCCGTGACCGCGTCGTCGACGCCTACAGCGGTCTGCTCGTCCGCGATCTCGTCGGGCAGGTCGAACGCCTCCTGGACGACGGCTTCGCTGGGTGGCTGGTCGAGGTCGATCCGGGCCGGCAGTTCGCCCACCTGTACGGTAAAGCGGAAGGCGGCCAGTCGGCTCCACGTCTCGGCCGACAGATCGGTGTCGTCGGGTTCGATCACCGACGGACAGCGCGTGTGGAAGCGACAGCCACTCGGCGGGTCGGCGGGGTCGGGGATCGTGTCGGTCAGCGGTGCCGGGAGGTCCCGATCTGACGGATCGAGACTGGGCACCGAGTCCAGCAGCACTCGCGTGTAGGGGTGGGCCGGGCGGTCGAGCACCGCGTCGACGGCCCCTCGCTCGACGATCTCGCCCAGATACATCACGGCGACGCGATCACAGAATCGCCGCACCACGTCGATGTCGTGGCTGACGAAGAGGATCGATACGTCGAACTCCCGGCGAACCTCGTCCAGTAGCGCGAGGATGTCGGACTGAACGCGGGCGTCCAGCGCGCTCGTGGGCTCGTCGGCCACCAGCAGGTCGGGGTCGACCACGAGCGCCCGGGCGATGGCGAGCCGTTGTTTCTCGCCGTCGGAGAACTCGTGGGGGTAGCGGTCGGTGTCCTCGGCCGCCAGTCCGACCCGTTCGAGCACGTCCTCGACGATGGCCTGCCGGCGGTCGGCGTCGTCCATCCCGTTGAGCGCGAGCGGCTCGGCGACGGCCTTCCCGACCTGCAGCCGGGGGTTGAACGCCTCGTTTGGGTCCTGGACGATCAACTGGACGCGCCGGCGGAACGCGCGCTGGTCGGCCCAGCTCAGTTCGCCCACCCGGTCGCCGTCGAAGCGGACGGTCCCGGCGGTCGGTTCTTCGAGGCCCAGCAGCGAGTGGGCCAGCGTCGTCTTGCCGCTGCCCGACTCGCCGACCAGCCCCAGCGTCTCGCCCGCGTGGATGTCGAAGCTCACGCCGTCGACGGCCCGCACGCGGCCGACCTCGCGGCGGAGCCACCCCTCGGTGATCGGGTAGTGCGTTTCGAGATCCGACACCGAGAGTAGTGGGTCGCTCCCCTCACCCGGCCGCTCAGTCATCGTCCTCGACCTCCCCGACCGGCCGGACGCCACGATCCGCGTCGCGCACCGTCGTCGCGTCACGGCCCTCTCCGTAGTAGACACAGGACGCCGCGTGGCTGCTGTCACCGTCGACGGCGTGGAACGGTGGCTGTGGCCCGTCGGCACACGCCTCGACGGCGTGGGGACACTCCGCCCGGAACCGACAGCCATCGGTCGGCAAGTCGTGGCGCGACGGCCGGTCGGGAAGCTGACCGAACCCGTCGTAGCTGTCGAACAGGGCCTGCGTGTAGGGGTGGGCGGGGTTCTCGAACACCTCGGCGATGGGGCCCCGTTCGACGATAGTCCCGCCGAACATGACGAGGACGCGGTCGGCCAGCGACGCGACGACGCGCAGGTCGTGGGTGATCAGGAGCAACGCCATCCCCTCGTCGAGCAGGTCCCGCAGGAGTTCGATCAGTCTGGCCTGCACCGTCACGTCGACCGCGGTCGTCGGTTCGTCGGCGATCAGCAGGTCGGGGTCGCCCGCCAGCGAGATGGCGATGGCGACCCGCTGGGCCATCCCGCCGGAGAACTCGTGGGGGTAGTCGTCGATCCGCACGTTCGCGCGGGGGATGCCGACTTCTCGAAGCAGGTCGATCGCGCGCTCGCGGGCCGCCCGGCCCCCCGGGTCGCCGTGGGCGGTGATCGCCTCGATCAGTTGCTCGCCCACCGAGTACACCGGATCGAGCGCGTGCTGTGGGTTCTGGAACACGTGGCCGATCCGGTCGCCCCTGACCGCTCGAAGGTCCGCGCCCTCGGCCCGGAGGTCGATGCCGTCGAAGGCTACATCCCCGCTGACGATCTCTGCGGGTGGCTGGGGGACGATCCCGGTCAGGGACTCGCAGGTGACGCTCTTGCCGCTGCCGGACTCGCCGACGAGACAGACCGCCTCGCCTCGATCGACTGCGAAGCTCACGCCGTCGACCGCGTGGACAGTGCCGCGGTCGGCGTCGATGTGGGTTCGGAGGTCCGACACGTCGAGGAGCGCGTTCTCGGATGTGGGCGGTCGTTCGGCCATCGTCACCGCCCCCCTCGCGGATCGAGTACGTCCCGCAGGCCGTCGCCCGCGAGTTTCAGCGCGACGACGGTCGCGGCCAGTGCGACCGCCGGGACCGTCGAGATCCACCACACCTGATAGGCGGCCATTCGGTCGGGGCTGAGCCCCTCGGCGATGGTCGAGCCCCAGGAGTACAGTTCCACGTCGGAGAACCCGAGGAAGGCGACGCCGGCCTCGGCGAGGATCAGGATGGCAAAGAGGTGAAACACCGCCGGGACGAGCGTGTTCGTCACGTTCGGGAGGACGTGACGGCGGGCGACGTAGGAGTCGGACCCGCCGAGGCTGCGCGCGACGACGACGTAGCCGTCCTCTCGGCGCTGGAGCACCTCGCTGCGGACGAGTCGGGCGACGGGCCCCCAGCTCAGCAGGCCGAAGGTGACGAGCAAGAGTAGCAGCGACGGACCGATATACATGTAGCCGATGAAGTAGAGGAAGATCGCTGGGAGACACAGTTGCACGTCGACGTAGGTCATCAGGAGGTCGTCGAGGCGGCCGCCCCGGAAGCCCGCAGCGACGCCGACGGCGGTCGCCAGCGGCACGATGAAGGCCGCGGTAAAGAGCACGACGTAGATGGCGGGGCGAGCGCCCGCGACCAGCATCGCTTCCATCAGCTGTCCGCGGCCGTTGGTCCCCAGCGGAATCAGGATCGACCCTTCACAGTAGCGCTGGATGCCCTGTCCCTGTTTGATCGTGCCAAAGCACTTGGGGCTCCAGCCGGCATCGACGGTGACGCCGACCGGCGGCTGGTAGGCGTAGCCGAAGTGTAGGTCCGGCCGGCCCAGCAAGATCGGGAGGACGGTCCCGATCACGCCGAAGACGGCGAGGAAGGCCAGCGCACCGGTGAGGACGGGCCGGGATCGGATCGACTCGTACGTCTGGCCGATCGCGGCCCGATTTCGCAGGGCCGGGACGACTCCGAACGATACCAGCCCGACCAGCCCGGTCATCACTGCCCAGTCGATGGGGGTCACGACCCACTGCGCGACGAGATAGACGTGGGCGTAGTAGCGATCGTACAGAAAGAGGCCGGCGACCACGAGCAGACCGAGCACGAACAGCGATCGCTCGACAGTCACCAGTCGTCGTTCGGTGTCGATGTCTGACCAGTCGACGCGCTCGAAGCGGGGACGTTCGGACGACTCCATGGAGGGTATGCCAACACGTGTCATCCACTCGCATAAAGCTAACCGTTCCCTCGAAGGTATCTCAGTTCCACTCTCGGAGCAAACGTCACTTGGCCCGTGAACTGCCGGTGAACTGTCCGAGCGTCGCGGCCACCCTGCCCGTCACTGCTGGTGTGTGCGCACAATACTATCTGTCGGCTCGAGTTCTCGGCGGTCGGCATCCGCGGCGACCAGCGGTCCCGACAGGCCGCCTAGCTTTCGGCCGGCGGGACGGTCGCTTCCTGTTCGTACTTCGTCTCGAACTCCTGGATGAGCTGTCCCATCTTGGCGTACCAGTCGTTGAGCATCCGCTGCATGTCGTCGGCGATGGTCGCCGGATCGGTCGGCCGATACACGTGGTAGTAGCCCCCCTGATCGTAGTTGATCTGTTCTTTCTCGATGAAGCCCGTCTGGAGGAGTCGCTGGACCGCGCGGTACGCGGTCGAGCGCTCGCGGTCGACCGCGTCGGCGATCTCGTCGACGGTCAGGGCCTCCTCGGCCGTGACCAGCGCCTGGAAGACGTTCCTGTCGAGCTGTTTGAGGCCGTGAAAACACTCCAGAAGTCCCTCACACTCCATGTCCTGCTGGAGTTGTTCGGACATTGAATCGGGCATTCGTATCGGTTTCAACTACGCAGTACGCGGTTAAAAGGCTTGTGTACGGATCACACAATCCTGCTCCACGCTCAGTTCACGGTCGCAAATCAGTTCGTCGGCTGGATGCGTACCGTGGTCAGGCTGCCGTTGACGGCGTGTATGGGTACTCAGTCAGCGCCCGACGCCACGGTGGGAGCGTCCGCTCGCTTGCTGCGCCAGTACCCCTGGAGGTACGCGCCGAGGAACATCCCAGCCAGCGCCCAGAGGATGGTGATATTCCCGACGCCGAGGCTGGCGTAGGCCGCGCCGGGGCAGATGCCCGAAATCCCCCAGCCGACGCCGAAGATCCCGCCGCCGATCAGGACGTTCCGGTCGAACGACTTCAGGCGGCGCTCGTAGGCGTCGCCGGTCAGCGGCGCGCGGTCGCGAATCCGGGGCAGCACCGCGAAGGCGATACCGGAGACGACGGCAGCCCCGAACATGACGAACACCAGCCCGAGGTCCTCGAACGTGAGGAAGTTCAGGACGACCTCGGGGCGGGCCATGTGGCTGAAGCCGAGGCCGAAGCCGAAGATGATGCCACCGACGAAGAGCAGCGGCTTGAACAGCGGATGACGGTCCTGGCTCATCTACGGCGTCACCCCCAGTGCTGCGACGATCTGTGCGGTACCGATGGCGACCGCGAGAAACGTCGCGACGCCCACGATAGAGGTCTTCGAGGCGGAGCCGACCCCACAGACACCGTGGCCCGACGTACAGCCCTTGCCGATCCGGGTGCCGATGCCCACGAGCGTCCCGCCGAGGACGAGTCGCCACGGCTGGACGTTCGTCGTCCAGAACGTGAACCCGCCCAGCTGATGGAGCTGTCCGGTCGTGCCCGCCTGGTAGAGCGAACTCGACACGAGACCGGACTGGACCGTCAGCGCGAACAGGAACCCACCGAGGACGATTCCCAGTGTGAACACGACCCGCCAGTCCCGGGAGCCGACGTAGCGCTGGAAGCGTGACTGCCCTGAAACGTACGACAGCGTCGATTCGAGGAACGTGCTCGCGCCGGCCGAGATACCGGTCCCGAGGTAGATCACGACGGTCCCGAGGCCGACGAGCAGGCCGCCGACGGCGTAGCGGCTGATTCCGTTGGGAAAGAGGTCGGCGGCCACCTGCAACGCGACTGGCTCAGTCACCATCTGGATCTCAGTCACCCGCCAGCGATTCCTGACTGGCCGCACAGTTGTTCGGGCCCAGTTCGAGCGCGAAGGCTTCCTCGTCGTCGACGGCGTTCTGGCCGAGGTTCGTCGCGATGATCTCCTCGTAGTTGGCCGGCCGCGGGGGCATATCCGAGAGGACCAGGTCGACGAACTCCTCTTCGGCCATCGTGAGCGCGTCCATCTCGTCGACGAGTCGACCGAGCGGTGCGGTGTAGGTGCCGTCGGCTGCCGCCTCGGCCACGTTGCTGAAGTGTGCGCCGCCGACCAGCGTGTCGTCGGACAGGGGCAGGATTCGTTCCTGCAGGGACTCGTAGAGCGTGCGTGCGGCGTCGGGCGCGCCGTCGTCGCCCTCCTCTAAGTCCGGGCGGGCGACGCTCTCGATAAAGAGGCCGTCGCCGGTCGCGAGCAGGCTGTCGTCGACGAGATACGAGGTCATTCCGGTCGTGTGGCCGGGCGTGGAGACGGCCTCGATGGTCGCCTCACCGACCGCGAACGTGTCGCCGTCCGCGGCCGTGGTCAGCTCGTCAGCGTAGGTAATGCCGCGGTCGACGGCCGCTGCCGGAACGACGCCCTCGACGCCGTCCTCGGCGAGGTCACGCACGCCAGAGATGTGGTCGGCGTGGACGTGCGTGTCCAGTGCGTGCTGCAGGTCGGCACCGAGTTCGTCGGCATCAGCCAGATACCGATCGGTGAAGGCCCGCAGCGGGTCGATGACGGCGGCCTCGCCGTCCGAGACGAGCAGGTAGGCCAGACAGCCAGAGGAGGGGCGCTGGTACTGATACAGGGTCCCCGCGCCGTCGTAGTCGGTGACCTCGACGGCCTCGTAGATGCCCGCCCAACCGTTCATGCCGTCTTCGAGGTGGTTCACGTCGTAGCCGTGCCCGGCCAGCGTGCCGGCGACGAACTCACTGGCCCCGCCCTTCGCACAGAGGACGGTCACCTCGCGGTCGTCGGGCACCGGTTCGAGCACTTCGTCGTCGACGTCCTCGTCGAGGAAGTGGAAGTACGGGACGTTGATCGACTCGACGGTCTCGCCGTCGACGTGCCACTCGTCGTACTCCGACTGCATACGCGCGTCGAGGAGTGTCACGTCCTCGCCAGCGTCGATGCGACCTTTCAGCGCTTCCGGCGTGACTGTCGCCACGTCCGCGTCCGGTGTCGGGAAGTCTTCGGGATTCATCTTGTACACCTTCCTATCGTGTGGACGTACTAAAGGCTTCCCATAGAATTGCACTAAATACACAATACAGTATTCGTGATACGGAATTAGAGTGTGATTTCGACCGTTAATTGGGTTGAGTATCTCATACTGGCGGTTTCTGACGAAAATGGTTGTTCGTGTCGTGTACAACAACCGCTATACTTTTATCGTTGCAACCGATATTGTGCGATAGCTCCAATACAGATCATCGGAGCGGATATACAATGAGTGCAGAATACGACATCGCGGAGACGCTCGACGTGACAGGTGCATCGTGTCCAATGCCGGTCGTGAAGACGAAGTCGGCCATCGACGAGCTCGCCGAGGGTGAGATTCTCGAAGTGCTCGCGACCGATCCCGGGAGCGTGAGCGATATCGACGGCTGGGCCGCGGGCACGCCCGGCGTCGAGCTCCTCGACCAGGACGAGGGCGCGGACGTGTACACCCACTACGTCCGCAAGACCGAGTGATCATGAGTACGGACACACCCGACGCGACGGCCGAGGACGCTCGGGACGAGACGGACGCCGACACCCCCTCGCGCGCGGAACTGGCCGCGCGCGTCGAGGAACTGGAGGACTCGCTCGCCGCGGCGACCGCGGACGACGACCAGCGGAAGATGTCCATCATCGCCACCAAAGGGACCCTCGACATGGCCTATCCGCCGCTGATCCTCGCCAGCACCGCCGCCGCGTTCGGCTACGAGGTGACAGTGTTCCACACGTTCTGGGGACTGGACATTCTCCACGAGGAACACTCGACAGACCTCAAGCTGAGTTCCGTCGGCAACCCCAACATGCCGGTCCCGAACGCCCTCGCGGCGCTGCCCGGGATGGACCGCATGACGACGAAGCTCATGGAGAAGAAGATCGCCGACAACGACACCGCGACCATCGAGGAACTCATCGAGACTAGCCTCGATATGGGCGTGGAGTTTCAGGCCTGTCAGATGACCATCGACCTGCTTGATTACGACGAGGACGACTTCTACGACGGCGTCACCACCGGCGTCGGCGCTGCGACCGCGCTGCAAGACATGGCCGACGCCGACATTCAGCTTCTCGTCTGACGCTCTGATCCCGTCTTTACATTCGTGGCACCCCCGATGAGTACTGTTCAAATAAGAGGCTAGTGGAGATAGGAACGAGGCACCGAAAGCCCTCGCGCAGTTGCGGTCCCGCGGCTCGCTGCGGTCCAGTAGGTCCTTGCATCGCCGGGGTTCCCGCAACTGCGCTCGCCCTTTCATCCGCCAGGTATCGGCTGTGTCACAGTCTGTACTCTGGCGGATGAAAGGGCGAGGCGCGGTAGCCGGCTCTGCGGCGGCACTATTCGACCGGAGGGAGAATATCCGCCACAGAGCCGGCTAGCGTGCCGAGGGCTTTCGGTGCCCTATTCCCACCTCCGCTGACCTCTTATCTGAACAGCACCTCCCGATGCGTGCAAGTCTTTTTCACACTCGCCGCCGTTAGCCCGCGTCGATGCGATTCCTCCGTGTCGTCGCCTGGCGGCTCGCCCTCGGTGCGCTCGCAGCCTGGACCGTCTTGACGGCCGTGTTCGCGCTCTTTACGACAACCAGAGAGTGGGTCCTCCAGCGACAGGTGGGTGCGCTCAGGTGGGCCGGCCGCGAGGAGGATGCCATCGCTGCCGTGCGCGACGAGTACCTGGCCTCGCGTGGCCTCGACCGCCCGCTCGTCGTCCAGTACGCCGACTGGATGGCCGACATGGTGACCCTGAACTGGGGGACCTCTTTCGTCACCGGCGATCCCGTGTTACCGACCGTCCTGGCAGCGGGTGGCCGGACGGCGATGTACGTCCTCCCGGCACTCGTCCTCGCCGTCGTCGTCGGGGTCGGCTTCGGCCTGTACGTCGCGCTGAATCCGGAGAGCCGACTCGGAACGCTCGGGATCGGAACCGCCTATTGCTGTTTCGCGCTGCCGAACTTCTGGTTCGGCGGCCTGCTGGTATCGCTGGCGGCCGGCGGCGTCATCTCCCGCCCGCCGCTCGTGTTCGATCACCTTCTGCCGATCCTCCTGACGGCGACGACGATGCTGGGCGGGGTCGTCAGCTACGCTCGCGCCCACGCCTCGGAGTACGCGACGGCCGACTTCGTTCGTCTCGTCGAGGCCACCGGCGGGAGCCGACTGCGCGTCGCCACGCACGTCCTGCGCAACGCTGCTGTCCCCATCTTCTCGCTGGTGTTCACCGAGGCACTCGCCCTCCTCGTCCTCGCGGTGTTCGTCGTGGAAGCGGTCTTCGGAATCGACGGCTTCGGGTCGCTACTCTTGCGCTCGGTCGACCAGCGCGACCTCCCCGTGCTGCTGGGCGGGACCCTCGTCATCATCGCCGTCGGCGTGCTGGGCAACGTCTTTCAGGACCTCTCCTACGGCGTCCTCGACCCGCGGATCGACACGTCGGAGCGGTGACACCCGTTGTAACGCTTATAGGTTCTCCGTCCCGACTCCACGTCATGGAGACACGCCCACTCGGGACGACCGGTCACGACAGCACCGTCATGACCTTCGGGACGATCGCGCTCAACTGGCTCGAACAGGAGGGTGCGAACCAGATGGTCGAGCACGTCCTCGATTACGGGGTCAACCACTTCGACGTGGCCCCGATGTACGGCGACGCGGAGCTAAAGCTCGGCCCGAAGCTTCGCCAGCACCGCGAGGAGATCTTCCTCGGGTGCAAGACCGAGAAGCGCAGCTACGAGGGCGCGTGGCAGCGCCTCGACGAGTCGCTGGATCGGCTCGGCGTCGAGAAGATCGACCTGTACCAGGTCCACGGCCTCGAATACGACGACGAACTGGACGAGATCACCGCCGACGACGGCGCGCTGCGGGCCTTCCGCGAGGCAAAAGAGCAGGGCATCGTCGACCACATCGGCCTGACGAGCCACAGCCGACCGGACCTCATCATCGACGCCATCGACCGCATCGACGACCTCGAATCGCTGATGTTCCCGCTGAACCCCGTCGTCGCCGGGAAGGACGATGGCGAGCACGACTACGAGGCGGTCCTTCAGCGGGCCAACGAGGAGGATATCGGTACTCTCGGTATCAAGGCCTTCGCCGACGGCTCGTGGCCCGACACCGACGAACTGCCCGAACGGGATCGTCCCTTCTGTAACTGGTATCGCCCGGTCTGTGCGCCCGACGAGATCCGCGACCGTTTCGACTTCGCGGCCTCACAGGGCCTCACCAGCGTCGTCAGCGCCGGCGACCCCAAACTCGTCACGATGATCCTCGAAGCCGCCGCCGACTACGACGGGATGGACGAGGCCGCCCAGCGGTCGCTGATCGAGGGCTCTCGACACGACGACAGTCCCGTCCCGGAACAGCTCCACCACTGAGACGACGCGATGGACGTTCCGCGCACCGTCACGACGGCGCTGGCCGACCGTCCGGTCGAGGGACGGCGCTGTCTGGAGGCCGGGGCCGGCGTCGGCAACACGAGCGCGGGCTTGCTCGACGCGGGCGCGGCGCGGGTCTACGCGGTCACGAACGACCGCGACCACGCCCGCAGGACCCGCGAGCGCGTGGCCGACGATTCTGCACGGTCGGACGCGCCCCACCGGCTGGCCGTCCTCGACGCCGACCTGCGAGCGATCCCGCTACCCGACGACACCATCGACCTGATCACCGCCCACGGGCTCTGTAACGTCCTCGACCCGGCGGCGCTCTCGACGGTCGCAGACGAACTCCGGCGGGTGGCCGTTCCCGGCTGTCACCTCGTCGTCGACGACTACGAACCGCCGCCCGACGACGCCGCGGTCCGCGATCTGTTCGCCGTCGAGAACGCAGCCGCGGAACTGGCGACCGGCCGCCCGGCGCTGACCTTCTACCCGGCGTCGTTTCTGCGGCGCTTCTTCGCCGGCGACGGCTGGCACTTCGACCGCGAGCAGACACTGCTCGATCCGGTGCCCTGGACCACCGACCACCTCTCGGCCCACGCCGACGCGGCGACGGCGTTCGCCGGCGATTGCGACGTTGCTGTCGGCGACCCGCTGACTGGTCGGGCCGACAGACTCGCCACCGAGATCGGATCCGAGTCGGTCGGCCGGATGTACAGCCTCGCGTTCCGGCTGTCTGGGTAGCGATCTCGTGGCTCCCGTTCGTGTGTCCGGAGGACCAGGCCTCCCGTCGGTCGGCCTGCCCCTCGCTGCTCACGGCTCTCGCCGGTCGCCGTTCGCTGTAACGTGGTTTTCGCTACGCTCAAACCACGCTGCTCGCGTGTCGCTAGCGTTCCCGCTCGCTTCGAGGCCCGCCTGACTCACGCCTTCGCCGTTCCTCTCCCGAGATTCCTCCGGAATCTCGCTCTCGGCGCGCCTCGCTCTACTCACGCATCGCTTCGCTCACGGGTCACTGCGTTCCCCGTTCGCAAAAACGAGACCCCTCCCGTTGGTCGGGCTCTCGCTCTACTCGAACCCGAACACTTCCACCGGCTCGTAGGGCTCTTCGAGATACGCCACGTCCGACTCCGAAAGATCCACCTCCAGCGCCTCGACGGCGTCTTCGAGGTGTTCGACGCTCGACGTGCCGACGATGGGTGCGTCGACGTGGTCGTTCTGGAACTGCCAGGCCAGCGCGATCTGGGCCATCGTGACGCCCTTGTCGGCGGCCAGTTCCTGCACGCGCTCGTTGATCTCCTGGCTGCCCGGTCCCTCGTGGTAGGGGGTGCCGTAGTCGACCTCGTGCTCGCCACGGGCCGTGTCGGTGAACTCTTCGTGGGGGCGGGTCAGGTAGCCTGCCGCGAGTGGCGACCACGGCAGGACGCCGATGTTCTCCCGATCACAGACCGGGTACATCTCGCGTTCCTCCTCGCGGTAGGTGAGGTGGTTGAGGTTCTGCATCGTCTCGAAGCGCGCGAGGTTCTCGCGGTCGCTGACGTGCAGGGCGCGCTGGAACTGGTGGGCGTACATCGAGGAGGCTCCGATGTGGCGGACCTTGCCCCGGCGGACGGCGTCGTCCAGCGCCCGCAGCGTGGTCTCGATGGGCGTGTCGTAGTCCCAGCGGTGGATCTGGTACAGATCGACGGTGTCCATCCCCAGTCGGTCCAGCGAGTGGTCCAGTTCCTGCTCGATGGTCTTCCGGGAGAGCCCCTCGGCGTTGCGGTGGTCCTTCGCGCCGGGCCACCGAACTTTGGTGGCGACGACCTGCTCGTCGCGGTCGTACTCGGCCAGTACGTCCCCGAGGATGGCCTCGCTCTCGCCCGAGGAGTAGACGTTCGCGGTGTCGAAGAAGTTGATGCCGAGTTCGATGGCACGCTCGACGAGTTCGCGGCCCTCCTCCTCGTCGAGCATCCAGTCGTCCTGACTGCCGAAGCTCATACAGCCCAGACAGATCTTCGAGACCTCCATCCCGGTCGAACCGAGTGTGGTGTACTCCATGTGTTGTACCTCGACTGCCCACGTGAAAACAGCGTGGGATGGTTTTGGCCCGTAGTCGGTGCGAAGAAAGACCGGCCCCCGTTCAGGCGTCGTCCGTCGATACCGGCTTCGAATGGGGCGGAGCGTCGTCCCCGGACGACCCCACCGGATCGCGGTCGTCGCTGTCTCCCGACTCCCCGTCATCGATAGTGAGCACGTCAGTCTCGACCGTGACGAGGCCGGTGTCCGCGGGGCGGTGGATCGTGGGTGTCTGTTCGTCGCCGTCGTTCGACACCGCACCGCCGGAGTCCGGATCGGCGTCGGACTCACCGGCCTCGTCGGTCCGCGACACGGCCGCGCTCTCGCCGCGCTCGATCTTCGCTCGGACCTGTTCCTCGGTCCCGGTTGCGCCGGTGTCGAACCGGTCGAGGCGGTCGGTGAGTCCGTCGGCGTCAGTCGTCAGCGTGTCGGCGCTGTCCGCGATGGCGTCGACCGTCTCGCGCTGGGTCGCGACCGCCGCTTCGGCGCGGTCGGCGTCTTCGTCGGTGCGCTCGCTGATCTCGGTGACGCTGTCGACCATCGCGACGACCTCCTGACTGGCCGCGGCCTGACTGTCGGTCGCCTCGTCGATGGACTGGGCACTCTCGTTGGCCCGCTGGACGGCCTCGCCCAGTCGCTCCAGCGAGTCGAGGCTCTCCTCGATGGTCTCGATCCCGTCGGCGACGTGCCGGCGCATCTCGCCCACGTCGGCGGCGGTGTCGTCGGTTGTCGCACGGACGCGCTCGATGCGGTCTTCGATCTCGCGGGTCGCGTCCTGGGTCTCGGTCGCGAGGGTCTTGACCTCGCTGGCGACGACGGCGAACCTCTCGCCGGCCTCGCCGGCGCGGGCGGCCTCGATGGAGGCGTTCAGTGCCAGCACGTTCGTCTGCTCGGCGATGTCGTCGATCAGATCGACCACCTCGCCGATGGCGGCGATCTCGTCTTCCAGTGCGTTCATCGCGTCGACGGTGTCGGCGGTCGTCGACTCGATTCGGTCGAGCGTCGCGACCGACTCGGTGGCCAGCTCCGCCCCGCGCTCGCCCTCCTCTGCGGCCTCGCCGACGACCGTCGCGGTCTCGTCGGCCGAGGCGGCCACTTCTTCGATCGTCGCGGATAGCTCCCCCATCTCGTCGCCGATCGACTGGAGCCTGTCGTACTGGGTCGCCGCGCCTTCGTCGATCCGGTCGATGGCGTCGTCGACCTGTCGGCTCGTCGTTGCCACGTCTTCTGCGGAGGTGGCGACCTGCTGGCCGGCGGTGGCGACGCTGTCCGCGAACGTCTGAATCTCCTCGATGGTGCCCTCGATCTCGGCGAGCATCTCGTTGCACGAGGCGGCGATCTCGGCCATCGCCGCGCTCTCGCCGTCGGGGTCGAGGCGGCGACTGAGGTCGCCGTCGGCGATGTGGGCCATCGTGGTCGCGAACTCGTCGGCCTGGGCTTCGAGGTGGTCGCTGAGGTGCTCTGCTTCCCGGCGGGACGCCTCGGCCTCCTCGCGGGCCGCGTCGAGGTCGTCGATCATCGTTTCGAGGTCCGCCCGCATCCGGTCGAGCGCCGTCCCGAGTTCGCCCGGCACGTCCTCGTCCAGCACGGCGGCGTCGAAGCGCTGATCGGCGATGGCGTCGGCCTGCCCGGCGACCGTCGCGAGGTAGGCGTGGATGTCGGCGACGGAGTCGACGACTTCGCCGAGTTCGTCTTCGCGGTCGCTCTCGGGCACGTCCGCGTCGAGGTCCCCGGCAGCTACCGCACCGGCGTAGTCAGTCAGTTGGTCCAGCGACCGGACCGTATTGCGTCCCAGTGTCAACCCGACGACGCCGAGGCCGAGGACGACGACGCCGACCAGCACCAGCAGCGGCCGCGTCACCGTTCCGACGAGTGCGTACGCGTTCGACTGCGGGGCGTGGACGACGACCGACCAGTCGGTCCCCTCGACCGGGGCGTACGCGACCAGCGTCCCGCTCCCTGCGCCGGCCGTCGCGTTGTCGAGCACGCCGCTCTCGCCGGCTTGCGCGCGCTCGACGGCCGTCGACTGGACGCCCGCACCGGCGGCGTACTCGGTCCCGATGGCGCTCGTGTCGTTCGCGAACGCGATCCGGCCGTCGCCGTCGACGACCCGCGTGGTACTGCCTGCGACGGGACTCCGGAAGTCCGCGGCGACCTGCGACACGTCGGCGACGAGGACGATCGCTTTCTCGGTCTGTGCCGGTACCGGACTGACGAAGGCCATCACGGTCCCGCCGTTCTCCAGCGTGTAGGGCTCTGAGACAAGTACGGTGTCGATCTGGTCGAACGACAGCGGGGCCTGTGCCCACGGGTCGCCACGCTGGCCGAGGTTCTGGTGGGCCAGCGTGTTGGCCGTCGTCGCCGCCACCGAGCGGTTCGCCGTGTCGATGTAGTGCAGCGCGACCACGTCGTCGGGCAGGTCGTTGAACTCCGAGTTCAGCGTCGAGGCGACCGCGCCCGTCGCCAGCCAGTGGTTCTTCGACATCTCGCGGGTGATCAGTCGCCGCTGTTCCACCCAGTTCGACAGGTCGTTGGCGGTCAACTCGCCGACCGTTTGAAGTTCGCTGTCGACATCGGCTTCGAGTTCACTGGCGACGGCGTGCTGGGTGTACACGCCGACGCCGGCCGTCACGATCAGGAGGACGGCAAGCGCAGCGCCGAACTTCGCCATGTAGCTCTCGCGCAACTGTCTCGGAACGAGCCGGCGCCATCCGCTTCCGTCCTCCGCTCTTCCGCGTGGTGCTGTCATCGTTCGAGGGCACAGCGAACCACCGCCTAAAGATTGCCCGCCGAATCTCAGTCGAAAGTTTCGCTGGATACTGCTATATACGTGAATGCATGGGTCCTCCTCACACCCCTCGGCACGTACGAGTGGCTTACTGTCGGAAAGCCGGTCCAAGCCGAGCGCCGTGTGTCGAAAGCTCGCTATAACAAAGCCCGACTGCGGACCCACTGTCGACTGTATGTCACAGCGCAATCCCTTCGAAGAGCTAGAACAGTTCTTCGAGCGCATGAGCCGCCAGTTCGAAGACTCGGCCGGTCGGTTGGACTGGAACCAGTGGGCTCCTCGCGAGCGCTCGGCGTCGATGGATCTGGTCGACAACGGCGAGGCGTTCGTCGTCACGATTGACCTGCCGGGCTTCGAGAAGGACGACGTGGCTGTTCGGCTCAGCGACCAGACACTCCACATCGAGGCGGAGCACGCCACGACGACCGACACATCAGAGTCCGACTACATCCGCCACGAGCGGAGTCACGAGGCGGTCTCCCGACAGGTTCACTTCCCCGATGCCGTCGACGCCCAGGCCGTCGATGCGACACTGAGCAACGGCGTGCTGACGGTCACCGTCGCGAAGGCCGAACCGAGCGATGATAGCCGGCGTATCGAGATCGAGTAGTCCGGTCTCGGCCCGCTCGTCGGCGGCTGTTTACATTGTATTCCAGAGCATACTTAACAGGCGGACGATCGTCCGACCGGTATGGCACAGGCATTTTCCTCTCTCAGCCGACCGGTCGGTGTCGCTCTCGAAGCCGTCGCCCTCGTCGTGGTGGCGTTCGTCGTCGCGAACATCGTCGGCGTGGCGTTTCTCGTCCCGTTGTTCGTGCTTGGCTACGACTTCGCGACGACGCTGGTCGTGCTCGGTGCGACCGCAGTCGGACAGCTCACCTTCCTGCTGGTCGGTTACGGCTACGTGCGTACCCGGGACGTGCCCGTCAGGTTCAGGGTACCGTCGCTGTCGACGCTGCCGGTCGTCGCTGGCGGTGTCGTCGCGGCGCTGGTGGTCGCCATCACCCTCTCGCTCGTACTGGCCGCTCTCGACCTCGTCCCCGGTTCGGTCGTCGCGGAGACCGCGTCGGCCGATCCGACCTTTTTGCTCGGACTGGCCGCTCTCTCGGTGCTCGTCGTCGCACCGGCCGAGGAACTACTCTTTCGGGGGGCGATTCAGGGGCGACTGGGCCAGCGGTTCGGCCCGATCACTGCGATCGCGGTCGCGAGTCTCCTCTTTGGCTCGCTGCATCTGGCAAACTACACCGGCTCACTCGGCCCGATACTGGCGGGCGCTGGGCTGATCGCTTGCGTCGGAGCCGTCTTCGGCGCGCTCTACGAGTACACGGAGAACCTCGCGGTGCCGATCGCGGTCCACGCCACCTACAACGTCTTGCTGCTGGTCGCCGGCTATCTCACCGTCTGATCAGCCGTCGCCCTCGGGAGCGCGAACGGACAGCACGGGCACCGGCGCGGTCCTGACGAGTTTCTCGGTGACGCTGCCCAGCAGGTACCGGTTGAGCCCGGTCCGGCCGTGGGTCCCCATCACCACGAGATCGATCTCGTTGTCGTCGATGTAGTCTCGGATCGCCTGATACGGCGTGCCGAACTCGACCTGTCTCGTGATCGACGCGACATCGCGGTCGGTGAAATCGACGGTCAGATCGTCCAGCGCGTCTTCAGCGTTGTCCTCCAGCGTGTCGACGAGGATGTCGGAGCGTACGTCCGCACCCAGCGCGCGCGTGTCCACGACCGAGAGCCCGTGGACCGTCGCGTCGTAGGCCGTCGCGAGCGACGCCGCGGGAGCGACCGCCGCCTCGGCCCCCGCACTCCCGTCCGTCGGGACGAGGATATCCTCGTATGGTACCGTCGCGGTGTCGCTGTCGGTCACAGTCAACACCGGCGTGTCGGCAAGTCGGACCACCTTCTCGGCGATGCTGCCGAGGACGAACCGACGGACGCCGGTCCGGCCGTGGGTCCCCATCGCGATCAGATCGGCCCCGATCTGGTCGGCGTAGCCACGGATCTCTTCGTCGGGGTGGCCCGTCCGCACGCTCGTGACCGTCTCGACGTTGTCTTCGATCTCCTCGGCCGCGTTCGCGACGCGTGTCGCGGCCTCCTCCTCCAGAGGTTCGACATCCGGTGCGCTCTCCAGATCGTGGACGTTGATGACGGTCAACACGTGGACGGTCGCGTCGTAATGGTGGGCGATATCGACGACGTGATCGAGCGCTTGCGCGGCACAGTCGCTGCCGTCCGTGGGGACCAGAATCGTCTCGAACATACCCGTCCCTTCTCGGCCCGCGCTGATATAACTGACCGACGGGACTAGGGGGCCGTGATTTTAATACGGACCGGGTAAAGCGACGCGTATGGGATACTTCGACGAGCGACCGACCATCTCGACGGCGTTCACCTACCGCGGCATGGACGCTGCGGTGCTGGAGAACGACTACCTCCGCGTGATGGTCCTCCCCGAGAAGGGCGGCGACATCCTCGAGTTCCGTGACAAGCGCACCGACGTGGACGTGCTGTACCACGCCGACTACCAGTGGGATCCGCCCGCAGACAGGCGAATTCCCTCGACGGATATGACGTGGAACGAGCACTATCCGGGCGGCTGGCAGCTGAATCTCCCGGTCGCTGGCGGACCGATGTCGATTCCCGGGAACCACTACGACCACCACGGCGAGAGCGCGCTCATCCCGTGGGACGCGACGATCACGCGGGACGACGACGATGCGGTCGCGCTGGAACTGACGACGCGGCTCCGACGCTACCCGTTCGCCGTCACGCGTGAACTGACGCTGCCGGCCGGCGAATCGACCCTCGAAATCGCCGAGTCGGTCACGAACGAAGGCGAGTACGACCTCGAATACGTCTGGCAGCACCACGTCGCGCTCGGTCGCCCGCTGATCGGCCCCGACGCCCGGATCGACGTGCCCGCCGGCGAGAGCTACATCGACGACTACCCCGACGGTCACGAGACGAACCGGCTGGCCGGCGACCAGCACTTCGAGTGGCCGATCGTCGAGGGCGAAGACGGCGAGGAGATCGACCTCTCCGAGTTCCCGCCGACGGACAGCGAGATCCACGATCAGGCCTACCTGCAGGAGGTCGACGACGGCTGGTACGCCGTCACCAACACCGAGATCGATCTGGGCTTCGCCCTCTCCTATCCCGCCGAACACTTCGAGTCCCTGTGGTACTGGCAGGCCTTCGGCGGCATGGACGAGTCGCCCTTCTGGGGGCGCAACTACACCGCCGGGCTGGAGCCGACGACCGCGTATCCGGGTCACTCCTACCCCGAGGCCCAGCGGGCAAACGGGACGATGAAGACGCTCGACGCCGGTGAAACCATCTCGGTCGAACTCACCGCCAGTACCTACGGCGGTCGCGAGCGCGTGACGAGTGTCGAGGGTGGCGTCGTCGAGTAGTCCGCCCGCTACGGGTTAGACCTCGCCGTCGAGATCCAACGCTGACTCGATCCGTTCGAGTCGATCCTCCAGTTCGTCGATGCGGTCGTCCTCTTCCGAGAGCCGTTCGGCCAGCCCCTGAATCGCTGCCAGCGCGACCGTGTCGGTGTTGGCCGTCGCCGTCAACGCGTCACTGGTCGTCAAGCTTCGGAAGGCGAGGTCGACGCCCGACTTTGCTTTGAACGGCCCCGCACCGGTCCCGGCGTTCGAAGCCGTGTTGTTCTCCCCGCCGGTGGCCCCGTCCGTGACGGAGCCGTCCCCGTCGTCGGTCACAGCGAGATTCGCGTCGAAGTTGATGTCGGCCACGTCCGAGACGACCGTGCTACCGTCGTCGGAAACGTCCGTGTGCGTATCGACGGTGGTAGCGTCGATCGTCACGCCAGTGGTACTGGCCGAGAGCGAGACGTTGTCGCCACCGATGAGTGATCGGGGCCGGAGCGTCCGCCCCGCTCGGCCCGCGTAGAGCCCCGTCCCGTTGCCGATGTTCCTCGCGTCGTTGTTGATCGTGTCGTCGTCTACGTTGAGGACGAGTTCGTCGCTCCTGGTGGGGATCGAGACGTTTCGGCCCGCGATGAGCGAGCGAAAGTTCAGCATCCCGTCGTCGGTGCCGGTGAACACCTCCTCGCCGTCCCCCGTACTCGCTGCGTCGGCGACTGACGCTCGGAGGCTCCCGTCAGCGGCGACGAGTCCCGAACCGAGCAGATCGCTGATCTCCGTGTCGCCGTTGAGGCCGCCGTTCAGCGCCTGCGTGTGGACCACCCGGAGCGGTTCCGTCTCCGTCCCTAGCTTGCCTGCGGGTCGGCACTCGCCGTCCCGGCGGCGTAGCCACCGAGGCCGACGACCCCCAGCGTTTGCAGCACGCTCCGTCCCGAGACGCCACGGCCGGATCGGTCCCGCTCTGCCAGTACTCTCGCGTGCTCCTCGACGAGCGCTTCGAGGTCCTCGATCCGCCGTTCGAGGTCGTTCTCGGTCGTTGCGTCTCCTGCACCCGCTCGACCGCCGGCGTCTCGCTCGACGCCGCTCGGATCCGTTCGCTGTCTCGTTCCGTCGTGTGACCTTCCCAGACCAGCGTGACCTGGCTGTTCTATGGCTACCGACACAGAACGGTATGAGTGTACTGGCCGGAGTATCAGTATTGATTCGACCGACCCGAGATAGAAATACTGAAAAATAAACAATATCGAATAACTATATGAGATATGTTATTTCTTCTACAAGAACTTTTTCGCCGATAGTAGTTCAGCAGCCACAACGAATTAGTGTGAGTAGCAAATCACCGGCAGTAATTGCCCTGATACTGGCGTCGAGTCTCCATCACCTCTACTATAATATAGGATTTTATATATATACTACTCATCTTAATAGTGGTCTTGCTGGCCACTCTTGACAGAGCATCTCGGTTGTCGCCGTTTCTCGATAGTAAACAACCGTTCTCTCAGCACCAGAAATTATAACAAGTGTACTTACGTTACTCTCAGCCTATCGCCGGCCAGCAGGGCGACACCGACGATGGATTCGTGACGGTGGTCCACAGGAGTCGACAGAAAAACGACTGTTCAGTCTCTCTTGTCGGTGTCCTCGCCGACGAAAGGGTTGTTTCGTAATGCGAAACAGCTCGACATTCACGCGATGGGGTGGACTCGTACGGGTCGATGTCGTCGCTTCCTGGCGGCGTCGGGACGGGGCGACGATACCCAGCAGACGACGGTCCGAATCACGCGATCGCTGCTTCGATCTCTCTGACGGTACTGAGGACCATGCCCGGTACGTCCTCCTCCAGGCGTTTGCTGGAGAGTCTGCTCGACGTGCCGGCGACGTAGACCGCGCCCCGATACTCGCTGAACTCGATCGGGACCGCGACGCTGTTGATCTCCGCCTCCTGCTCGCCGCGGGCGAACGCGATGCCGCGCTCGCCGATCCGCCGGAGTTCGCTGCGCAGTCTGTCGGCGTCGGTGATCGTATCCTCGGTGATCGACACCAGCGTGCCGTCGAGGATCTCGTCGACTCTGCCGGCCGGCAACGTCGACAGGATCGCCTTCCCCGGCGCGCTGGCGTGGAGGTGACGCGTCGTCGTCATCGCACAGGCCTCGGGTTGGCTCCCGATCGCGGTGTAGATGTCGACTGCCTGCTGGTCGTGTTCGAGCACGAGACCGGCCGTCTCGTCGGTGGTCGCGGCCAGACTGTCGATGGCCGGTTTGGCCTGTTCGTACGGTTCGAACGATCCTTTCACGTGCTCGCCGATGTCGATAAAGCGCGGACTCAGTCGGTATTCGACGCCCTCCTTGTCGACGTATCCCTCCGACCGGAGGGTGTTCAGATGCTTGTACACCGTGCTTTTCGAGATGTCCAGTGCGGTCGCCAGTTCCGTGATGCGAACACTGCTACCGTGTTCGGTCATGTACTCGACGATCCTGAAGGTCTTGCCGAGTGCCGTCAGGGTCCCGCTGGTTTCCCCCGTTGCCATGCATCTTCATTGTCGAGACGCCGTGATAAGTGTTCACGTTTTCCTCAGTGCTCTCGGTCGGGTCACCAGTCGGCGATGCTGCCGTCCTCGTGCCGCCAGATCGGGTTGTGCCAGTTCACGTCCGTCTCGGCGCGCTCCTCGACGAGTGATTCGTCGATGTCGACCCCGAGGCCGGGCTCGTCCAGCACTTCGACGTAGCCGTCCTCGAAGGCGAACTGGTCGTCGGCGACGTACTGGTAGGTTCGGTCCGACGCGGGCAGGTGGATGTCGAAGCCGTGGTCCTGGACGAAGAAGTTCGGGACGCAGGTGTCGACCTGCAGCGACGCGGCGAGCGCGATCGGTCCCAACGGGCAGTTGGGCGCGACGGCCACGTCGTGGGTCTCGGCCATGTTGGCGATCTTGATCATCTCCGAGATGCCGCCGGCGTGGGACACGTCGGGCTGGATCACGTCGATTGCGTCGGTGTCGAACAGGCGCTTGAAGTCCCACCGCGAGTAGAGCCGTTCGCCGGCCGCGATCGGGGCCCGCGTCTGGGCGGCGATGGCCGGCAGGTGTTCGATGTGTTCGGGCAGCACTGGCTCCTCGATGAACATCAGATCGAGTTCGCTCAGCCGGTGGGTCAGCGTCTTTGCCATCGACTTCGAGACGCGCCCCCGGAAGTCCACGCCGATGTCGATGTCGTCACCGACCGCGCCCCGCACCCGCTCGACGCGCTCGACGATCTCTGTGATCGTCTCTCGGGACTCGATGTGGCGCATCTGGTGGGTCGCGTCCATCTTCAGGGCCGTGTAACCGGCGTCGACGAGCTGGGCGGCCTCGTCGGCCAGTTCCTCGGGCCGATTCCCCCCGACCCACTGGTACACCCTGATCTTTTCACGGCTCCGACCACCCAGCAGTTCGTGGACCGGCAGCCCGTAGTGCTTGCCCTTGATGTCCCACAGCGCCTGGTCGATCCCGGCGATGGCCGACATGAGGATCGGCCCGCCCCGGTAGAAACTGCCCCGATACATCGCCTGCCAGTGGTCCTCGATCCGCCGGGGGTCTTTCCCCAGCAGGTACGAGTCCATGATTTCCTCGACGGCCGCCCTGACCGTCTTGGATCGGCCCTCGACGACCGGCTCCCCCCAGCCGACGACGCCCTCGTCGGTCTCGACGCGCAAGAACAGCCATCGCGGCGGCACCCCGTACAGGTCGTAGTCCGTGATTTCCATGCACGAACACCCAACGGGAACGACAATAAGTTCCGAGGGTCTCGCCAGGGGACGTGTTTAGTTAAGCTGGTCAAGGGACGGACACACCGAAAGCCCTCGCGCAGTTGCGGGAACCCGTCCTGCGGCGGCACTATTCGAGCGTAGCGAGAATATCCGGCACAGGACGGGCTAGCGTGCCGAGGGCTTTCGGTGCTCGTACGAACGCAGTGAGTTCAACCTCGAAAGACGAGCGTAGCGAGTCTGTCAGTGCCTTTGAGTCCTTCCCGAGGACCCCTTCGCTACACTGTCACCACCAGATCAATGCGATCCGCGCCGACTCGCCCTACAGGTTCGACTCGATGCGATCGAGGACGTAGTCGAGTTCGTCGTCGTCGAGACACATCGGGTTGATCGTGATCTCGTTGTGGTCCATCCCGTCGGCCCCGACGTACACGCGCGGGTCCTCGTCACGGAGCGCGGCCACCAGTTCCGTCGCGGACGCGCTGGCGTCGACCGTGACCTCGGTGACCGGCGCGACGTTCTCCCCCTCCCCGCCGGTGACCGAGGCCGAGAGCAGGTCGTGGCGGTCGAGCCGGTCGGCGGCCAGTTCCGCCTGGCGCTGCCACTCGGCGCTGACCGCCTCGTAGTCCAGCTCGACGAACACTTCGAGCGCGCGGATCAGGCCGGCCAGTTCCTCCTTGCCGACTTTCATCGGGCGGCCGATCCCCTGTCGCGGGACGCCGTCGACCGTCGCGGGGTCGATCAGTTCGCGCGGCGGTTCCCACACCTCGTGGGCGACGTGCATGTCGAGGTGCTGGAGTGCGATCGACTGGATCAGGTCCTGTCGGCCGGCGACGATCCCGGTGGTCTGAGGTCCGCGGATCGCCTTGCCGCCGCTGAACACCACGAGGTCGGCACCGGTCGCGACGAACCGTTCGAGGTTCTCGATCGGCGGAACCTCCGCTGCGGCGTCGACGATCACGGGCACGTCGTGGTCGTGGGCGATGTCGACCACGGTTTCGAGATCGGGCTGGGTGTAGGTCTTCTGGACGTAGCCGACGGCGGCGGTGTCCTCGCCGATGGCCTGTTCGATCTCCCACGGTTCGACGTTGGTCGCGCCGGTCCCCAGATGGAAGTCGTTGGTCCCCACGTCGACGATTGTCGCGCCCGCCGCCCGCAGCGCGTGATCGTAACCGGTGCGGTGCGTGCGGGGCATCACGATCTCGTCGGCCAGCCCCTCGGTGTCTGGCAACTGGTCCATCGCACTCACGTCCGAGCCGGCGATGGCGGCGGCCGCTGACAGCAGCAGGCCAGCGTCCGCGCCCGATGTCACGTACCCCGCGTCGGCCCCCGTCACCTCACCGATTAGCTCGCTGGCACTCGCCTGCAGTTCCCCCAGTTCGACGAACCCCTCGGCGGCGCTGTTCATCGCTTCGAGCGCTTCCTCGCGGATACGGCTCCCGCCGATCCGCGTCTTCGTGCCGGCGGCGTTGACAACTTCGCGCACGCCTAATTGTTGGTAGATGTCTGCCAGCTCCACCGATGGTTCCGACTGTTGGCTCATTGTGCTCCATCCATAGACGTGCTATATTGAATAGGTGACGGTTCACGTCCGGTATCGCCGGCAAGCGGCTGTTTACTGTCGAGACACGACTTCCGTACCCCCTCGTGTGGCCATCGGCGTTTTTGCTGATGAAACGACAAAATCCAGAACATACTGGTCCAGGCGCAGGAACCTGCTCAAACATGTTTGATTGTAAATCTACTATGAAGAATGATAAATTGCGGCTGTGTCATAGTCATAAATCTGTCCATTCTATGCCGTCTCGGTTACATTCTGGCCTACCACGAGATTAAAAAAGAGATTATTCTAATCTGGGTAAATATTTGCGACGTTTGTCGACACTCGCGGACGATACCGTGAACTATTCGAGTCACCGATCGTTCCGTTCGTTATAGAACTTCGATACGACTGCGGACGAATGACTGGCCTGTCACTTCCGCTGTCGCTGTGTGTGTGCCACGACGACGCAGGTGTCTGCCGGGGATGGCCACCGCTCTCGCCACCCTCCGATTCGACCCGCTTTGCCGATCTCAGAGCCGATAGACGACGGCCTCGTAGGGTTCGAACGTCGCGCCGGCGGGGTCGGTCGGTGGCTGTGCCGTATTGGCGTACAGCACGTCCGCGTCCCCGGTGTCGACGGTGTCGCTCTCGAACGTGGCCGCGTCGCTCGACCAGTTCAGCACGACGAGGGCCGTCTCGTCGCCCAGCGAGCGCGTGTAGGCGTAGAGCTGTTCGTCGTCGGGGAGGAGTAGCTCGTAGTCGCCGTAGACGAGCACGTCCTCGGCGTGGCGCAGGTCGATCAGTTCGCGGTACTGGGCCAGCACCGAGTCGGGGTCGTCCTGCTGGGCGGCGACGTTGATGTCGTGGTAGTCGTCGTTGCACTTGAGCCACGGCTCACCGTCGGTAAAGCCCGCGCCGTCGTCGTCGGCCCACTGCATCGGCGTGCGGGCGTGGTCGCGGCTCTGTGCGTTGACGAGTTCGCGGACCTCCTCGAAGGAGTCGATCTCGCCGTCGGCCATGGACTGCTCGACGCGCCCGATGGTCTGGGGGTCGTCGATCTCGTCGAGGCTCTCGAATGTCGCGTTGGTCATCCCGATCTCCTCGCCCTGATAGACGTAGGGCGTCCCCCGCATCGTCAGCAGGAAGGTCGCGATCAGCGATGCCGACCGCTGGTGGTGGTCCTCGTCGCCAAAGCGGGAGACGAGACGGGGCTGGTCGTGGTTGCCCAGGAACAGCGCGTCCCAGCCGTGATCGGAGAGTGCCGACTGCTTGTCGCTCATGATCTGCTTGAAGTCGGTGAGGTCCCACTCGCCGACCGACTCGGGGTCCCAGCCGCCGTCGACGCCCATGTGGCTGAACTGGAATATCATGTCGAGGCCGAGGTCGTCGTCGAGGTAGTCGGCGGCCTGCTCGATGGAGGTGTGACCCATCTCGGCGACGGTCGTGATGTCCCGGCCCGCGAGCACGTCGTCGGCGAGTTCGTCGAGGTACTCCCGCAGCCGTGGGCCGTGGCTGAAGTGCTCGATGCCGGTGGGGCTGTTCTCGGGGTCGCCGTCGGGGAGGCCGTCGGTCTTTGACATATGCGAGACGGCGTCCATGCGGAACCCGTCGATGCCACGGTCGAGCCACCACGAGACCACGTCCTTCATCGCCTCGCGTACCTCGGGATTGCGCCAGTTGAGGTCGGGCTGATTCTCGTCGAACAGGTGGAGGTACCACTGGTCGCGCTCCTCGACGTAGCTCCAGGCCGGGCCGCCGAAGATGGACTCCCAGTTGTTGGGGGCGACCTCGTCGGCGGGGCCGTCGTCGGTGTGGTAGTCGGCCTCGTCGGCCGGTCGGCCGTCGCGCCAGATGTAGTAGTCGGCGTACTCGTCGTCACCCTGTCGCGACCGCTGGAACCACTCGTGTTCGCTGGACGTGTGGTTCAGCACGAGGTCCATGATCAGGCGGATGTCCCGGTCGTGGAGTTCGGCCAGCAGGCGCTCCCAGTCGTCCATGGTGCCGAACTCGTCGAGGATCGACTGATAGTCTCGGATGTCGTAGCCGTTGTCCTCGTTTGGCGAGTCGTAGACGGGACAGAGCCACACGAGGTCGACGCCCAGCGAGTCGATGTAGTCGACCCTGTCGATGATGCCCTGGATGTCGCCCACGCCGTCCCCGTCGCTGTCCGCGAAGCTCCGCGGATAGATCTGGTAGACGACGGCTTCTTTCCACCATTCGCGCTCGCTGTCGTCGAGTGTCGTGAGTGAGTGTGCAGTCATGTCGAATCGGCGTCCGTGATCGTGTCGGTTTCCGCGCTGTTCGCCGGGGGTGACAGGTAGACGCGCGCCTCGTAGGGGTCGAGTTCGAGCGTCGCAGGCGGCGTCGCCGGAGCCTCGCGGTTCGCCAGCGCGAGGTCCATGTCGCCAACCGGCGTGCCCTTTGGCACCTCGAACGTCGCCGGCTCGGCCGAGACGTTCAGGACGACCAGCCCGCGCTCCGCGCCCAGCCGTCGGGTGTAGGCGAACAGCTGTTCGTCCTCGGGCGCGAGCAGGTCGAAGTCGCCGTAGACAAGCAGGTCGCGCTCCTCGCGCAGTTCGCCCAGCCGGCGGTAGTAGTGCCAGACCGACTCCTCGTCGGCGCGGGCGCGCTCGACGTTGATCCGCTCGTAGTTGGGGTTGACCTTGATCCAGGGCTCGCCGTCGGTGAAGCCGGCGGCGTCCTCGTCGGACCACTGCATCGGCGTGCGGGCGTTGTCGCGTCCGACCGTTTCGACGGCGTCGCGGACCTCTTCGTAGGACTCTGCGTCGCCGTTCGCGATGGCGTCGTCGACGAAGTTGATCGCCTCCACGTCACGGAGTTCCTCGCGACTCTCGAAGGGGACGTTCGTCATCCCGAGTTCCTCGCCCTGGTAGACGAAGGGGGTCCCCTGGAGGGTGTGTGTGAGCGTGCCGAGCAGTTTCGCCGACCGACGGCGGTACTGCCCGTCGTCGCCGAATCGTGAGACCATCCGGGGCTGGTCGTGGTTGTTCAGGTAGAGGCTGTTCCAGCCTTCACCTTCCATCCCCTCCTGCCACTTGGCGATGATCTCCTTGAACTCCGCGAGCGACCATTCGCCGGCGTTCCACTTGCCGCCCTCGCGGCCGACCTCGACGTGCTCGAACTGGAACACCATCGAGAGGCCGTCGCCGTCCGGGCCGACGAACTGTTTGCCGTCCTCGACGGTCGCCCCGGGCGTCTCGCCGACGGTCAGGATCGACTCTTCCGGGATGGCTTCCGCGACCATCTCGGAGACGTAGTCGTGGACTTTCGGGCCGTTCATGAAGTGCTCGGCCCCCGTGAGTCCGCTCTCGGGGTCGCCGTCGGGCAGCCCCTCCGTCTTCGAGATCAGGTTGATCACGTCCATGCGGAACCCGTCGATGCCCTGGTCGAGCCACCAGCGCATCATCTCGTAGACCGATTCGCGGACGGCCTCGTTCTCCCAGTTCAGATCGGGCTGTTTCTCGTCGAACAGGTGGAGGTACCACTGTTCGCGTTCCTCGTCGTAGCCCCACGCGGGCCCGCCGAAGATGGAGTCCCAGTTGTTGGGGGCGACCTCGTCTGTGGGGCCGTCGTCGGTGTGGTAGTCGGCCTCGTCCGCTGGCCGGCCGTCGCGCCAGTGGTAGTAGTCGGCGTACTCCTCGTCGCCGGCCCGCGAGCGCTGGAACCACTCGTGTTCGTCCGAGGTGTGGTTCACGACGAGGTCCATGATCAGCCGGATATCCCGCTCGTGGAGCGCGTCGCGCAGCGCGCGCCAGTCGTCCATGTCACCGTAGGTGTCGAAGATCGACCGGTAGTCGGCGATGTCGTAGCCGTTGTCGGCCTGCGGTGAGTCGTACGGTGGGTTGAGCCACACGGCGTCGACGCCCAGCGCGTCGAGGTAGTCGACTTTCTGGACGATACCGTCCAGATCACCCATACCGTCCCCGTCGCTGTCGAAGAAGCTCTTGGGGTAGATCTGGTAGACGACGGCCTCTTTCCACCACTGGCGGTCGCCACTGTCGAGGCGGTGCTCCTCGTCGACACGGGCGCGACTCATCGGCACTCACCGGCGGTGCCGTGGGCTCGTCGCTCGCGTGTATCGGTAGTGCTCGAACGAGCGGTTCGTTCGTCCGCGCGGCCACGAACGACTCGTTCACGACCCGATCGGTCGGTGTGTCTGCTCCGTGCCGTACTGCTTTGCTGGACCGGCCGGCCTACCGCATCCCCAGAGCATCTGGCGATAGAGCCTGTTTTCGGCCGATTCGTGCTGTGCGGTATCATCGTAGATCCCTGATCGACGACGTGCAGACGAGGGTGTCTGCTTTCGTTCACGAACGACGAGGGGGGACTCCTACTTAAATCTATGAGAATCTCGAAGAAGCGGTTCTACCGGAATTTTTATTGTGGGGGTGTCCCACAGGTGTAGACGAACATGGCGAATAATCATACCGATCCCGAGAACAGCTCGCTACTATCCCGTCGGCGCTACGTCAGTGCCGTCAGTCTCGCTGGTATCGCCAGTATCGCCGGCTGTGGCGGACAGCAGGCGACCAACACGGACAGTGGCGGCGACGGTGGCGACGGTGGCGACGGTGGCGACGGCGGTTCCACGACCGAGGACACCGAGACGGCGACGGAAGTGCAGGCCTCCAGTGAGGCCCAGCGCAAGATTCAGGAGCTCGCTTACATCACGAACCAGTCCCTGCCGGTGCTGCCGGTCATGGAGAAGCTGGCCCAGTCGTTCCAGTCGACCGACGACTGGAACGTGCCGGAACCCGGCAGCGAGCCGACACAGCTCTACTGGCCCACCGAGTGGCTCCCCCGCTCGGGCGAGTGGACCGCGAAGGAAGGCTCCGACGACGAGCGCCTGACGTTCGCACAGTGGGCCGTCCCGAAAGACTCCCAGTACAACCCCTGGAACGGCCAGAACTTCGCCGAACCGCGTCGGATGCTGTTCGACCGGTTCATGAAGACCAACCTCGCGACCCAGGAGACGACGGGCTACCTGATCTCCGACTGGGAAGTCACCAGCGACACCGTGACGCTGTCGGTCCGCGAGGGCCAGACCTGGCACAACGGCGACGCCGTCACCGCGACGGACGTGGCCAACCAGATCAAGCTCGACATCTACAACGGCGGCGCGCTCGGTTCGTTCGTCGCACCCGAGGACCTCGGCACGGTCTCGGAGAAGGTCACCGCGACCGACGAGACGACCGTCGAGATGACGCTTGCCGAACCCGCCACCGAGACGATCCTGCTGGCCTACCTCCAGCCGAAGTACCTCGTCGCCCACGAGGGCACCTACGGCGAGTTCGTCACCGCGCTCGACGAGGCCTCCAGCGAGGACGAGCGCGCCCAGGCGCTCAGTAACCTGACCAACGACACGACGCCCGAACCGGTCGGCTGTGGCCCCTTCCAGTTCGAGGACGCCGACACGCAGCGCACGCTGGTCTCGAAGTACGACGACCACCCGGACGCTGACAACATCAACGTCCCCGAGGTCGAATACCTCTACAAGCCCCAGAACCAGGGCCGCTGGAACTCCCTGATCAACAACGAGACCGACGGGTCGGCGACGCTGTTCATGCCGAAAAACCGGCTGAACCAGCTCCCCGACTCGATGCAGGTCAGCCTCATCCCGCGCCACTGGGGGATGGGCCTCGTGTTCAACTTCGAGAAGGAACCGGTCAACGACGTTCGCGTCCGAAAGGCGATCGCGCACGTGGTCAACCGTGAGAACGCGGCGGCCAACTCCGGTGCCGGGACCAACTCCAAGCTCGCCGTCACGTACCCGAGCGGACTGACCGGCGAGTTCAACAACCAGATCGAGGGCGGCTGGCTCGAAGGCGTCACCGAGGAGTTCGACACCTACGGCCGCGGCGCTGCCCAGACCGAGAAAGCCGCATCGCTCCTGCAGGACGCCGGTTACGAGAAACAGAACGGCACCTGGAAGAAGGACGGCGAGGCACTCACCCTGCCGATCAAGGGCCCCTCTGGCTTCTCGGACTGGGTGTCGGGCGTCAACACCATCGTCTCACAGCTTCAGGACTTCGGCATCCAGGCCGAGGCCGTGATGCTCGACAACTCCACGTACTGGGGCAGCGACTACTCCAACGGCGACTTCATCGTCGGACTCCAGGGGTGGGCCTCCTACAACCAGTCGTATCCGTACTTCCACTTCGACTGGATCTTCAACAGCTGGGACGCGCTGAACGCGTGGAACCTCCCGAGCGAGTTCGAGTCCCCGGTCCTCCACGAGGAGGAACGTGACGGCGAGACCGTCACGCCCGCGGACCTCGTCTCGGAGCTGTCCACGGCCAACGAGTAACGAGGACACCCATGAGTCACGTACTGAAACGGCTCGGCCAATCGGTACTCACCATCTTCGTGGTGATCTCGGCTAGCTTCGGCCTCATCCGGCTGCTGCCCGGTGGGCCGCTGGCCTACCTGCGCTCGCAGGCGATCCAGCAGGGCGGCAGTTCCCTGTCGATGTCCGAGATCAACGCCCGTATCGCCGCGCAGACGAACATCGCCGTCAACGAGCCGATCTACGTCCAGTACATCGAGTACATGGGCGCGATGCTGCAGGGCGACTTCGGCCAGTCCACCCGCTACGGCGATCCGGTGATGCAGATCATCGGCTCGGCGATCCCGTGGACGGTGTTCCTCACCGCGTCGGCGCTGTTCATCGCCTTTACCGTCGGCGTGTCGCTGGGCGCGTTCATGGCCTACAAGGAGGGGTCGAACTTCGACGTGGCCAGCACGGGCGTCGGGCTCGTGTTGAACTCCACGCCGGGCTACGTCGTCGCGCTCCTCTTTATCTCCTATCTGGGCTACCGGATGGAGCTGTTCCCCACGGGCGGGCGCTACGCCTCGGAGCTGACGGTCGGGTTCAACGTCCCGTTCCTGCTGTCGGTGCTGTACCACGGAGCCTTGCCCATCGGGTCGATGGCGCTGGTCGGCTTCGGCGGCTGGGCGCTGTCGATGCGGGGCAACTCCATTCGCGTCCTCGGTGAGGACTACCTCCGGGTCGCCCGCTTGCGCGGGCTCTCGACCCGGCGGATCGCGATGCGCTACGTCGCGCGCAACGCCATCCTGCCGATGTACACGGGCCTGATGATCGCCATCGGGACCGTCTTCGGCGGCGCGGTGATCATCGAGAACATCTTCGCGTACCCCGGTGTCGGGTTCTACCTGATCCAGGGGATCAACGCGCGGGACTACCCGCTGATGATGGGCGGCTTCATCATCATCACGATCGCGATGGTGATCGGCATCACGATCGCCGACCTCACCTACGGTATCCTCGACCCGCGGGCCAAAGGAGGTGCCTCCCGTGAGTCCTACTGATCGGGACGACGGGGACGAAGAGACAGCGGGCGACAGCGACTTCGCCACCGTCTCTGAGACGCTGACCGAGGACCCCGACCGCTTCGCCGACGAGGATCGCGACCCCGGTCGGAGTCCGATCTCCGGGCACGCCCGGAACGGTCGGATCGCCGCCGACGGCGGGTCCTCGTCGGTCTCGGAGTTCCAGCAGATGGCCGACGTGTCGATGACTGCCAGCGAGCGTCGCCGGCAGTGGCTCGACGAGAAGGTCCTCGCACCGGCCCGGATCGTCTGGGACGACTGGCGCGCCCGGACGGGCGTGCTGGTGGTCCTGTTCTACCTGTTTATGGGCACCGTCGGACTGATGCTCGTCACCGAGCCCTCGCCCAACCAGGGCGGGTACCTCGTGGGTGCGTTCCGTACCCTCGAGTTCCCGTTCGGGACGACCGCAAACGGCGTGAGCCTGCTGTCTCAGACAGTGTACGCGACCCCGTCGATGCTGATCATGATCGCGTCCGGGGCCGTCTTCACGGTGTGTCTCGGGACGCTCTTCGGCACTGTCGCGGGGTACAAGGGCGGGACCGCCGACAGCGTCCTGATGGTCGTCACCGACATCATGATGACCATTCCCGGACTGCCCCTGACGATCGTGCTGGCGTCGGCCCTGAACATCAAGGGCAGCCCGGTCGTCATCGGCGTGCTGATCACGATCAACGCCTGGGCGGGGCTGGCACGCGCCATCCGCTCGCAGGTGTTGACGCTGCGGGACGCCGAGTACGTCGAGGCCTCCCGGATCATGGGGATGTCGACGCCGACGATCATCAGCGGCGACATCATCCCGAACCTGATGCCGTACATCACGATGAACTTCGTCCAGCAGGCTCGGGCCGTGATCTTCGGTTCCGTCGGGCTGTACTTCCTGGGCGTGTTGCCCTACAACAGCGTCAACTGGGGCGTGATGATGAACGCGGCAGTGAATCAGGCCGGCGCGACCGCCTCGCCCGCTGCCTTCCACTGGCTGCTGGTGCCGATGGTGACGATCATCGTCCTCGCGCTGGGGCTGACGCTGCTGGCACAGGGGGCCGACCGGATCTTCAACCCCCGCGTGCGCGCTCGCCACGCCGAGTCGGTGGCCTCCGACGACGACGAAGACGGAAACACGACGGGAGGGATCTAGATGCAGGACACACTCCAACAGCGCGGCCCTGACAGCGCGGACCCGGTCATCACGGCCCGCAACGTCAGCGTCACCTACGACCTGGAGCACCGCGACGCGATGGTACTGGACGACGTATCGATCGACCTGCGCCGGGGCGAGATCCTCGGCGTCGTCGGCGAGTCCGGCAGCGGCAAGTCGATGCTGGCCAACGCCATGATGGACGCCGTCGAGGAGCCCGGCATCACGACCGGCGAGGTCACCTACCACCCCGAGGACGGCGACCCCGTCGACGTGCTCGACCTCTCTCACGACGAACTCAACGAGTTCCGCTGGGAGGAGGTGTCGATGGTGTTCCAGGGCGCGCTCTCCTCGTTCAACCCCACGATGGACATTCGGGGCCACTTCGAGGAGACGCTGGAAGCCCACGACTACGACGTCGACGAGGGGATGGAGCGGGCCCGACAGCTGTTGTCGGACCTGTACCTCAATCCCGACCGCGTGCTCGACTCCTACGCTCACGAGCTATCGGGCGGGATGAGCCAGCGGGCGCTGATCGCCCTGTCGCTGATCCTCGAACCGCAGGTGCTGCTGATGGACGAGCCGACAGCGGCGCTGGACCTGCTGATGCAGCGGTCGATCCTGTCGCTGCTGGCCGACATCAAGGAGAAGTACGACCTGACGATCCTCTTTATCACCCACGACCTGCCGCTGGTGGCGGGGCTGGCCGACCGACTGGCAATCCTCTACGCCTTCGAACTCGCGGAGGTCGGCACCGCAGAGCAGATCGCTCACAACTCAAAGCACCCGTACACGCGGGCGTTGTTGCAGGCGGTGCCGAACCTCGACGCGCCGACGGAGTCGATGCGCCCCATCGAGGGGACCGCACCGAACCCGGCACACGTCCCCGACGGCTGTCACTACGCGCCGCGGTGTCCGCTGGCGACCAAGGAGTGCCACAACGAGTCACCGCCGTGGGTCGACGTCGAGGAAGATCATCGCTCGGCCTGCTTCCACTACGACGAAGCCGACGAGGCCGTTCCCTTCGACTTAGAGGAGGTGTCCGACGCATGAGCGATCGTGCGACGCCGGCCGCCAACTCCTGGGACGACGAGGACGACGACATCGTCATGTCGCTGGAGGACGTGTCGGTCCACTTCGAGAAAGAACAGGGGATCGTCGAGTCGATGTTCGACGAGCCAGAGACCGTCCAGGCCGTCAGCGACGTGTCGATCGACATTCCCGAGAACGACGTGCTCGCCCTGGTCGGCGAGTCCGGCTGTGGGAAGACCACGCTCGGGAAGACGATCATCGGCGTCCAGCGCCCGACCGAGGGGACCGTCTCCTACCGCGGGCAGGACGTGTGGGACGCCCGGGACGGCCGGGGCGATGTCCAGATCGAACACGACGACATCCGGAAGGCGCTGCAGATGATCCACCAGGACCCCGGTGCGGCGCTCAACCCCAACCGGAAGGTCCTGACGACGCTGGAAGCGCCCCTGAAGAAGTGGGACCCCGACATGTCCACCGAGGACCGCCGGGCCCGCATCTTCGCGCTGCTGGACCGGGTCGGCATGGAACCGCCGGAGGACTACGCGCATCGGTTCCCCCACCAGCTTTCGGGCGGGGAACAGCAGCGTATCGCGCTGGTGCGTGCGCTGCTGATGAACCCCGACGTGATCCTCGCCGACGAGGCGGTGTCGGCGCTCGACGTGAGCCTGCGCGTGGAGACGATGGACCTGCTGCTCGAACTGCAAGAGCAGTTCAACACCTCCTTCGTCTTCATCAGCCACAACCTCTCGAACGCCCGGTATCTCGCCAAGGAGGCGGGCGGGCGCATCGGCATCATGTATCTGGGCGAGATCGTCGAGATCGGCCCGCCCGAGGAAGTGCTGAACGACCCACAGCACCCCTACTCGAAGGTGCTGCGCTGGGCGACCGCCGACCTCGACCCGACGGCCCAGAAGATGACCGATCCGCCGGTGCGTTCGATCGACATCCCCGACCCGGTGAACCCGCCGTCGGGGTGTCGCTTCCACACGCGCTGTCCAGAGGCCCGCGAGGTCTGCAAGACCGAGTCCCCCGAGCTGGGCGAGGACGCCGCCTCGCCCGGCGGCGGTCGCTGTGCGGCCTGCTTCCGCACCGACCCCGACCACGAGTACTGGGACAGCGAGCCACTCGACGGCGTCGACGACGCCGAGTCACCGGTGCTGGAGGACTGACGATGGCTCGCGCAGTCGCCACCACCCCACTCGCTGGCGATGATCGCCATTTATCAGGCGGGAGCCAGATCGTTCGAGTCGTTGCCATGGTCCGCGCGACTACGAACGGGAGGGGCACATGGTGACGACTGCGCTCCGGGGTTTTTTCGTGTCGAGTGCGGTGCTGCTCGCGCTGCTCTCACTATCGATACCGGCTGTCGAACCCGGAACCGGGACGTTCGTCGTCACGGTCCTGAGTGCGGTGATGCTCGGCGTGACGTTCCTCGGATCGGCCGCCTGCATCTACGCCGACTGGGATCCGTTCGAGGAACTGCTCGGCTGAACGTTTCCCTCGACAGGACGATTCACCGGCCACGAACGGTCGGACAGTAATTATATCCGATTTTGCCACTATCACGAAATCTTCGTTTACTGACTGGTGTTTTATCGGCAAATACACCATTCAAAACCTTTCAGATGTGGATTTACTCCAGTACCTTTTTGAACTCTCAGATACAAGTACATTCTACAGATATGGGACGAGCGTTAGTCGTCGTGGAAGACATCGACCGTGACAGATCCTTGCTCGAACGCGCGCGATCGTTCGCCATCGGCGAGGAGACGGAACTGCATATCCTCTCGCTGGTGACCCCCGACGAGTACGAGGAAGTGGCCGAGACCCTCGACGCCATCGGGCAGGTCGAGCATACGACCTACGACGAGGGGAGTATCCTCGACGGGCTCTCGGGCGACGTGGAGGACCTCGCCCGCGACGTACTCGGCGACGCCGTCGACTACGAGGTCGGGATCGAAGTCACCGACGACGATCAGGCCGACCGGATCATCGCTGCCGCCGACGACGGCGACTGCGATCACATCTTCCTCCCCGGACGGCGACGGTCGCCGACGGGCAAGGCGGTCTTTGGCGACCGCACCCAGCGGGTGATCCTCGACTTCGGCGGGTACGTCACAGTCGCGATGGACTGAAAGATCGGTTCTGGGGACCAATATGAATACGCAAATTATCGTGGACGATCTACCGGTCTGATATGGGGGCGACAGACGAACACGACGACGCGCGGCTCAGGGAGGAGCTGAGTGTCTTCGGACTCTCCGATACGGAGATCGACACCTATCTCGCCTTGCTCGAATGCGGTGAGGCGTCGACCAGCACCGTCGCCGAGGAGACGGACGTGACCCAGCGCGCAGTGTACAACATCGCCGAACGACTCGAAGCGCGGGGCCTCGTTCGCGTCAACGACCACGCGTCGCCGACGACGATCAGGTCGCTTCCGCCCGCCGAAGCGATACAGAACCTCTCGGACCGGCTGGACTCGATCCAGCCGTCGCTGGAGGCCCGATTCAACGAGACGAAGCCACAGACCCCGGAGATACAGATGGTCAAGTCCCGGGAGACGGCACTGAAAAGGCTCCGCCGAGCGACCCGCGAGGCGACGACGGAGCTACTGCTGGCCGTCCCCGAACACCTGTACCCGGAACTGGAAGACGACCTGCGCGACGCCGTCGAACGCGATGTCGCGGTGTTCCTCTTGCTCGGGCAGGTCGAGGACCCGCCGACCGACGGGAGCCGGTACGCCGGTGCCGCGAGCGTCGTCCGCTACTGGGACGAGAGCCTCCCGCTCGTGTACACGGTCGACGACGCCGCCGCGATGATCGGCGACTCGACGATCGTTTCCGGGCCCCACACCGACGACGTGGCCGTCACCGTCTCGGAGCCACAGCTCTCTGGGTCGATCCTCGGGATGTACTTCAGCGCGTACTGGCCCGCCGCCACGGAGCTATACGTCACCGAACCGGACCCGCTGCCCAAGACATACGACTGGTTTCGGCAGGCGACGCTGCACGCGACGCTGCACGAACAGGCCGGCGTCGACCTCTACGCGGACATCGAGACCGAGGGCGGGACGCTCCTCTCCGGCCCGGTCACGGAGATCAGACAGGCGTTCATCGAGCCGACGACGAACGACTTCACGCTGGAGAACAGTTTCATCGTCGACACCGACCGGGGGCTCGTCAGCGTCGGTGGCCGGGGCTCGTTCATCGAGGACTACCAGTCCCAGTCGGTTCGACTCCGCCGTCTCGACGCCGTCGAGACGTAGCGCCGCCGACCGGCGGTCGCTCACCGACCGCGACTTCTGTTGTGGATCGCGGTCGATCGGTTCGCCACTTCCTGCCCGAGTACGTGCCCGACAGCTACGACCGACGATGGGTTATTTGACTCGTCTCCCCGTGGCATCTACTGTGGAGTGTCAGCATGACCCATACACTCGAAATCAGTGACGAACTGCACGACAGGATCGAGACCCACCTCGAAGACGACGAGTCCCCCGAGGAGTTCATCGCGGAACTCCTCTCGGTGTACGAGACGGAAGGGGCGTTCTTGCAGGAAGGCTACTCCGAGTAGGTCGGTTCCACACTGGCTCGATCGGTTCCAGAGCCGGTGCTGTCGCTCGCACAAACGAGCGAAATATATGTTCCCACTCCTAACTTCGACCGATGAGTAGACAGGATGCGGCCGAGGCTGAGCCGACATCGGTCGGTGCCGAAACGTACGTCTCCGCGTCCCGACGAATCGACGTGTCTCCGCTCGCCGCCGCCGGTGCCGTGCCCGGTCGGCGACGGTTCTGCTGGCTCCACCCCGACGAGTCGGATGTCTTCGCCGCCGGCGCGACCGCGACGGTGTCGGTCGACGGTGCCGACCGCTTCGAGGCGGCCGGCGACCGACTCGCAGACCTGTTCGGTGCCGTCGAGGGCGACGTGCCCACCGTCGCCCGCCCGCGTGCCGTCGGCGGCTTCTCGTTTTTCGACGGGGACGCCGCGCCCCCCGACGCCGACAGCCCCTGGGAGGGGTTCCCCGAGAGTACCTTCGTGCTCCCGCGCGCACAGGTCGTCGCGACCGACGACGGCAACTGGCTGACCGTGACCGTCCCCGAGGACGAACGGGGCCGCCTGTCGACGGCACTCGACGAGTGGGCCGACCGACTCGCCGACGGCCACGCCGACGCCGCCGAGACGCCCGCCGCGACCGACTTCCACTGGGCGATGTCCCGCGAGGAGTGGGAGTCCCTCGTCGAGGACGTGATCGACCGCATCGAGAGCGACGGCCTCGACAAGGTCGTCCTCGCGCAGGAACTCACCGTCGACCTCGACGCCCCGGTCCCGGTGACGGCGGTCCTCGACCGCCTCCGCGAGACCTACCCCAACTGCACGACCTTCGCCTTCGAACCGACGCCCGAGCAGACCTTCTTCGGCGCGACGCCCGAGACGCTGGTCGCGCTCGACGACGGCCGCGTCGAGACGGAAGCACTGGCCGGGACGACCGATCGGGGCGACACCGATGCCGAGGACACGGACCTGGCCGACGCGATGCTGGGCGACGAGAAGTACCAGGTCGAGAACCGCATCGTCGCCGACACCATCGCGGACGCCCTGCGCCCGGTCGCCGAGGACGTGACCGTCGCCGACCCGGCGATCAAGCGGATCACGAACCTCCAGCATCTCCACCGGCCGATCACCGCGACCGTCGCCGACGATGTCGACGTGCTGGAACTGGCCGAACGTCTCCACCCGACGCCCGCCGTCGGTGGCTCGCCGCGCCGCGAGGCCAGCGAGGTCATTCGCGACGTGGAGCCGTTCGATCGGGGCTGGTACGCTTCGCCCGTCGGCTGGGTCGACAGCGACGGCGACGGCACCTTCGTCGTCGGGATCCGGTCGGGCCTGACGTGGGACGACCGCCTCGCGCTGTACGGGGGCGCTGGCATCGTCACCGGCAGCGACCCGGCGACGGAGTACGGCGAGGTGCGGTCGCGCTTCCAGCCGATTCTGGACGCCCTCGAAATCGAGCTACCGTAGTCACTGGCCGGCGTTTTTCGCGGCTAAGAAACGCGGGGAACGAGGAGGTCCGGGTCAGTTCAGCAGTCGCGCACCGACGCCGAACAGCGTCAGGACGCCGACGGCACTGCCACCGACCAGTCCGGCGTCCGACAGCCCGTTGTTGCCGCCGGACGTGTCGGTCGCGTCGTCGTTCTGGTCGCTCGTGGCGTCCGTACTGGTGGTGTCACTGTCGTCGCTGGCGGTCGACTCGCCGCTCGACGTGTCACGATCCGTGTCGTCGTTCGACTGTTCGCTGTCCGTCGCAGGCTGGTCGTTCGTGCCGGCCCCGGTGTCGTCACTACCGGCGGACTCGATGCGAACGGCTCGTTCGGCAACGGTTTCGCCGTCGGCCCGGAGCGTCGCGACGGCGTCACCCGGTTCGACCGTCGAGAGGTTGAACTGGACGCTGAAGCGTCCGTCCTCACCGACTGTCGTCGTCGGGCGTACGAGGAACGGCGACTCGCCGTCGGTCGACTGGAGTCGGACGGCTACGTCGGTGCCTGCGGCCAGATCGGTCTGGCCGCTGATCTGCTGGTCGGGGGCGGCCGACAGCGTGATCGCCTCGCCGTCGAAGTTGAAGGGGCTGTCTTCGGACGCGGGCGTCGTGGTGGTGGATTCGCCGGCCCCACCTTCGATCGTGACTGCCTGTTCGGCGACGGTCTCGCCGTCGGTCCGGAGCGTCGCGACGGCTTCAGTGTTCCCCGAAACCGCCGAGAGATCGACCGTCACAGTGAAATTACCGTTCTCGTCGACCGTCGACGTCTCGCGCAGGAGGAACGGGGAGTCGCCGTCGGTCGACTGGAGTCGGACGGCCACGTCGGTGCCGGCGGCCAGATCGGTCTGGCCGCTGATCTGTTGGTCGGGGGCGGCCGACAGCGTGATCGCCTCGCCGTCGAAGCTGAAGGGGCTGTCCGCGGCGGGGGTTTCGGTCGAGACCGGCTCACAATCGCCGTCGCAGGCGGTGATCCGCAGACGCGTGCGGGCCAGTCGCTCGCTTTCGGCGTGGACGGTGACGTTTCCGGTCGCACCGGGCGCTGCCTGGTGTACGTCGACCGTGGCGGCGAAGCGACCGTCGTCGCCGACCGTCACCGTCTGCTGGCGCAGGAGCGGTGTCGAGGTGTTGCTGAGATTCACGCGAACGGTCACGTCGGTGCCGGCGGCCAGAGCGGTCTGGCCGCTGATCTGCTGGGCCGGGCCGGCCGACAGCGACAGCGCGTCGCCCTCGTGGTCGATCGTCGTTCCCTCGGCAGCGGCGGCCGGGACGGCGGCGACGGTGCTGCCCACGAGCAGCGCCGCCAGCAGGACTGCGGTCCCTCTCATCCGTCCACCTCCACGGGGCGAGTATGAGGTTGCGAAGCGGTTCGTTCAGGGCGGGCGAGCGGGACCTGCCCGCTCGGTGTACTGGCGTTCATGCCAGTACTGTCTACAGGACCCTCGTAAGTAGCCCCGCCGAAAGCTTAAATATAATTTTACGCCGTCTCAGCCGTCGAACTGTCGCTTCTCTCGCGTGCGTGAGGTCGGTTCGAACGCCGTCGAACCGTTCCGTACTGTTTTATCGAGGCGGATCCACGCATCGACCGATGGCAGAGCGGACACTACGAGTGCTCGCCGGTATCGGACTCGGACTCGCGGTCGTGACGGCGCTGATCGCGGGGCTGGCGCTGTCGGTGCCGACCGTCGAGACGGCGACCAACGAGACGCGGGCGGTGCCGGTGGTCGCCGGCGACGACCTCGAATCGCTGCATGCCGCCGGGATCACGGGCGAGTCGGTCGACGTGGGCGTCGTCGACGTGACCGGGTTCGATCCCGGCCACGAGGCTCTGGCGGGACAGGTCGTCGCGACCCGGTCGTTCGGGCGCGGCGAGTCGATCCGGAACGCCGGCCACAACGACCACGGGACAGCGGCGGCGTCGTTGGTCGCTCGGACCGCACCCGACGCCGACTTCCACCTCGCGACGTTCGACACGCCGACGGAGTACCGCCGTGCAGTCGGTTGGTTCCTCGAACGGGACGTGGACGTGATCGTCGCGCCGGTGTCGTTCTACGGGACGCCCGGCGACGGCACCGCACCGGTGGCCCGCGCCGCCGCCCGGGCCAGCGCGGCCGACACGACCTTCGTCGCCCCCGTCGGCAACCTCGCACGTGGCCACTGGGACGGGCGATACGACGACGTTCGCGACGGCAAGCTCGCCTTCGAGGACGGCACGCGGAACTACATCCGGAGCGAAGCCGGCCGGGAACTGACGCTGTGGCTCTCGTGGGACCGCGCTCACGCCGACGAGAACTACTCGGCGTCGCTGTACTGGACCAACGGGAGCCGCACCCAACTGATCGCCCGCTCGCGGCCTTACGAGGGTGACGATGCCCCGAACCAGCGCCTCTCGGTCCAGCTAGAGGGCGGGAACTACTTCGTCGTCGTCCGCGGCCCCGACGAGGCGACCGGCGCGCGCCTCGAACTGGTCTCGCCGACCCACCGGTTCCAGTACACCGACCCGTCGGGCAGCATCGCCGCGCCGGCGACAGGAGACGACGTGCTCGCGGTGGGGGCCTACGACCTGCGACGGGATCGGCCGGAACCGTTCTCGGCCCGGGGGCCGACCGCCGACGGGCGCGTCGGTGTCGACGTGGTCGCACCGGATCGGCTCGAAGCCGCGACCCGCCCCGACGGGTTCGTCGGCTCCTCGGCGGCCGCCCCCTACGTCGGTGGGCTGGCGGCGCTCGTCTACGACGTGGCTCCCGACCGCTCGCCGGCCGCCGTCGAGCGGGTCGTCGAAGCCAGTGCCCACGACGTGGGTCCCGAAGGCGTCGACACTCACACCGGCCACGGACTGGTTCGGCCGGCCGCCACGATCGCGAACGTCTCGAACCTCAGTGACCGTTAAATCTCGTTTTAACCTTCACGTAGTCCTTAGTAGGACCCGGAACAACGTCGAGGTAGCCAGGGTTATGTCGGGACTCATCGACCGGATTCAGGAGCGGACAGCGACAACGAACGAGCGGGCGCGCGTCCTCGAGATGACTGACGGGGACGCCGACGAGGTGCTCGACGCGCTCTCCTCGGAGACCAGCCGTGCCACGTTTCAGGCGCTGTTCGAAGAACCCCGGACCCCATCTGAGATCGCCGACCGGGTCGACACCTCCGTCCAGAACGTCCACTACCACGTCTCGAAGCTCGAAGACGCGGCGCTGATCGAACCGGTCGAGACGGTCTACTCGGAGAAAGGCAACGAGATGACCGTCTACGGCCCGGCCAGCGATCCGCTGGTGTTCGTCGGCGACGACGCTCGGACGCCCGCTATCGAGCAGTCGATGACGGAAGTCGTCGGTGGCCTCGGCGTACTGGCGGCCGCGGCGCTGTTCGTCCAATGGGGTGCCGAGCGACTGATGCGCCAGCAGGTCCGCCCGCCCAGCGCGGTCGGGCCGGCCAGTCCCGACGTGACGCTCGCGCCCCCGGAGGGGTCGGTCGCGTGGGTCGTCTTCGAAGTCGTCGAGCCCGGCGTGCTCTTCTTCTTTGGCGCGGTTCTCGTCGCGACGCTCGCGCTCGCGTTCGTCCGGCGCTAGTCCCGATTCGCGCGGACCAGTCCGCTCCCGAGTGCGAGCGCGCCCCCGACGAGCGCGCCGAGGGCACCGAAGCCGGGCCCCTCGCCCGCCGTCGTCGACTGATTCTCCGTGGTCGCCGTGACCGCGACGGTGGTCGTGTCGGACTGAGTGACCGCAGTGTCAGCGGTGGTGGTCGTCTCGGCTTGGGTGGTGACCGTGGTTTCGGGTGTCTCGCTCGTCGTCGACCCACCGTCTGCCGTCTCCGTCTCGACGGCGTCTCTGACGGAGATCGTCCCGACGGCGATCATGTCGCCGTAGTCGTCGCTCCGGTGGAGGTTCATTGCGTATTCCGTTGCTTCGACCGTGTCGACCGTCGTCTCCGCGTCGATCGACACCTGATCGTCCCCGTCGGTCGCCGTTAGCGTCGGTGCGTCGCTGCCTGCTGCTCCGGCGTCGAACACGGCGCGAACGCGGCCGTCGCCGTCGCCGTCGACGAGCGTCGCGTTGAGCCGATAGTTCGTGTCCTCGTCGCCGATCACCAGAGCGGCCCGGTCGCGGTCGCCGACCGAGACGAGTATCTCTGCCGACTGGTCCTGCCGAACCGTCACGACCGACTCGGCGAAGCCCGGTTCGTCGTTCGCGAACATCGCCCGCTCCGTGACTTCGAGCGTCCCGGTGTCGATCACCGGTGCGCTCTCGTTGTGGGCGATTTCTACGTCGTAGGAGCCAACGGGAATCCCGTCGTCGGTGCCTCGTTCCGCGCGGACGTGGACCTGATCCTGCCGGTCGTTCGGTCGGACGATGTTCCCCGAAGCGTCGCTCGCAGTGGTGTCGAGGTCCACGGTCACACGGCCGTCGTCGTTGCCGTCGGTCAGCGTGGCTTCGAGTCCGAAGCCGTCCGTGTCGTCACCGACGGTCAGGGAAACGTTGTCGCGATCGCCGACCGAGACCCGGATCTCGGCCGACTGGCCTCGATTGGCAGTCGCGACCGACTGCACTTCGGGCGCTGCAGTGGTCACCGGTTGGATGTCGGCGTCCCTGACGGAGAGCGTCCCGACGCTGATCGCGTCGTCGTGGTCGTCGCTCCGATAGAGGCGCATGTCGTATTCGACGGGGGCGATCGTGTCCCCGAGGGTCGTCTCCGAGTCGACTGACACTCGGTCGTCCTCGCCGGCCACTGTTAGTGCGGGTGCCTCGCGCCCTGCTGCCCAGGCGTCGAGCACGGCGATCACACGTCCGTCGCCGTCGCCGTCGACGAGCGTCGCGTTGAGCCAGTAGTTCACGCCCTGGCCGCCGATCACCAGCGTCGCCCGGTCACGGTCGCCGACCGAGACGGGAATCTCTACCGAGCGGTCCTGTCGAACCGTTACGACCGCTTCCGCGAAGCCCGGTTCGTCGGTCGAAAACTGTTCTCTCTCCGTGACTTCGACCGTCCCGGTATCGGCCACCGGTGCGCTCTCGTTCGGGGAGAGTGCCACGTCGTAGGACCCCCGGGGAACGCCGTCGTCGGTCCCTCGTTCCGCACGGATGTGGACCCGGTCCTGATCGTCGACCGGGTAGACGACGTGCTCCCTCTCGCCGACCGCTGTGGTGTCGAGGGCGACAGTCACGCGGCCGTCGTCGTTGCCGTCGGTCAGCGTGGCTTCGAACCCGAAGGCGTCCGTTTCGTCGCCGATAGTCAGCGAAACGGTGTCGTGATCGCCGACCGTGATCGGGACCCGCACCGATTCACCCCGCCGAACGGTCGCTGACTGGACGCCGATCTCGTCGGTCCCTGTCTCTCGCTGTGTCTCGGTCTCGGTCGCGCCACACTCGGTCGAACACTCGACGACCTGCCCGGTCGTTTCCGCGAGCGCGGTGCCGTCGTGGCGGAGCGTCGCCGTGAACGTCGAGCCGACGGCGAGATTGCTGAGGTCCTGTGTGACGGTGAACTCGCCGTTCTCGTCGACTGTCGCTGTCGGCCGTGCGAGGAACGGGGAGCTTTTGTTTTCGGACTGGATGCGGACCGTCACTTCCGCGCCCGCATCGAGTGACGTGGTGCCGTGGAGTTGCTGACCCGGGCCGGACGCGAGCGTGAGTGGCCCGTTGTGGGTGAACGAGCCGGTTGGCGACGCCGTGGTCGTCGTCTGTGCCGTGACGCCGGCAGTCAGTGCAGCGCCGACGAGTATCGTGACGAGAATCAGTGCTGGAGGGCTGTAACGTGACATCGTGTTTTACTGTACAACCGACCGATAACTATCCAATATTGATAACCGTTGCCATTCACTCGTGAGGGCTGGTCGACTGCCGTCGTTCGGTTCTGTCAACGACTGTCCGTTTCCCCTCTCGAAACGAACCTGTCCGGAAGGGACTACTAAGCGATTCGCCTCGGTCACTCCCGAGCCAGACCGAGCAAGAGCGCGACCCCGACGACGCCGAGGAGCAGACCAGCGCCGAGTGCACCGATACCGCCGATGTCGATCGAACGCTGGGGCGCTGGGGTCGTGTCGTCGAGCGGCGCGGTGGGGGTCGCCGCCTCGAGTGTGTCCGTGTCCGTCGGTTCGGTCGTCGTCGCATTACTCTCGCCCGGCGTCTCCGTACAGTTCTGGGCACACGCGACGACGCGACCGGTCGTCTCGGCGATCGTCGTCGCGTTGTACCTGACTTTCACCGTGAAACTCGTGTCGACCTCGACCTGGCCGAAGTCCACTGCTGTGGTGAACGTCCCGCCGTCACCGACGGTCGTTTCCACTCGGTTGAGGAACGGCGAACCGGTGTTGCTGGACTGGATCCGGAGCGTGAGTCTGGTACCTCCCGGGAGCGACGTCTCCCCTTCGAGTCGTTGGCCGGGGGCCGGTTCGACCACGAGTTCGTCGCCCTCGTGGGTAAACGACGCCGATGGCTCCGGCGTCGCCGTCGTCGTGGTCTGTGCGCCAGCACCGGTTACGACCGTGGTCGCGACCAGCGCGACGGCGACCAGCACCGTGGGGACCCTGTTGGTTCGCATGGTCGACACTGTCCGTGGGAGCACCTAAGCCATCCCGGTAGCTTAAACGTGGCTTGAACCGCGCGAACGCTGCCCCGGCCGCAACTGTTTATCGCCGGCCGTCCGACCGGGACGTATGGACGGAACGGCACTGGGTGTTGACGTCGGTGGGACATTCACCGACGTGGTGCTGGTGGACGACGGACACCTGACGACGGCGAAAGTGGCGACGACGGCCGACCAGAGCGAGGGGGTGATCGACGGCATCGAACGGGCCTGTGACCGCGCCGGTGTGGCGCTGTCGGCGGTCGACCGCTTCCGGCACGCGACCACCGTCGCAGTCAACGCCGTGCTCGAAGGGACGGGCGCGGCGACGGCGCTGGTCACGACCGACGGCTTCGCTGACGTGCTCGAAATCGGCCGGCAGGACCGCCCGAATCTCTACGATCTCGACGCCAGAACGCCCGATCCGCTCGTGCCAGCCGAGCGCCGATACGGGGTCGACGAACGAGCGACTCCCGAGGGCATCGAGCGGGCGGTCGACCCCGACGCGGTGCGCGCGCTGGCCGACCGGATCGACGCCGACGCCGTCGCGGTCGCCACGCTGCACGCCTACGCCCATCCCGACAACGAGCGCCGGATCGCCGAGATCCTGCGCGAGCGCCTCGACGTGCCGGTGTCGGCGAGCCACGAGGTGCTGGCGACCTTCCGCGAGTACGAGCGGACCGCGACGACCGTCGCCGACGCCACGCTCGCGCCGGTCGTCGCCGACTACCTCGACCGCCTCACCGAGCGCGCGAGCGAGCGAGGCTTGCCCGCTCCCCGCGTGATGCAGGCCAACGGCGGCATCGCGGACGCCGCGACGGTCCGAGAGCGGGCCGTGACGACGGTCATGTCCGGCCCGGCAGCGGGCGTCGTCGGCGCGGCGGCGTTCGCTCCCGAGGACGCCGCCGGCGCGATCACCTTCGACATGGGCGGGACCTCCAGCGACGTGTCGCTGGTCCGGCACGGCGAGGCCGAACGGACGACCGAGGCCGACGTGGGCGGGCACCCGATCCGGACGCCGATGGTCGACGTGGAGACGGTCGGGGCCGGCGGCGGATCGATCGCCTGGGTCGACGACGGCGGCGCGGTCCGCGTCGGGCCGAGATCGGCCGGTGCAGAGCCCGGCCCGGCCTGTTACGGCCGGGGCGGTACCGAGCCGACGGTCACCGACGCCGCGCTGGTGCTTGGCTACCTCGGGGCGGAGACGACGCTGGGCGAGGACCTCCGCCTCGACGCCGACGCGGCGGCAGACGCGCTTTCGGCCCTCGCCGCGGACGCCGACCTCGACGGGCCGGTCGCCGCAGCTCGGGGCGTGTATCGAGTCGCCAACGCGACGATGACCCGCGCGATCAGGCGCGTGACGACCGAACGGGGCCACGACCCCCGCCAGTTCGCGCTGGTCGCCTTCGGCGGGGCCGGCCCGATGCACGCCACTGGACTCGCCGACCGACTGGGCGTCGAGCGAGTCGTCGTCCCGCGGGCCGGCGGCGTCCTCTCGGCGTTCGG
>Ga0207718_100234_pt1 | contig 59550 bp, 56 predicted proteins | sample A23M2SouthBayCA_FD_187749 | JGI IMG/M metagenome (GOLD analysis project Ga0207718, IMG submission 187749) | Aerobic enrichment media microbial communities from Eden Landing Ponds, California, USA - A23 M2 (SPAdes) | ecosystem: Environmental > Aquatic > Marine > Unclassified | place: Emeryville...
GAGGGACGAGTGAGCGACGATAGGAGCGAGCGAGTCGGTTGGGGAGGTGTGTGGCCTGCGGTTGTTGTGCTGTGCGGTGCAGGTTCTTGGTGAGTGTAACAGTAGCATCCGCGCCGAGCGTAGCGAGGCGCGGTTCACTGAACCCGAGCATAGCGAGGGTTCAGCCTTTTTCACCCATGTTTTTGCCGCGAGTGGTGCCCGCAGCGAACGGAGTGAGCGAGGACACCCGAGCGGGAAAAAGATGGCCTGTATCGAACACTGTCCGAACAGTCCCCCAGCATCCAGTACCTTCGCCTATCACTCGACCAGCGCTCGTTCGATCCGGAGTATGGCTTCCTCGACGTCGGCGGCGTCGACGTCCCAGTGGGTACAGAAGCGCACACGGTACTCGCCGAAGGCGACACAGCCCACACCCTCGCGTTCGCAAGCGGCGACGACCTCCTCGGCGGAGCTGTCGGTCTCGACGACGACGATGTTGGTCTCGGGCGCCGGTGCCGTGAGTCCGCCGACAGCGTCGAGTCCCGCGGCGAGGCGTTCGGCGTTGGCGTGGTCCTCGGCGAGTCGGTCGCGGTTCTCCAGCGCCCGGAGCCCTGGCGCGGCGATGATGCCCGCCTGACGCATCCCGCCGCCCATGAGTTTGCGGACGCGGCGTGCCCGCTCGACGAACTCGGCGGGGCCGGCGAGCATCGACCCGACTGGTGCGCCCAGCCCCTTCGAGAGACAGGTCATGACCGAATCGACCGGTTCCGCGAACCGACTCGCGGGCACGTCGTGGGCGACGGCGGCGTTGAACAGGCGCGCGCCGTCGAGGTGGACCGGAACGTCGAGGTCGTGGGCGGCGTCGGCCGCGGCGTCGATATCGCCTGGCGCGATGGCCGTCCCACCCTTGCTGTTGTGCGTGTTCTCCAGCGTGAGCAGGCCCGTGCCGGGGCGGTGGCCGTCCGCCTCGACGTGGGCCTGGCGGACCTGTTCGGGCGCGAGGACGCCCCGCTCGTCGCCCTCGACCGGGCGGGCCTGGAGCGCGGAGTGCTGTGCGAGCCCACCCAGTTCCCACTTGTAGACGTGGCTCTCGCGCTCGCAGACGACCTCCTGGCCGCGCTCGGTGTGGGTGCGTGCGGCGACCTGGTTGCCCATCGTTCCAGAGGGGACGAAGAGGGCGGCCTCCATGTCGAGAATCTCGGCGACGCGTGTTTCGAGTTCGTTGACCGTCGGGTCCTCGCGGTAGACGTCGTCGCCGACCTCGGCGTCGCGGGCGGCCTCGCGCATCGCCTCGTCCGGCCGCGTGACCGTATCGCTGCGCAGGTCTATCATGCCCGCTCGTTCGACCGCACACCGGATATAGCTGACCGCTCGACCGCTTCGGCGACTCCGTCGTCGGGTATGTTACACGGTACCTAGTCACAGATTAACAGTTCAGTATCGCGCTCCTCGACCCCGATATGTCACGTCTCGAAGCCCACTACGAGACCGTGTGCGAGCGCAACGGGTACGACCAGGTCGCGGGAATCGACTGGCTGTCGAGTGCGGGGCTCGACCGGCGGTTCGTCGCCGTGGACGGCCGGGAGACGGTCGAACGGGCGCTCGACCGGGAGACGAAAGTCTGTATGGGCGTTGGGATGACGGGCCCGCCCCACCTCGGGACCGTCGGACAGATCCTGACCGGTATCGAGTTACAGGAGGTGGGGCTGGACGTTCAGTTCGTGATCGCGGACCTGGAACCGTACCACGGGGGTGGGGACCTCGGACGGGTGCGGCGACTGGCCGAGCGCTACCGGGAGTTCGCGCTGGGCCTGGGGTTCGACCCGAAACAGGGGGTCCTGCGAACGCAGGAGGAGGGCCACGAGGTGATGCACACCGCCGAGTTGCTGGCGCCGTACTACGCGCCCGGCCGGTGGGAGGGCGATGGTGATGGAGGCAACGGCAGTGACAGCGGCGACGACAGTGAGGAAGGCGACGACAGTCAGGAGACGGCGTGGACTCGGGCGGTCAGGGAGTTGTACGAAGGTGGTGGGGAGGAGTCGGTGAGCGACGGGCCGACGTCGGAAGCGGCGAGCGCCCACAGTAGCGTGTTACACGGCGCCGACTTCCTGCACCCGCTGTCCGCGCAGGGGTACGAACAGGTGATTATCACGCTCGGTGTCGACGAACACGGGTTGACGCCCCGGACGCGCCGGTTCCGTGACGCAGCGCCCGTCGAGGGGGCTATCGCGGGGCTGCACACGCGGATGGTGCCCGGCTTCGGCGACACGCCGAAGATGTCGAAATCTGTCGGTGCCGGGGTGTCGCTGGAGATGGAGCCTGCGGCGATCCGGGAGCGGTTCGCGAACGGGCGGGACGGTGGGGACCCGGCGTCGTCGCCGACCTTCCAGACGATGTGTCTCGCCTCGCGCTACGGGTCGGAGGAACTGGAGCGGTTGGAAGAAGTGTGTGTCGAGGACGGTGAGGCGTGGTCGGAGGCACGACGTGAGTACGCCGACTACGTTGTTGATCTGGCTGATCGATGGAAACAGACGGAGTGAACAGAAATTGGAGTGTCTGAACCGCAGGACACACCGCGACGAAATTCTTGCCCGGCTCGCAACGAGTCAACAGCAGCGCTACTCACAGGGAGAGTTGAAAGCCCTCGAGCCGCTCGCGGTCGCTGCGTGACATATCCTCGCTTCGCTCGGATAGGGGTCACGCAGACGACTAGATGAACGCGAGCGGCCCTCGCCCTTTCAGTCCACCAGGGATAAATTAGGTCGCACAGGCCGTCTCGATGTGGAACGATCGGTAGCCGACCCCACAGACTGTTTCCTGGCGGACTGGAAAGGCGAGACGGGCTCGCGGGCAAAGCCCGTGGTCGGCTGAGCGAGCCACTATTCTCGCGAGTGCTGTGCGGTGCGGTTGTTCGAGCGAGAATATCCCGCTCAGCGACCGCGAGCGCGTCGAGGGCTTCCATCGTACGACGATGCTTGCGGCCACAAAGAGACCAGACGGCACGATTTCGAAGGATCGTGACCCAGTCGTGGGCCTCTCACCTCCCCAGCCTCTTGCGTTACTCGGTCGCTGCGCTCCCTGCGTTACTCATCCCTCGCACGGTGTCGTCTCGCGCATGAAAGCGCGAGCCAGCGCGCGCCGACGGTGGTCTGTCAGGGCAGGCCGAGCCGCTCGTACTGACTGGGCGGGGCGTCGAGGTGCTCCATCGCGTCGACGAGCAACGAACGCATCCGGTCTTCCTGTTCCGTGTCCGCTCCCGCGAGGTCGTCCGCCTGTTCGGGGTCGTCGGTCACGTCGAAGAGCATCGGGTCGTCGTGGCGACCCGTCGCGTAGGTCTCCCACTTCCAGACCGGACTCTCCGTGTAGGGCAGGAACTCGCCGGCCTCGGCGTCGTACTCGGGCTCGCGGGGCTGGAACCAGCCCAGCGCGTTCATCATCTCCGTCGAGTAACACTCGGCGTCGACCGACTCGTCACAGGGGTGGAGATAGGTGTACTCGCCGTCGGTGACGTTGACCGAGGAGCCCCAGTAGCCGTAGATGGCCCAGTCGCGATGCTCGTCGCGCTCGCCGTGGAGCAGGGGCGAGAGGCTCCGGGAGTGACGGTGATCGGCCTCGACACCGAGTTCGTCGAGGATCGTGCCGTAGAGGTCGACCGCACTGGTGAGCGCGTCGATCCGCTCGCCGGCGCGGGCAGCGTCGGGGTGGTGCACGAACAGAGGCGTGTGGGTGAGTACGTCGTACATCGGCGCCTGTGGTTTGCCGACCCAGCCGTGTTCACCCAGGAAGTGCCCGTGGTCGGCGGTGACGACGACCATCGTCTCGTCCCAGGCGCCGGTCTCATCGAGTGCATCGAGGACGCGCCCGAACCAGCGGTCGACCATCGTGATCTTGCCAGCGAACTGTGCGCGGACGAAGTCGAGTTGCCGGTCGGTGAGTTCGCTCTGGCCCCGGTCGACGCGGCCGTAGTAGGGCCAGTTGACCAGGTCCGGATCGCGGGGGTCCTCGTCGGTGTACATCGAGGCGTATGGTTCGGGGACGTGAAACGGTTCGTGGACGTCGAAGCTATCGACGTAGCAGAACCACTGGTCCCACTCGCCGACGTCGCGGACCCACTCGGCGGTGGCGTCGAAGACTTTCGGCGCGAAGAAATCCGACTCGTCCTCGAAGTCGTCGACGTTGCGGGCGTACTGTGCGCGGTTCATGAACCCGAGGTTGTCCGGGTCGGGCGCGGACTGGTGGGCGTCGGGGGCGTCCTCGCCCATCGTCACCTGGGCGAGCAACGCCTCGTCGGGGTATCGCGGCGTGGTCTGCCAGGCGTCGAACTCGTGACCGCGGACGAACTCGAAGCCGTTGAAGTCCTCGTAGTAGCCGTGGCTGCCGTGCTGGAAGTAGTGGTAGTGGTCGGTGACGAACTGGGTGACGATGCCGTCCTCGCGGGCGAGTCGCGGGAGCGTCTCGTCGAACGGTTCGACCGGGCCCCAGGGCCGCCAGAGAAACTCCTGGGTGCCGGTGAGCCACTCGCGGCGAGCGGGCATACAGGGGAGACTCCCCGCGTAGTGGGTGTCGAACACCGCTGCGCGTTCGGCGAAACGGTCCAGGTTGTCCGTCTCGACGTCGAACTCCACGTCGATTTCGGGGTAGACGTCGAGGAAGTGCCGACTCAGGCTGTCGATGGAGACGAACAGGACGTTCATCGGTCGCTCGCCTCCGCCAGGTGCGTCGAGAGGAGCGATGCGTGCGAATCCGCGGTTTCGAGGCGTCCGTCGACGACGAGAAACGCCGCCCGGTAGCAGTCGCCACACCGCTGGAGACAGCGTTGCTCGACGATCTCGGCACCTGTGTCGGCATCGCTGGTCGCGTCGGCGTCGGTGCCCGCGCCGCCGGCCAGGCGCTCGCGCGTCTCGCCGTCGACGTTGCGCAGGCAGTACTCGATCGTGTCTGCCATGGACGCGTATCCACCGACGGACGGATAACTGTGCCGGCGGGTGTCCCCTCTGGTCCTGAACGTCGTCGGCGCGTGGCCCGCCAGGAGTGGAGTGGGTGGTGTGAGGCGGAGCTACGAGGTGAACCCCCTCGCAGACTGCCAGTAGCTGGCCGTAATCCGGGACCGAAGTGACAACGCTTTTACCAGCATCGCGTGCAGTACGGCAGGATGGTCCGGGTCGATGTCGTGGTCGCCGCGGTCCTCGTCTGTTCGCTCGCGATGGGCGGGCCGGCGGCCGCGGCCGAGTACGGTGGAATCGGGGGACAGACCGACGCGGTTCCGGGGGAGACGGCACCGGCAGGGGACGGGTTCTCACCGCCCCCCACGCCGACCGTCCAGTCGGCCGGTGACAGCGGCGTCTCGCAACGAGAGGCGGATCGAGAAGGTCGGGAACGGACGGAGATCCGTGCGTCCCGCAGGTCGAGTGCGGGGACGGCCGAGGAGAAACCGATCCTCGTCGAGTACGGGGTCGACTTCATGCCGGAGTCCGACCAGATCGAGTTGACGATCGACCTGACGGTCCGTGACGAGTACCCGGACGACCACTATTCGCTGTCGATAGACTCCGAGAAAGACCTGGAGGTCGTCGAGGCAGAGGGGTTCGAGGTGTCGCTGGGGACGCTGATCGAGTGGAACGAGAGCCACGAGAACGCGACGGTCCGGGTACGGTTCGACCCGACACAGCGCAACGACGACCTCGGCGGTCAGGACTTCGGCGCCGGCGACGAGTGGGCGCTGTTCGAGGTGTACGCCCACAGCGGGTGGGAGAACCACGTCGAGGAACGGTTCGACCCCGCGGGCTTTCGCGGCCGCGATTACGTGTTACTGGGAGAGCACGAGCGCCACTCCCGCAGCGCGTACGGACAGGACTTCGACCTGGTCGTCCCCGCGAGCGCCGACCTCGAGGAGTCCCCGTCGGCGATCCTCGACACGTTCGTGGCGGCCTCGCGGTATCTCCGCGTGGGTCAGCGCACCGACGACCACTACCACTTCGTGGCGACCGACCCGCTCCGGGCCGGCGGACTGGCGAACCTGAACGGCCTGGAGGCATGGACCCGCGACGACGTCTCGCTGTGGAGCAACGTCTGGACCCACGAGTACGTCCACACCCGGCAGGGCTATCACACCAGAGAGAGCGTGCGGTGGCTCTCCGAAGCCGAGGCGGAGTACTTCGAGACCCTTTTCACGTACAAACGGGGGACCGCCGACCACCCGACCTGGTCCGACTTCCAGTTGTTCCGGGAGTCGCTCGCCGTCGACGAATCCACACACAGCGACGTGGTCCTGGCCGACCAGGACACCTGGGCCGAGCGGTCGAACTACGCGAAGGGCGCGCTGGTCGTCGCCGCACTCGACGCCGAGATCCGGCAGCGGACCGACGGCCGCCGGTCGTACGTCGACGTCATGCGCGAACTGAACGCGCCCGAAAACACGAGTGATTCCCGCTGGATCGACCACGGAGACTTCGCCGACGCCGTCGAACGGGTCGCGGGTGAACCGATGGAGGAGTTCCTCTCGCGGTACGTCCGCGGCGACGAGATCCCCGACGTACCGGACGATTCGAGCCTGTACGTGCGCGGCGAGAAGTCGTTCGACGTCGCCTACGAGGGGACGACGACGGTGGGTGCGACCCTCTCGGAGAATCCGGCGGCCGTCCGAGCCGGCGAACCGACGACGGTCGAGGTCACTATCACGAACACGGGCACGGACGCGGCGGTCGAACCCGAACTCGCGGTGGAGACCCCGACCGGCTGGGAGGTGACCGGGATCAGCGTCGCCGAGGGGTACTGGACGGCCGGGAACGGCACCGTCTCGACCGACGTGTTCGCCCCCGGCGACCGGGTGCGCGTCGAGGTGGCGGTCGTTCCGGAGCGCTCGACGACCGGGAGCGTCGACGTCACGGTCACCGACGCCGACGGCAACCAGTACGGGAACGAGGCCGACGTGACCGCGGTCGAACCGCCGACCGCCAGCGCCTGGGCCGAATCTCCGACCGTCCGCCCCGGGGTGGCGGTCACCCTCAACGCGAGCGTGAGCACCGCCGACGGTGACTTCGTCACCTACGAGTGGGACCTGGACGGCGACGGCACGTTCGACGAGACGACCGAGAATCCGGTTTTCGAACACTCGTTCGAGGCCCTCGGCGAACACACCGTCGACGTCCGGGTCACCGACGAGTACGGGCTGTCCGACACCACGTCGGTCACTGTGACGGTCGACGACGCGCCGACGCTCTCCGTTCCGGACCGTCACACCGGTGTGGCGGGCGAGTCGCTCACGCTGTCGGCGAACGTCACCGACGAGGTCGGAGCGGCGACGGTGACCTGGCGGTTCCCCGACGGGTCGACCGCGCGGGGCGCGACGGTCGAACGTGCCTTCGCGGCCGGCACCCACGAGGTGATCGTCGTCGCCGCGGACGACCACGGCGCCCGGACCAACGCGTCGGTCACTGTCACCGTCGAGGCTGTCGGGACGGACGCGACCCCGGGAACGGAGACGTTCGGTGCGAGCGACGGACAGCCCACGACCGACGTATCGGGGACCTCGGCAGACGGGTCGAGAACTCAGAGAGACGACAGTGACGAGGTCGCCACCGGCGAGAACGGCGACGGGTCGCTCGTCGGTGCCGGCGCGGCGCTCGCGGTGTTCGTGGCCCTCGTCAGTGCACGAGCGCGGCGCCGCCGCTGAGACCAGCGAGGAACCGAACCGGCGGAGCGTCGCCCCAGAGGGGAGGGGGCCGCACGGTGACTGCTCGTGCTCTCGTGTCCTCGCCTGCCGACGAAACCGCTATCCCGCCGCCGGCCGAGGAGGCGAACATGGACCCACGCGTTCGCGAACACGCCGAGACGATATGTGACCACTCCGTCGACGTCCAGGCTGGCGACAACGTCGTCATCGACGCCCACCCCGTCGCCGAGGACCTCGTGACCGCCCTCCACGAGGTCATCGCCGACCGGGGCGCCAACCCGCTCGTGGTACAGGAGCGTCTGGGCAAGCGCTTCCAGCGCGCCTATCTCCGGAATCACGACGGCGACTTCGAGTTGCCCTCCCACGTGATGGCGCTCTACGAGGAGATGGACGTCTACGTCGCCATCCGCGGCAGCGACAACGTCACCCAGACCAGCGACGTCGACCCCGAGACCCAGTCGGCCTACGCCCAGGCTACCCGCGAACTGCTCGACGAGCGTCTCTCCAAGCGGTGGGTGCTCACGCAGTACCCCGCCCCCGCCAACGCACAGTTGGGCCAGCTGAGCACCGAGGGCTACGAGAACTTCGTCTGGGACGCCATCCTCCGGGACTGGGACGAAGTGCGGGAGTTCCAGAGCCAGATGGTCGCGATTTTGGACGACGCCGAGGAGGTTCGCATCGTCTCGGGCGAGACGACGGACGTGACGATGAGCGTCGCCGGCAACCCCACGCTCAACGACTACGCCGAGCGCAATCTGCCGGGCGGCGAGGTCTTCACCGCGCCCGTCCCCGACTCCGTCGAGGGCGAGGTTCACTTCGACAAGCCCCTGTATCACCAGGGCCGCGAGGTCACGGACGTCCGCCTCGTGTTCGAAGGTGGCGAGGTCGTCGAACACGAGGCCGCGAAAAACGAAGACGTCCTGACTGGCGTGCTCGAAACCGACGACGGCGCCCGCCGGCTGGGCGAACTCGGGATCGGCATGAACCGCGCTATCGACCAGTTCACCTACAACATGCTCTTCGACGAGAAGATGGGCGACACCGTCCACATGGCAGTCGGGCGGGCCTACGAGGACACCGTCGGCGAGGAGAACGTTCAGAACGAGTCGGCAGTCCACGTCGACATGATCGTCGACATGAGCGAGGACTCCTACATCGAGGTCGACGGCGAGGTCGTCCAGCGAGACGGGACCTTCCGGTTCGAAGACGGCTTCGAGGGGTAGGGAGGTCGCGAAGACCGAAGGGACAGCGAGATTTTTCCCGCAGCCACGAGTAGACCGGGTCAACTGGGGAGACCACGTGATCCAGCTGGGGGGAGATATCACCGCGCTGCTGGCCGAGTACCGTGACCCGCTGGAGACGCTGGGGCGTGGACTCGCGGCGTTCGTGGTCGTCTGGTTCGGGGGCTGGTGGGTGGCCCTCCCCGGTCTCGACCGCGTCGTCGCGCGGCGCAATCCGAACAACCCGACGCTCAAGCGTGCCGTTCGCCGGTATCTCCGGGGGGCGTTCCTCGTCGTCGCGGCCGTCGCAGCGGTCGTCGCCGCGGGATACGGCGCGATCCTGCTCGGGTCTGCCGTCCTCGTCGCGGCGGTGACAGTCGTCGTCGGCGTCGCGGGCCGGGACGCCATCGGCAACCTCGTCAGCGGGGTCTTCCTCGTCGCCGACCCCGACTTCAACGTCGACGACTGGATCGCCTGGCCCGGCGGCGAGGGCGTCGTCGAGTCCATGGGCTTTCGCGTGACGCGGGTCCGGACACAGAACAACGAGGTGGTCGTCGTGCCGAACACGACGCTGGCGACTGGCGAGGTGACCCGACCCTACGGGCGTGACGACTTCCGGGTGACGGTCGAACTCGGCGTCGACTTCGACGAGGACCTCGATGCGGTGATCGAGGCACTCCGCGAGGAAGCCGTCTCCGTCGGCGGCGTCGTGGAGGACCCCCGGCCCACCGTCCGGGCCGTCGGGTTCGACCCCAACTCCGTTCGTCTGCGAGCCGAACTCTGGGTACGTGACCCCGAACGCGTCGACGTCGTACGGATCCGCTCGACGTTCATCGAGCGCATCGTCGACCGCTTCGACGAGATGGGCGTCAGCATCAGTCCCGCCTCGAAACACGAACTCTCGGGGGGACTGCGCGTCGACGGCGAGGGGACTGACGACACGGCCCCGGAGGAGTGAACCGAGAACAGTGTGTCCGGCCCTCTTTCGTACAGTCGGTTGGCAGGCAGTTCCGGCGTTCGCTGGACCGCCTGGCGACAGGACCGGTCGATCGAGACGGCCGACCGTATAGGTCGAGACAGCTACCGCAACTGCAGTCGTGGTCGTGTGATGGAAGTCTTCGAACGCCTCGCGACCCGCGGAGCTCTCATCGGTCGCCGACGAGTGCGGTGAAGACGGCCGCTTCGACCTTCTGGAGGTGTTCGCTGACGGTCGCGGGCGAACAGTCGAGTCGCTCGGCGACGTCCTCGTGGGTCGCGTCACGGGGGGTCTCGTAGTAGCCAGCGGCGACGGCCGCTTCGAGCACCTCGCGCTGGCGAGCGGTCAGCGCGTCGAGCAGGCGACCGCCCTCGGGGTGGTACTCACCGGTGCGTTCGATACTGATGTCGACGCCCTCGGGCGGGTCGTAGTCGGCGCGAGCGAACGCCGCCTCGGTACCGACGAGCGTCACCCGCTGCCCGGCGTCCTCGGTGAGTTCGATCGGCATGTCGCGGACGAGTTCGAGTTCGCGGTCGCGCGCGAGCATGTACTCGACGAGTTCGTTCGTCTCGGTCCGCGAGTAGCCGTAGGCGGTGTCGCCCTCCCCGTCGGCGACCGTGAACTCGTGGACTTCGGGCGCTTCGGCGAGAATGTCCCGGTAGCGCTCGGCGTCACCCGACGCTTCGGCCAGCATCGTCACCGTCCCGTCGCCCAGGTCGTCCATCCGGTGGATCGCTTCGGGCGTCAGGTCCGGATCTCTGGCGACGGCCGCTCCAACGGGGTGAAACCCCTGTCCGTCTACCGGACTGACGAGTAGCGTCACGTACCGCATACCCGACGCTACTCCAGCGGGTGCGAAAAGGTCGTCGGGACCGGGTCGTTCGCCGGCGTCCTCACTCGTGTGCAGCGAGTGCGCGCTCGGGATACCACACGAGTGCGAAGTCCTGAGGGCTCGGGAGCGCACACCCGGCCCAGCCGATAGCGGCCGCGGCGACGACCGGGTTCCCGAGCGCGAACGGGTCGGGGACGACCCCCAGGGGCACGAGCGCGAACGGGACGACGAGACAGAGCGGGGCCATGGCGGCGGCCCGGAGGCGCCACGGCGAGAGTCGGTCGAATGCTCCGGTCGGCCTGACCGTCGCCAGCCGACCCAGTCCGCCGGCGGCCGAGGGGTCCGTCCGGTCGGGGAGGAACGTGACGGTACAGGGGACCGAAAGCAGTCGGTAAGCGAAGGCGTGCGCGAGTTCGTGAACGGTCGTTCCGGCTGCGAGAGCCGCCAGGAGCGCGACTCCGGTGGCGACGAGTTCGACCACGGGCACCGACGGCATTGTGGGACGACACCGCTGGATATGCTTGAACCTACCGGTGGGTGCCGGTCGTTCAGACGGCCTTACCCGGCCAGCAGCGGACGACGGAACGGCGGTTGCTCTCGGAACGGCGGAGGGGTCGAGCCGGCCGGTTCGAGGCGGGCAGGTCGGCGTCGCAGGCGGATACGCCCGACCTATCCCGCCGGTCGGAGAATAGCTACGATATAACAACCCGCCCGGGCGCCCTGGTGTCTGGTATGGTAGTACCACTGGCTGACCTGACGCTCAGTTCGCTCACCCAGGCAGGTTCGTTCGTCCCGTTACAGTTTGGCGGTGACCTGATCGGGCTCGCCATCCTGTTCCTGATCCTGGCTCTCGTGGCTGCGGTGCTCGGCGCTCGCGGCGTCGCCGGTCTCAGCATGGACATCGCCAAGTGGCTCGTCATCATCTTCGTCGTGCTCGCGGTGGTCACGTTCTTCCTGTAAGAACTGACCGCTCCCGGATCGGCCGTCCGGCACGAGGTCCTCGAGAGTTACCCCGAGAGTTCCTCGCGAGCCTGCTCGGCGAACTCGACCAGGAGGCCCCCGAGAACGACGTACGTCGCGAACTCGCCCGGCAGCGACACTTCGGGGTCGCCGTAGGGCGGCAAGAGGTCGATCTCGATCTGGTTGCGCGATGCCCTGACGAGTGGCGTGACCCTGGAGCGCGCGATGCGGTCGAGTAGTGTGGGTGGCGCCATCCTGGCTGACCTCTTTCTGTCCGCCGTATTAAAACCCGACCTCCGGTAGGCCGGTCGTACCGGGACACGGTGGCTGGGCAGCGGACGAGACCCGGGCCTTACCGAAGGGCTTTCAGCGTGGTCGGGCGAGTTGCATCGACCTATCCCGGGCGGTCGTCTCTATAACAAAGGACGAGACACGCCTACGGACTGACGATGTCACGTTCATTCAGACAGGAAGAGAGCGACGAAGCCAGAGCGCTCGCATCGGAATCGAGCCGCGATCCGACGGTCATCGCCGCGCTCGCGTCCATCGCCCTCTCGTTGTACTACTTCTACATCAAGGGCGACCGCGAACGGGGACTGTTCGTCGGCCTCTGGGCCCCCACGCTACTCTCCCTCGCGAACTACACCTCCATGGCGAAGGTGCGAAACGAGATCCGCAAACTGACCAACCCTGGCCAGAACATCCGCGAGTCCGTCCAGCGGATGATCAGCAATCGGTAGTCGAACGCGCGGAGCTTTCCTGTTTTCCGTCCGGCCAGCCGAGCAGACGGTTCCGGCCAGCCGAGCAGACGACCCGGAACGCCCGCCCCGCGGCGGCTCACAGCCACCCGCGTCTCGCCTGGTAAGACACTCCTAGCGACGACTGCCAAGAGGTAAGAGCCGGCAGTCCCAGGAGCCGGTATGTATCTCGGAGACCGGTCCTGGCCGGAACTGGGCGAGTACTTCGCCGAGGAGTCGCTGGCGCTCGTCCCCCTGGGTTCGACCGAACAGCACGGCCCGCACCTGCCCGAGTCGACCGACCATCGTATCGCCGAGGCACTCGCCCGCGACGCCGCCGAACGCACGGGCTTTCTCTGTACCCCCACGATCAACGTCGGCGTCAGCCCGCATCACCGCCAGTTCCACGGGACGATGTGGGTCGACGCTCCCGTCTTCCGTGACTACGTCGAGTCACTCACCCGGAATCTGACCTACCACGGCATCGACCGCGTTATCTTCGTCAACGCCCACGGCGGCAACGTCCAGCATCTCCGCGAAGTGGGTCGTCGCGTCCGCGACGACGAGGTCGCCTACGCTATCGAGTGGATGTGGGACGAGTCCATTCCCGAGTTAGTCGACGAGGTCTTCGAGCACAACGGCCCTCACGGCGGGCCCAAGGAGACAGCGATGATGCTCCACATCGACGACGACCTGGTTCGAGAGGACCAGTTCGAGCGCGCCCGCGACGAAGGGGTCCCGGACATGGAGGCGTTCGACGACCGGACCTTCGGTTCGCGTACCTTCTACGACGCCATCGACAACACGCAGAGCGGGGTGCTCGGCGACCAGACCGACGCGACGCGGGAGAAGGGCGAACAGATCTTCGAGGCCGCGAGCGACCAACTCGTGAACCTCGCGGAGTGGCTCGACGAGCAGGCCTTCGAGGATCTCATGCCGAAAGACCACGTTTGAGCGGCCGGTGCGAGGGCACTGACCTTCGACCGCGTGGGTGAGAGCACGCGTCGGATCCGGTCACTCCAGACTGATCGCGACGCGCGTCCGAACGACGGTGGCGGCCCCCGTGGTGTACCCGTCGCAGGTCACGGTGGGCCCGGCCGGCCCGCAACTGAACCCTGCCGCTTCGAGGTACGTCCGCCAGGCGTCCGCCCGGGACGAGGTGATCTCGACGGTCAGTTCGACCGGGGCGTCCGTCGAATCGAGGACGCCGCGCTTGCGGCGCTCCGTCCGGACGAGGACACGCGATTCGCGCTCGACCGAGGCGGCCCGGCCGCGGAGTTGCTGTCGGTCCAGCGTCGTATTGACGAGCGGGAACACCGTCCGGTCGGCGGACAGCAGTACCTGCGGTCGGCGGAGCATGGCCGCGCCGCCGTCCTCACCCTGAACGATGACCGCGCCGTTCGCGTAGACGAGTTGCGCGCCGCTCTCCGCCCGGTAGACGAGTGGACGGGTCGCCCGGGCGTGCTCGAACGCGAGGGTCCCGTTCGACGTGTACTCGGCACGGACGGCGACGGTGGCCGGTGGCCCGAGAGCGACTCGCCCGCCGGACAGGTCGAGTTCCGTCGACCGACTCGGCGCGTCACCGCGGACGACGTCGTCGACGTTCGCCGCCAGGACGTGGAACCCGGCCTCGAGATTCGCGGTCTGCTGGGTGTCACGGGTCTCGACCAGCGCGGCCTGTCCGGAGACGGTGACCAGCGCGACGGTCAGGACCACGACCGAGAACACGAGCACGTAGCCCACTACTTCGCTCTGGCCGCGGTCGTCACACGTCGGGAGTCCTCCCAGATCAGCCATCGCGCATCACCAGTCCCGTTCCGTCGTACTCGATGCGCACGCGCCCCCCCGAGACCGACCCGTCGATCCCGGCCGAAGAGCGGACGACCACGGTCGTCTCCACGACGGGGTCGAAACTCCGCAGCGCGAGCGTGTACCGCGGCCCGCTTCCCGTGACCCGGACGCGGTACTCGCTGCCGGCGACAGTGTCCGGAAGCCGCGTCCGGAGTTCGACCGTGGGGGCTGCCCCCGGTCCCGACCCGGTCTCGACGAGGTGGTTCGCGGTTCCCAGGTCGGCCGCGAGCCGGTTCCCGACTGTCTCGAGTTGCGTGGCGATGGCCCGCTCCTGCTGGTTTTCCACCAGTTCGCCGACGCCGACGAACAGCCCCGAGACCATCGTCGCCACGATGACGAGCAACAGCGCGTACCGAAGAGCCGTCGTCGCGCCGCGTTCCGCCGACGGCCGCGGTGACGAGACGCCCGAACGTCGGTCACCCATCGGGCTCGCCTCCCGTGACGCGCAACTCCGTCTCGTAGTGGAGTTCGGGCGTCCGGTACGTGACCCGGACAGCGACGTCGTAGACGAGGGGGTCGTACGACGGCGCGGCGTCCGCGTTGAGGTTGGCGGTTTCGGCATCGCCCCTGACGGTCACCCGATAGGTCCCGACGGCGTTCGAACCGTTGCGGTACTCGATCCGGTAGCTGGACGGTCCGCCGGCGAACGCGAGCGCCCCACACTCCTCGCCGCCGACCGTGCCGGCGGTGACGTTGATACGGACCGGGTCGCTGTCGACCGGACACGTCCCGCCGGAGTCGGGGCCGTCGACGACGACGGCCGTCCGGTTCACCGTGAGTCGCCAGGTGTCCGCGGTGCCGTTCGCGACCAGTTCGAAACACGACGCGTTGTCACAGCGGTCGCTCGCGAGTGAACTCCGGTCGATTCGCAACCGGAAGCGTCTGCTCTCCGAAACGTTCGTGGCGAGCGTCCAGTTCGCCTCTCTGTCGGCACTCACGAACGCGCCCGCAGACTCCTGTGTGATCCGGTCGCCGCCACGGACGTCCAGAACGGTGACGCTGGCGCCGGTCAGGTCGGGCGCGTGGTGCCGGCCGACCGCGTCGCTCCAGCCGGCGGTGGTCCGTTCGACCGTCGTCTTCTTCGCGTCGACGGTCATCGACTCGTTCGCGTTGACCCGGCTCACGACGCGCCGGACCGTGCGCCTCGTGTCCTCCTGAAACGTCGCCACGTCCCGGCCGTCGTGCAGGTCGGCGTCCCGCGTCGCGAGACTCTCGGTGTAGCTCACGGTGTTCAACACCCCCGCGAGGACGAGCAGGAGCACCGCGAGCCCGAACGCGCCCACCAGGAGCAACTGCCCCCGGCGGGAGTCGTCTACGAAGTGGGCCAGAGACGAGCGGTTCAGACCCGCCACACGACCACCTCCACGCGGACGACGTTGTAGAGCGCCCCGTCGGGGTACCGGTCGGATGCGTAGAACGACGCGTTCGCCAGGGTGGTGTCCGACCGCGTCCCATCGGCGTCCAGCAGTCGGTCGGTGTCGTACAGCGCGACCGTCCGAGTCGCTCGACTCGCGTCGTCGCTCGGCTGTCCGCCCCTGACAAGCGGTGTCCGGTCGACGGTACCGTTCGCGTCGATCCACCGCAGGTTCACGTTGAAGACGACGTTCCGGTCGTCGAGCGTCTCGTTCAGCAGCGACCCGAACGCCGTCGGCGGACCGACCGTGTAGAACGCCCGGTCGACCCCGGTCGGGAGGCGGTGAAATCGACGAGTTTCGTTGTCCCAGTAGCGCAACGTCGGTCCGAGCGAACCCTCTGTGGCCGCGGCGTCCAGAACGCCCGCGGCGACCGCCCCCTGCTGGTCCAGTATCTGCTGGTTCGACGTGCTGGCCGTGAGCGACGTGACGCCGGCCACCTGGAGGGCGAACAGGAGACTGCCGAGCACGACGACCGACGCGACGACTGCCTCGAGCGTGAACGCCTGTGCCCGGGCCCCGAAGCCGTTCGATCCCCTGGTCCCCGGCATCGTCACCACGCCCTGAGTTCGAGGAAGTACGCCTCCCCGTCGAGCGTGACCACGCGCCGGGCAGAGCGTACCGACTGTGTGTCTCCGGGCGGTTCGCGTCCGCGAGCGAGGTCGACCTCCGCCGTGCCGTCGCCGTCGACGTCTCGTTCCAGCGTGACGTTCAGGCTGTGTTCGCCGGAGATCCCGACGATGGCGCCCGTCGATTCGGCGGCGTCGAACGAGCAGGTGGACCCGCTGCCCGCGAAGAACTCTGTCGTACACGTCTGGTCCAGCACCCCGGTGGCGTTCGCGGCGAGCAGGTCGCTCGCGAGCGTCTCGACCGCGCGGTCGGCGACGACCGGTCCTTCCTGCGCCCCGAACGGAGCGAGCAGTTCCGGGATCAGGACGACGACGAACGAGAGCGTGAGAAAGAAGATCCCGAACCCGACGACGAAATCGATACCCGACTGTCCGCGGTCGGAGACACCGGGGATCCGGACACGTCCTGGTTTCGACGGTCTGTGGGAGTCCCGCGTCGACGAGCGGGCGACGCCCCCCGTCGGCGACCCGGCAGCGCCCCGCATCGACGGTCGTGCGGCGGACGGTCGCCGGTCGGTGCAGTCGCTGTCGTCGCCAGTTCCGGTATCGGTGTGCCCCGTCATCTCAGGCCACCACCAGCCAGACGGCGAGTGAGACTGTGAGTAGTACCACGACGTACTTCACGCCGGACAGGAGGCTCGAATCGCGCATGTAGCCGCTGACGAGGCCGGCAACGATCGCCTGGATCGTCACGGCGTGGAAAAACAACAGCGTCAGGAGGTCGGCGTCGATCGCGGTACCGAACCCCGCCGCGTTCCCGCCGCCCGTCCGCTCGGTCAGCCGGGCGATGACGTCGATGAACCGCGTCTTGAGGACGGCCATCACTGCGAGTAACGTCAGGAACGTCAGGAAGATGATGGCGACCTGCAGTCGGGTCCGCGAGACGCGCTCGCGCTCTATCTCCTCCTGGTTCTCGACGGCCTGGGCGGCGGTGCTGAGTACCGAGGAGATCTGGTTCGAGGCCTGCTGGGCCTCCGTGACGAGTTTGACCGTCCGGGCCAGACGGGGGATCCGGTACTTGTTGTTGAAGACGACGAGCGCGTCCTCGAGCCCCATCCCGTACCGGGTCTTGGCGTAGACGGTGCCGAGTTCGTCGGCGAGCCGCCCGGAGGAGGTGTCGGCCACCGTCTGGATCGATTCGAGGAGCGTCATCCCCGTGTCGTTCGCGCTCGCGAGCTTCCGGAGGTCGTCCGAGAGTCCGTCCAGCACCGCGCGGCGCGTCCTGACGTTCCACTCGTGGAACACCGACAGCGGGATGCCGACGAGAAACAGCGGCAGGTAGAGATAGATCGCCGTCGACGCGACCGGTCGTGCGACGACGCCGGACCACGAGATCGGGACGGTGCCGAGCAGGACCGCCAGTCCGACGAGGACCGTCGCCGCCGGCAGCGTCAGCGCGAGCGTGTACGTCGGGTGGTCCCGGAAGTAGTGGTGCGGTTCCGAGAGCAGTTCGAGCGTCTCTAACGTGCCGCTCCGGGCCCGGATGCGGTCGAAGAGGTAGTAGTCGCCGACGTACTGCTCGACGAGACCGCGGTCGAACAGCCCGCGATCGCCCTCGCCCTCGACCGCACTGGCCCCTCTGAGGTCGAGTCGCCCGTCGCCCGGGTCGTCGATCTTGACGATTGCGACGACGAGGACGAACGCCGCGCCGAGAAACGGTAACAGCGCGTACGTCGTCGCGTACAGCGCGAGTTCGATCGACCGACCGAGCAACTGCAGGACGACGAGCATGATGATGAGCAACAGCGGGAACAGCGAGATGGTGATGAACACCTCGCCGAACAGTTCGAGCGTGTCCAGGACCGCCTCCTCTTCCTGTTTCGCGGTGCGGAAGTGCTGGTTTTTCTTGTCGTCGAGAAAGCGGGTGACGTCGCCGCCGCTGTCGACGACCGAGAGCAGGTCGGTCAGGAACTGACCGAGTTCCTCGCTGGGCGTCTCGATGGCCTGTCGGCGGATCGCGGTCCGGTAATCGGTCTCGAAGTACTCCGTCTCCTTGACGATCGTCTCGAACTCGCGAGCGAGTTCGCCGTACGTGTCGTCCGCCTCCGCGACCGCGTCGATCATGTCGAGTTGGCTGACACCGCCCTGCGAGAGCGCGTACATGAACGAGACTGCGTCGGGGAGGAGGCGGTTGATCTCGCGGCGGCGTTCGGCCGCCCGCAGGTACGGCACCGCGACGGCCGTCCCGAACACCGCCCCGAACCCCGCGAGGCCGACTGTGAGCCCGGTCACGAGGATCAGCGCCGGCACTTTGACCGCGTCGACGAATCGGACGGCCCGCTGGCTGTCGAACTGGAGGCCGACGATCGGGGCGTCGGTGATGACCCCCGCCTGCGAGAGCAGGTACCCGACGCCGATCCCGGCCGCCCAGCAGATCCCACCGACGGCGACCCCGAGGCCCAGCGCCCACGAGACGTACATCTCCGCGGGGTAGGACATCCGGGCTTCGGCGAGTTTCTCGTCGATGTCGGAGACGAACTCGCTCGTCTCCCCGAACACCAGCCGGTACAGCGGGTAACAGAGGTCGCCGAGCGCGTCCGGCGACAGTCCGATCCGCCGCTGTGTGAGTGACTCGGCGCTCACTGCGACCACCCCCGTCCGACCGATCCGGCCGGCCCCGGCGCTGCGTTCGCTCCCGTCCAGGCCCGATTACGGGCGGTTCTCATCGGTAGTCACCCCTCCGACCCGTCCGACCCGTCCTGGCCGTCCGGCCCGTCCCGGGCGCCCGACCGGCGGCAGTCACTCTCGGTGGTCCTGCCGTCGGCGGTCCCGCCGTCGGACAGACGGTGCTCTCCGGGGGTGGTTCCGCCGTCGGCTTCGGCCCTCGCGGCGCCCGAGTCGCCGTCTGCCAGCGCCGGAGCGGTCCCGTCGACGGCGAGGTCGAGGTCCGCGCGGACGCGGTCGATCAGGTCCCACAGTTCCTCCCCACGACCGGGTCGAGCGACCAGGTCCTCGGCGGTCTCGATGTTCTGGACCGCGCTGATGAGCGTCCTGGGCTCTTTCCGGCGATACTCGTCGAAGAGTCGCTCCTCGGCGGCGTCGAGGACCTCCCGGGCCCGTTCGAACGTCTCCGGCCCGGGGTCCGGACGCGGCACGAGCGCCTCCTTCTCGGGGTCGACGTCGATCGCGACGCTCTCCATCTCGCGGAGGGTCTCGAGGCTCTCGGCGAGTCGGTCGGTGGCGACGAGCGTCAGGATCGTCTCGGGTTCGTTCATGAACCCCTGGAGCGTCGCGGCCACCTGCCGGTAGTCGTTGAGCCCGTTGACGACCAGGTACGCGAGGACGACCTGTCGCTCGAAGAGTCGGTCGCGGAGCGTCTCTGCGTCCCAGCCCCGGTCGAAACGGATCCGTTCCAGGGTGTTCGGGTCGCCCGCCATGCGGAACGTGTCCGAGTCGGGCCGCCACTCGTAGACGTCCTGGACGTTGATCTCGTCGTTCGTCTGGTCGTAGTGGTTGATCTCGGTGAGCGCCTTGTTGCGCCGGACCTTCGTGCCGTGGATGCGCGTCTGGGTCTGGACCGAGACGAGGTCGAGCGTGGTAAATAGCGTCTTCGAGACGTTGATCGGGTCGGTCGTAAAGCGCTTGAGCACCTCGCCGACGTTGTCCGCGTGGAACGTCGTCAGCGTCGTGTGTCCGGTCGACATGATCTGGAACAGCGTCCGCCCCTCCTCGCCGCGGACCTCGCCCATGACGATGTAGTCGGGCCGCTGGCGGAGCCCCGCCTCCAGCAGGTCGAACTCGTCGACCTCCCCGGTGTCGTCGGTGCCGAAAGAGGGGCGAGTGACGCTCGCGACCCAGTTGCGCTGGGGGAGTTCCACCTCGCGGGTGTCCTCGATCGAGACGACCTTCGTGTTGTTCGGGATAAAAAGCGAGACAGCGTTGAGCGAGGTGGTCTTGCCCGAGGCCGTCCCGCCGGCGAAGATCATCGAACGGTTGTTCTCGATGCAGAGCCAGATGAACGCCATCTGTTCGAGCGAGAACGTGTGCCAGTTGATCAGGTCGACGGGGGTGAAGGGGACGTCCTTGAACTGACGGATCGTGTAGTTGGTCCCGTGGTCCGAGACGTCGTGGCCCAGGGTGAGCTGTGCGCGTGACCCGTCGGGGAGCGTCGCGTCGACCTGTGGACGGCGCTGACTGATGCCCTTGCCCGAGCGCTGGGCGAGTTTGATCACGAAGTCGTCCAGTTCGTCCGGGCCGTGCTGGAGGTTCGTGATCATCTGCTCGTAGTCGGTGTGATAGACGAAGATCGGGGAGTCGTACCCGTCACAGGAGATGTCCTCGACGTTGATGTCGTACTTGATCCCGTCGATCCGCTCGTAGCCGAGGAAGTCTCGCTCGATCCGGTAGAGCAGCTTCCGGACCTGGTACTCCGTCAGCCGGCCCGGGTCTTCGGCGAGGACCGCCGGTTCGGGCCGGGCCGCGATGCCGTCGAGTCCGGTCGCGGTGGCGCCAGCGGCCCCGGTCTCGTCGGGGTCGAACTGCCTGCGGAGGTACCCGACCTGTTCGGAGAGCCACCCGGTCGTTCCCTCCTCGTAGAGGTCGTACTGTTCGAGCAGCCGGTGGGTCTCGCGCTCGAGGACCTCGCGCCGGTCGGACTCGCTGCCCCGGGCTGCGATCTCGTCCCCCGAGTACTTGATCGCCGACCGGAGCTTCCCCGAGAGGAACGCTATCAGGTCGGTCTCGAGGTCGTTGAGGTACGGGTCGACGAGGTAGTACTTCTTCTCGTTGTCCTTGACCGAGTGGAAGATGACGACGAACGCGTAGGGCTTGTCGACCCAGTAGCGCTGGACCTCGGTGAAGTGGAGTTTCTTCTCCGGCGGGACGGCCTTCTCCAGGTCGTAGCGGTTCACCAGCGTCGTCCGACCCGCTTCGTCGGAGAAGAAGTCGTCCTCGGGGACCGCCGGGTTGACGTTCACCGTACGGTGGTCGACGAGCGCTTTCAGGTGACGCGCCCCTTCGGCGGCCTCGCCCAGCCGGTCGGTCGTCTCCGCCGGGTCGAATCCCAGCCACTCCGCCGCGTCGAACGCCTCAGGGTCCCCCTCGACCCCCGCTCGCGAGAGCCGCTCGGACAGCCCGCCGAGGAGCCCTCCGCCCGTCCGCTCGGCCCCTGGAGCGGTCGCCTCGGCCTCGTCGCCGAACCCGTGCTCGCGCTCGAAGTCCTCCCAGGTGTACTCGCCGACGACCGGTTCCGGGATGGGCTCCCTGTCGGTAGCCACCTCTGACGATTCGTCGACGTCGGTGGGGTCGGTCATCGCTCTCTCCCGGGCCGCCGTTCGGTCGGCGGCTGCCCTGCCCGCACCTGGTGGTTCCCGCCACCACCCCGGGTGCGTGACGAGGTCGCGCTCGTTCGACAGTGCAATGCGACCGTGTCGCGAAGTGCGCTCGAACTCATTGTTCGTATCTCCTCGAGGGACGACCAGGACGGCCCACACCTCCGGCGTCCGAGGCGGCCCACGCCGTAGGAGAAGCCAAACACCGGTAACCAGTTTGTAATGGCCAGTATAACGTCCGCGAGAAGCGGTGACAGGCCGGTTTCTGACACGTGAATCCCCCCTCGGATCAGACGATGTTGCGGCTCCGATCTACTTCGACCTCGGAAGTAAGGTCGAGCTTCAGGACCTCGTCGACCGACTGGCCGCTCCGGAACTTCGGGACCGTCAACCGGTTGACGACCGACTGTCCGTCCAGTTCCGTCGACAGGTCGAACACGAGGTCCGCCACGTGAAGCGTCTCCCGGCGGTGGTCGGGAGTCGTCCCGTCGCGGAGACAGTGAAACAGCGCGACGTTTCCACCCTCACTGGTACGCCGTCGGAGGTCCGCGACGAACTCCCGGTAACCGTCGCCCGTCGCTTCGAGCACCGATACCGGGTCGACGACGAGGTTCGTCTCCGCAGGGAGGTCGTCGATCACTCCCCGGGCGTGGTCGAGTGGGGCCGCCGGGTCGGTTCGGACGACCTCTACCCCACCGCGGTCGACACCGCGCTCGGCGAGTGTCGTCTCTATCGTCTCGGGCGTGCGTACCGTCGACAGGTACACCGTCTCTCGCGTCTCCACGAACTCGTAGAGGAAGAGTTCGGACTGGCTCGCTGCCGTCGCAGACAGCGCGACGACGGCACCGCGAGGGATCCCCCCGCCGAGTTTGCGGTCGATGACTTCGACCCCGGTTTCGACGACGTCCGGTTGTCCGGCGCTCATCGTTTCACCACCCTGTTCGCCCACTGGTCGGCCCCGTCGCGGGAACCGGTGGTACCCTGGACAGACATGACACACAGTCCGGTACCGGCCAGTGACGGCATTGTTATGTTGCGTATACGAGCCTTACCGACACACCGTCGGACGATGCGGCCGAACCGCGAACCGGCAGCCGAGAACCCGACAGTGGACTCGTTCCCGATCTCGACGTATCCGACTGGCTCCAGCAGTAGACGGAACCGATGACCGATGAACACCCTTACCGAGGAGTAAGTATCACTTTTCTTGTTTTTCCACAGTCCAATGTTAAGCCGAATTAAGCCCAATAAAGAGGGTATAATCGAGTTAATCCTCAGTTATTTTCGAGATTACAATACGATTTCCGGGGGATGAACCGGACGCGGGAAACGATGGGAGTGCGGGTGAGGTCGGCGGCGACGAGTCGAAGCGATCGTTTCCTGAGAGAGGGCCAAACGATGATATCGAACCAACGAGACAAGGCGAACGGAATCAACGGCGACGAACGAGCTGTGTCGCCGGTCGTCGGGGTGGCGTTGCTCATCGCGATCACCGTCATCCTCGCGGCCGTGATCGGGTTCGTCGTGCTCGATACGACGGACGCACAGAACGCCGCGAGCACAGACGCGCGGATGGACTTCAGCGGCACCACCAGCAGCGGACTGACGATCGCACACGCGGGCGGCGACGCGATCAACAAGAGCAACCTCGTGGTCAAACGGAACGGAACGACGCTCACCGGGTACACCATCTCCGGTAGTGGCGACTTCTCGACCGGCGAAACCATCGAGATCGACAAGAGTAACGTCGCGGCGAACGACCGGTTCGTCGTCGTCTACGACGACCCCAACAGCAACCGGGAGACGCAGATAGCGACCTACGAGGTGTCCTGACCGGGGTAGACTGCCCGTAGCGGGTGCGTGGCGTCGACCGCCCCACTCACTTACGAGCTTTCGGAATACTGATGATGTTTTTCGTACACGAACGGCGGTGTGACCGGGGCCAGTCAGAGACGCTCGGCGTCGTGTTGCTCGTCGGTGTCTCGGTCGTCGCAGCGGTCGCGGTCGCGACGACCGGATACGCCGCGATAACTAGCGACCAGGAACGCGTCGGGATGGCACAGGCCGAGCGCGGTCTCTCGCAGTTCGACTCGCGTTCGAGCGAGGTCGCGCTAGGTCGGTCCTCGGGCACCCGCGTCGACTTCGGCCTGCCAGACGACCGGGGTACGATGACCGCCCACCCCGATGCGGGCTGGCTGCGGGTCCGCTACACCGACCTGACCGCGCAACGCGACCCCAATAGCGCGACCGTCGCGAACGTCACCCTCGGTGCCGTCGTCTTCAGGCAGGACGACCGGACCGTCGGCTACCAGGGCGGCGGCGTGTTCCGCTCGCAGGGGACTGGTTCCGTCCTCGTCTCGCGACCCGAGTTTCACTACCGCAACGGGACGCTCACGGTCCCGATAGTCCAGACCGGCGGGGACGCGGTGGGCGCCGGCACCCTGCAGGTGACCCCGAACGGGACCACCCGGGCGTTCCCCGACGCCACGCGGAACCTGACGAACACTGTCGACAACTCGACCGTCGTCGTCACGGTCAAGAGCCGGTACTACCGGGCCTGGGGCGAGTTCTTCTCGACGTACACCCCCGGTATCGTCTCGGTCGACGACGCGCGACGGACCGCGAGCGTGCAGTTCATCTCGCTGCCGGACGGCGAAGGGGTCGAAGGCGGGATCATCGCCACGGCGGAGTCGGGTGACCTCGCGCTCGCGGGGACGGGCGCGTACGTCGACTCCTACGACTCGACGAGTGGCCCCTACAACGACACCGTGTCGTCCGCTGGCGTCGTGAAGGCCGTCGGTGACGTCCAGATCAGCGCCGACGCGACCATCGACGCGAACGTCGAGGCCGGCAAGGACGTCCGGGTCGAAGAGAGTTCCTCGCTCGTCACCGGCGACGCCGACTACACGGACGAACTGGTCAACGACGGCACGATCGGCGGGAGTACGAACGAAATCGACGGCGTCCCGACGGTACTCCCCATCGACTCGCTCGTCTACTCGCGGTTCCGGGACACACGGGCATCGAACGACAACGACGCGGCGAACGCGATCGGCGGTGTCGACCTCACAGACGGGACCCTCGACGTCTCGAGCGGCGACCAGGTGACGCTCGACAGCGGCCGCTACTACGTCGACGAACTGCGCATCGATGGCGGTGAACTCGTCCTCGACACGACCGGCGGGAACGTCACCCTGGCTGTCAGGAACTGGGTTCGGATCCAGCGAAGCGGCGGAACGGCCGGACGGATCCGGGTGGAGGGCGACGGCGTCGTCAAACTCTACCTGCCGAGCCAGCGGGACACCCGGGTCTCGTTCACCGGCAGCGGGAACGCACCGACGCGGGACGTCAACTTCTTCGTGGGCAAGGGCTCCGCGGTGACGGTCCCGGGCGACAGGGCGCCCCAGTTCAGGGTGTACGCACCACAGGAGACCGACGTGGCGATCGCCGGGAGTAACAGCAACCCCGCGGAGTTCACCGGACTGGTCTACGCGCCCGACGGACTGAGTCTGAGCGGGTCTGCCTACGTGAAACAGGCCGACGTGTACGGCGGACTCGTCTCCGGACAGATCATCCTCGGCCAGTACGGCCAGGTCCACTACGACCAGAACCTGGACGACCTCCTCCTGCCCCGGGCCTCACGGATCTCGCGGCTGGAGTTCGTGCACGTGGCCGTCCACAGGATGAACGTCACCAGCGGGTGACGGGCAGCCGGCGTGTGAACCCCGCCCCTCTGGGCGGGTCCGATTAGCACCGCGGCCGAAGGTTGAAATCTGTCGCCGCCCAACTCCCGGTCAGTGACAGCGGCCTCCGACCGGATGGATCTTCGGGTTCGACGGTGGTGGAGGGGTTTCGCCGTCGCTCTCTTCCTGTTGGTGCCGATGGACCTCCTGACGACGCTCGTCAGCGTGGCGACGCACGGGATCGGCGTCGAGGCGAACCCGGTCATGCGGTGGTTACTCGGTCGCGGACTGGTCGAGGTGGTTCTGGTCCACCTCGTGGTCGTCGCGTTTTCCGTCTACGCGTTTCACGTCGCGGTCGGGGCGATCCGGGACGCACCGGACTCCTATCGGACCTCGCTCGCCTACGGGGTCGATGCCTGGCTCGCGTTCGTCGTCGCCGTCGGGGCGCTCCTCGTCGCCAATAACCTGTTCGTGGCGTTTTGAACACGGACAGGCCGCGAGGTCGCCGTCGCCTGTCGCGTTGCGCCCCCTACCGTCAGGAGATATCGGTCACGGGAGCATCACAGCGAGCAGGACCCGGAGGTTCCAGAACGTGACGACGACCCCCAGAAGCGCCAGTCCGAGCGGAACGCCGAGCCGGTGTGGCCGCCCGACGACGCGCCAGAGGGCGTAACAGCCCCCGAAAGCGAAAAGTTTCAGTCCGATCATGCCAGCGAGGCCGTATTGCCCGATGAGCAACGCCGGGACGACGTTCCGTTCGGTCACGCCCCCGACCTGAAGCCCGACAACTGTCGTCAGCAGGTCGCCGACGCCGAAAAAGAGGACGCCGGCCACCCAGAGCACCGCCTGACTGTCCCCGAGCGGCGCGGCCGACGAGGCCGCTCTCTCGTACATACCGGCACCGACGGCCGAGACGAACTTGGTTAGGATTCGCTGATCGACTGGGAGAGCCAGTAACGTTGGTCTAAATTCCTGTGGTGTGCCGTCGTTGCCCACCCGCTCGGGCCTCCTCGGCCAGCTCTCGCCTGTTCCGGCGTGATGGGGGACACGAGTTCTCGCTTCGCTGTTCGCCTGCGTTCGTCGCAGAAGCGAGCACGGTTCACTCCGACGAACGAAGTGAGTCGGAGCAGTTTTTGTACTGAATTTTTGCGAGTCGAGCGGAACCTCCGGTTCCGCCGACCATGCGAACGGCGCTTCGCGCCGTGAGCAGATGGGGGTGCCCGCAGCGAATGCGAGGCGCGAACGCAGTGAGCGCCTCGATGCGAACGGGGAACGGAGTGACCCGTGAGCGAACGGAGTGAGCGAGGACACCCCCCGAAGTAAAAATTTAGGCGAGCACGGTGGGATTCTCACCCGATGCCAGACCTCGCTCCGCTCGGTCTGCCGTGGTTCGAATCCCCTGCGTGGACGTTCGAGACCGCTCGTTGTCGCTCGCGTCTCTCACGAGCACGGTGGGATTCGAACCCACGACCGTCGGATTAGAAGTCCGACGCTCTGGTCCAGGCTGAGCTACGTGCCCCCACAGTAACGGACTCACGGGTCAACAAAAAGTGCCCGGATCCGTCAGGTCGGCCCCGCTCGCTTCCCGAAGCGGGACTCGGCCAGGGCAAAGGCGAACGTCGAGGACAGGCCGAGCATCGTCGCGCCGGTGAGCGTCAGCGCGAGATACGACAGGTCGTCCACACCGAGCAGGAAGCGGGCGACGCCGTGGAGGATGAAGGCGATAGCGACGACGTAGACGGGCGCGTTGAGGTGCTCCCACTCGAACTCGCCGTCGAGATACTCGTCGACGACCCGTCCCAGACTGGAGGTGACACCCGCCGCGGCGAACCACTGGACGGATCCGTAGACCAGCGCCGCGAGCACCTCGATGACCGGGACCGTCCCGACGGCCTGGGCCTGGACGTCCGTGACCTCGCGGACGCCGAAGATACCGCCGACGACGAGCAGGATAAGTGCGACCAGCGACGTGACGACCGTCACGCGCCCGGCGAACAGGGCCGAGCGCCCGCGCTCGACGACCTGGTCGAGGCGTTTGCCGAGTGCGAGCCCCCGGGAGAGCAGATAGATCCCGATGAGTCCCGACGTGACGCCGAAGACGGCCCCGGGCATGTCGAGGTAGTCGGCCACGATGGAGAGTGGGTAGATCAACAGGAGGATCCCGAGCGGGATGAGGATGGTCCCGCGGGTCTCGGGGTCGTCCAGCACCTGTTTGATGGTGTAGTACATCGATTCCAGGTCCTGGGCCTGGCGGACCACGACGCGGCGGACGCCGTCGATGGCGACGCGCGAGCGGATGACCGGCAGGACCGACTCGTCTTGCGCGCCGTCGGTGACCACGAGTGCGCGGACGTCTTCGCCCGTGGTCAGCCCCGCCAGCACCGTATCGAGTTCCTCGCCCAGCGCACGATTGGCAGCGACGTCACTCGCGTCGGCACCCGTGACGGCCGCGACCTCGACGGACTCGTCGGTGATGCGGTCGGCGATGTGGATCCCCTCGAAGAGGACGTTGACGTCGGAGTCTTCGGGGTCTGCGGTCGCCAGCGCGACGGCGGCCTCCTCGACGGCGTCCCGGCCGACGACGGGGGTCTCCATGCCCGTCTTGCGACCGAGGTCGTCGTCGAGGTCCACACACAGGACCAGCAGCATTACGGGCGACTAGACAGTCGGCGTTTATCTGTCTTCGGGCCAGACTGGGCGGCCGACTACGACGAGGGGGTCCCGGGCCCGGTCGCGAGCCACGTCGCGGCGGTCGCGAGGAAGACCAGCCCGAGCAAGACCGGGAGCAGTCCCATCGCGGTCGTGAGACCGACGGAGGGGGCGAGCACGCCGATCACCGGCGGGACCAGCGCGATGCCCGCGTACGTGGCGCTGGTCATGACGGCGTTGACGGGCGCGCTGTACTCGGGTGCGGCCGAGACACCCACCGCCGAGAGCGTGGGGTAGGTCGCCGAGAGCAGGAAACCCAGAGCGAAGACCGCCGCGAACAGGACGAATCCGTCGGCGACGAAGACGGTCGCGGCGAGCAGGGGGACGGCGACGCCGAGCGTGACGAGCAGGACACCCAGCGGGCGGGCGACGCGGTCGGTGACGACGCTGTAGGTGAGTCGACCGGGGAGGAAGGCGGCGAGAAACGCCGAGAGGACGAGGTTGGCGGTCGCCTCGGGGAACTGCTGGGCGGCGAAGTACGGGAGCCACGTGAACAGGGACCCCTCGACGCCGCCGTTGACGGCGACCGCAGCGGTCACGCCGAGGACCGTCGGCTTCCGGAGGACGCGACGGAGTTCCGCGACGGAGACGCTGCGCTCGTTGCCCACCGCGTCCGGGAGGTCGAGTCGGGCGAGGAGAGCGGCGCTACAGAGAAAGCCCGCGCCGACGAGCGCGTAGGCGTAGCGCCAGTTGCCGAGCGCGAGCGCGGCGGTGACGACGACCGGGCCGGCGGTCGCGCCGACCGCCCAGACGAACCCGTAGAGGTTGAACACCTTCGAGCGCCCCTCGGGGAAGAGGTGGCTGAGGACGGCGCGGTCGAGGGCACGGAACGGGCCGGTCGCCACCCCACGGACGAACAGTGCGGCGAGCAACACGCCGAACGTCGGCGCGAGCCCAGTCGCGAACGCACCGAGCGCGACGACGACTGCGCTCCCGAGCAACGCGCGCCTGATGTCGAGGCGGCCGCCGACGAGGCCGAACGCGAGTACCGCGACGACGAAGCCCGCGGTCCCGGCGGTTGCGACCAGTCCGAGCGCACCCGTGGAGACCTGGAAGGTGCGTTCGATGCTCGGCAAGAGTGCGCCGCGCAACTGGAAGCCGATGGCTTCGGTGCCGACGAACACGAAGAGGGCGAACGTCCACAGCCGGCGTTCGCGGGTGGACGCCTCGCTCATGGCTCGGGGAACTCCGCCGGCGGTCCGTCGGTCGGACTATGCACGGTGCGAGTGAGGGACAAGAGCGGATAAATATCGACCGATCCGGCCGAAAACCGGTCGCTCGTTCGACCAGTCACTGGGTCGAATAGAGGGGGCGACGGCCAGAGCGGGAGCATCGTCGGGCCGCTACCGACGTGGGAACGGGTCGCACGCGTCCGCCGGTCCGGAACGCACGACTTTTGACGCTCGACCGGGTAGACGTGACCGATGATATCCGAGGGTTGCGAGCAGTGCGCCAAGGGCGGCAAGCTCGTCCTGTTCGTCTACGGCTACTGCGACCAGCGCGACTGTTTCTACTGCCCCCTCGGCGAGAACCGCAAGAACGTCGACCAGGTCTACGCCAACGAGCGCCCCGTCGAATCCGACGAGGACGTCCTCGAAGAGGCCCACCGGATGGACGCGCTGGGTGCGTCGGTGACGGGCGGCGAACCACAGGAGGCGATGGGGCGCACGACGCGCTATCTCTCTCTCCTCAAAGAGGAGTTCGGCGAAGACTTCCACACGCACCTCTACACCGGCATCACGGGCGGGCGCGAGAATATGCGCCGTCTCTCGGAGGCCGGCCTCGACGAGATCCGCTTTCACCCGCCCTACGAGCAGTGGGGCGAGTTGCACGGCACCGAGTGGGAGGAGATCCTCTACATCGCCCGGGAGGAAGGGCTGACGCCCGCCTTCGAGATTCCGGGTATCCGCCCGGAGACGGAGTTCCTCGACTTCCTCGACGAGGGCGCCGCCGACTTCTGTAACGTCAACGAGTTCGAGATGAGCCAGGGGAACTACCGGCGGATGCAGGAACAGGGGTACGAACTCCGGGAGGGCCACATGAGTGCCGTCGAAGGTGAGGAGAGCGACCGCGAGGACATCTTAGACGTGATGGGCGACCACGAGAAGGTCTACTTCTGTACGAGCGTCTTCAAGGACGCCGCCCAGCACCGCCGGCGCATGAAGCGGATGGCCCGCACGGTCCGGCGACCGTTCGACGATATCACCGACGACGGGACGCTCGTCTACGGCAAGACCCGCACGCCCCCCGAACGCTTCGAGGCCCTGGGCGTCCCCGAGGAGTACTACACCGTCAAATCCGACCACGTCGAAGTGGCGTGGTGGCTCCTCGAAGAGATGGTCGAAGACGGCGACGTCGACGCAGGCGAGATCGTCGAGCAATATCCCACCTACAACGGGACGGTCGTCGAGCGGACCCCAGTCGCGTAACGTCCGAGCGCCACTGGCGCTCGGTTCACGGGACCGACCGGAGTCTCCATGAACGAAGTGAACGGAGGCTCGGAAGACGAGCGGAGCGAGTCTTCCGGTGGGAGGTCCCGCTTTTTCCCCACCGGTAGAGCAAGCTCTACCGAGCCTTGCCTCGCTGCGCTTGGCAAGACCACGTTTTTGCGACGAGCGGTCGTGAGCGGAGCGAACGACCCGAGGCGGAAAAAGGTGGCAGGGGACGAACGTCAGTTTCGGGTCAACACGTGCAACCGTTCTGGGCCGTCCGCCCGGTCGCGGGTCGGCACGAGGAGTCCGTTTTCGACGACCACAGGAGCCTCGACGGGGCGGTCGAAACTGACCCGCCAGCGGCCGTCGCCGCCGTCGAGAGCGAGCGCGTAAAGCGAACCGCCGTCTTCGCTATCGAGAGCGACGTAGACGGTGTCACGGTCGGCCACAGGGTCGGCGACGACGGTCGAGCTGACCGGGGTCGACCAGTCGAGGCTCCCGTCGCTCCGTGAGTGAGCGAAGACGCGGTCCCCGGCCGTGAAGACGACCCGGTCGGCCGTGACTGCCGTCCCGCGGTCGAGTCGGTTGGTGACCGTCCACAGTTCGTCCCCGTCGTCGGCCGCGAGGGCGGTCACGCCGCCCTCCTGGAGGTCGCTGGTGAGATAGAGAGCGTCACCGGCCCGCACGGGCGGGAACCCGTGCTCGGCCGGGACGGTCGCCCGCCAGTCGGTCGCTCCGTCCTCGGCGTCGAAGGCGATGACGTCCGTCGTCAACTGGTCGTGGGGGACGAGTAGGTAGACCGCCGACTCGTCGGCGGCCGGTGCGGCGATGGGCGGTGTCCGCAGCGGGAGCGTCCAGCGCCTGGCGCCAGCAGCGTCGTAGGCGGCCAGGCGGTCCTCGCCGACCGCGTAGACCCGGTCGCCGACCGCGGTCGGCGCGAAACCGCCGTTTTCGACAGTTCCGGAAGACCATACGACGCTCCCGTCTGGTGCGAGCCCGTAGGTCCCGTCGGTGGTCTGGACGAACACCCGTTCCCCGGCGACCGTCGGTGGGGCGACGGCCCGACTGCCGAGGTCGACACCCCACTCGCGGGTGCCACGCGAGAGGTCGAACGCCTCGACAGTCGGTCCGTCCGGCTCGCGTCGGCGTCCGGCGAGATACAGGCGTTCCCCGTCGACGACGGGCTGGTGGACGGCGCTGGGCAGGTCGAGTGTGTACGCGACCGCCGGCGCCTCCACCGGCCCGGTCGCGTCGGGAACGAAAGACCGTCGGCCGGCGTCGTAGCGAAGCGACGGGTACGACCCCGAGACGGCAGCCAGTGGTTCGGGCGTCGGCGACGCCGTCGGTGACGGAGTGGCCCTCTCCGTGGGCGTCGGCGTCGCGGTCGGCGTGTCCGTCGGTTCGTCGGTCGGCGTCGCGGTCGGCGCGGTCGGTTCGGTCGGTGTCCCACCATCGAGCGAGGCACAGCCGGCGAGTCCGGCGGCAGCCGCCAGTGCGACCCGCCGGAGGTAGGTCCGCCGTCCCGTCGAACCCCCCTCGTCTGTCATGGGCGGAGTCAACCGGTGGCGCACGCAAAGGAGTTGCGGTGAGGTAGCCTGTATTCAGGCTCGTGTGGAACTCGCGAAACCCGGCGGGCTCTCTTGGCACCGACAGCGTTTCAGGCCGGCGAGACCGACACTCGCGTATGTACGTCTCGCCAGCCGTACGGTCGATCCGTGACGACCCGGTCGCGGGCGAGTCGGTGACACTGCTCGTCGAGGCGGACGGGGACACAGAGACAGACACAGTCGCCGGCGCAGTCGCGGACCTGGGAACCGTCGAGGCCGAACTGGCGTTCGACACACTCCGAGTGACGGTCCCCCACGAACGGGTGGATGCGGTCTGTGAACTGGACGGGGTCGCGGTGGTCCAGACCGACGATACACTGACCATGGGGGCGGACGGCGCCGGTGAGGACGTCCGACTCGACGACGGCTGATAGTGAATGCTGTAGATTATTTCTGGATAGCGCCGACAACGGCGTCGGCGCGTCCCGGCAAATCGCTACAACAATCACTATGACCGGTCGGTGCGGTGAGGGGTCGGCTGGCCGAATTCCCCCTTTCAGGCCGCGAAACGGCGTCGTACTCGACGTAGTGGTGCCATCCGGGAGCCCCGGGCAGAGCGCAAGCGTTTACTTCGCGCCAGCAGTACCGGATGGCATGCCCGACTGTCCACTCGCGGACGAGTGCCCCAGTTTCACCGAGCGCATCGAGGGGATGGGCTGTACCCACTACGGCGACCGTGGCGGTGCCGAGTGGTGTAACCACTACAATCAGCCGATAGACGACCTGAAGAGCCAACCCGTGAAAGCCGGCGAGGAGATCGTCGTCGACGTCGAAGACATCCACGAGAGCGGCGCCGGTGTCGGCCGCACCGAGGACGGCTTCATCGTCATGGTCGACGGCCTCCTCCCACCGGTCCGCGCCCGGGTGAAGGTCACGAAGGTCCACTCCAACCACGCCCGCGCCGAGGAGATCGAACGGCTCCCGGACGACCCGGACGACCCGGACGACGAAGACGCCGACACCGATGCCGACGCAGACGGCGACGCCGAGGACGCCGGCGAAACCGAGGACGAAGACGCCGACACCGGGGACGAAGCCGAAGAGGACGGGCAGCCCCGACTCGGCAGCCGGGACAACTTCTGGGGGGGATAGGGTCCAGGGCCGCACGGCCCACCCCGTGGACAGTCACGACGCTTTTTTGCGGTGGTTCGTGTTTCGACCGTCTCCGTAGCGGGCAGGCTACGAGCGGGGACACGACGACGAGTAGAGGAGACACAGCGACGGGTTGAGAGGACACCTGGGAGAGTGGAGAGGGCACCCAGGAGGACCGGTGTCGACCCGAAACGAGTTCCGGCGGTGTCGGCCGGAGTCGCGAAGCATTTTACGGGGCCAGCCGTCAGGCGGGACATGGACCTGCAACTCGACGGCAACGTCGCACTGACGACGGCCAGTTCCGGCGGCCTCGGTCTCGCGAGCGCCGAGTCGCTGGCCCGCGAGGACGCACACGTGGCGGTCTGTGGCCGCAGCGAAGGCCCGCTGGAAGACGCCCGCGAACAGCTCGAGTCGCTCGGTGACGGCGAGGTGCTCGCGATGTCGGTCGACCTCACGGACCGGGCGGAAGTCGAGGCCTACGTCGAGACGGTCGCCGACGAGTTCGGCGGCATCGACCACGTCGTGATGAGCGCGGGCGGCCCGCCCAGCGGCGCCTTCCTCGACATGGACGACGAGGACTGGTACGGCGCCTACGACACGCTCGTCATGTCGGCCGTGTGGACGACGCGTCTCGCCTACCCCTACCTCGAAGAGTCCGACGCGGGGTCGATCACCGCGATCACCTCCCGGTCGGTCCGGGAGGTCATCGACGACCTCGTGCTCTCGAACGCCGTCCGCCGCGCCGTGATCGGCATGATCAAGACCCAGGCTCGCGAGTTCGCGCCGGACGTGCGCGCCAACGCCGTCCTGCCCGGCGCTCACGAGACCGCCCGCATCGAGGAACTCGTCGAACAGGCGGTCGAACGCGGCGACTACGACAGCTACGAAGAAGGCATCGAGGACTGGGGTGCGGACATCCCGATGGGGCGTGTCGGCGACCCACAGGAACTCGGGGACGTCGTCGCCTTCCTCGCCAGCGAGCGGGCGAGTTACGTCACCGGGACGGCGCTGGCCATCGACGGCGGGTCGACGCGCAGTTGAGACCCGCGTCGGACGGCAGCCGACGGGTCAGGCACCCCGCCGACCAGGCGTCTCGGACTCGACGTCGCTGTCGGCGGTCAACGACCAGACCAGTACGCCGAGCGAGCAGAGCGCGACGAAGACGCTCACCACGTAGCCGATAGTGTCGGCCTCCCCGAGGATCGCCCCCGGCAGGAACGCGGAGACGACGAGCAACACGGCTGCCGAAATCGTGCCGGCGACCGCGAGCAGCAACAGCCAGTAGCGTACCACGGGGTCCATGTCGACAGCGGCTTGGCGTGGGCCCGGTATGAGCGTTCCGACCGTTTATCGCGAACGAAAATTGATATTGTCTATCTCAGTGACGATATTCGGGCAGTATCACCCTTTCCTCTTGCACTTTCGTGACGCGAGACAGTCTGTTATCACATCTTTCCAGAAGTAATATTGAACGACACATCAATCGAGTAGGGGGAGGAGAGAGCAACAGCTGTCGAGCCGACGTCGGACTGAACGGCGAGGGCTGCGAGACAGTCGTCGGAGAACTCGCTGCCGAGACCACTCAGGGCCGTTCGGGCAGGAAGACGTAGACGGCGGCGCCGACGGCGGTGATGGCGGCGAGCATGTAGAAGGCGACGTCGAAGTAGCCGGCGTCGGCCATGTAGCCGACGACCGTCGAACCGAACGAGCCGACGACGAAGAAGCCGGTCCGGAGCGCCCCCCAGGCGGTGCCCTGGATATCGTCGGGGAGGAGGCCGACGATGTAGGCGTTCGACACCGGGCCGATACTCATCCGGACGCCGATCAGCGCACCGACGGCGGCGAGTGCGAGTCGCCCCTCGACGAGCGGGAGCGCCGCCAGCGGGACGACACTCACGATGCCGATACCGAACAGGACGCGGGGCGTCCCGAAACGGTCGGCGAGGCCGCCACCGGCGAACTGCGAGACGGCACCGACCAGGAAGAGTACGCCCAGCACAGCGCCCGCAGTACCCTGAGAGAAAGTCCCGACCTCGGTGAGATACGTCGTGAGGAAAGCCGTCGCCGCCTGGAAGGCAAAGAGCATCAGCGTCGCGCCGGCGACGGCGAGTGCGATCCGGCGGTCGCGGACGGCGACCGCAGCCGCCCGGACTGCCTCGCGTGTCGAGACTGTCGACTGGTTCGTGGCGCCGGTACCGTCCCCGTCGGCGCGAACGCGTGTGTCCGGAACCGCCCACCAGACGGCGACTGCGGCGAGGAGGAACGCGGGTGCGACGACGCCGATGGCCACCCGCCAGCCCACGGCACCGACGGCGACGCCGGCCGCCGCAGGGAGCGCCGCCGCACCGACGCTCCCGGCCGCGAGCATGAGTCCGAAGGCGGCGCCGTCGTTCTCGTCGTAGGCCTTCGAGATGACGGTTCCCCTGGGCGGGCCGTAGAGCCCACTTCCGAGCCCGAAGACGCCGGTCGCGACGACGAACAGCGCGAACGTCGGCGTGAACACGTAACTGACGAGACCGGCGGCCGAGACGAACAGTGCCGCGACCAGCAGGACGCGTTCGCCGAGTCTGTCGGCAAACAGTCCGGCCGGGAACTGCACGACGGCGTAAGTCACCCACAGCACCGTGACCGCGAGGCCCGCCTCCGAGGCAGAGACGGTGAAATCCGCCGTGATAGTGGGGAGGATACCCGGGACGACGAAGCGCATCCCGAGGACGAGAAACCAGCCCAGCGCGACCGATGCGAGCAACCAGCCGCGTCCGCCGCCGCGGAGCCCCTCGACCGTCCGACCGACACTGCCCAGTCGCGACATTCAGTGTCCAAAGCGACGGGCGGAACGTGAAAGACGCTGACGGTCGGCCCCCTCGCGTGCCGGTAGTTGTGTGACTGCCTCGTCGTCCGCCTCTCGACGGCCGCCCACGTCCGAGGAGCTGTCAGTCTCGGAAACGTTTTGCCGGTCGCGGGCCGACGGCCGCACATGCTCGCCCTCCCCCAGACGTCGACGACGACGCTCCCTGTCCTCCAGTCGCTCCCGGTGGCGGCAGCGGGGTCACTCGCCGCGCTCGCCGGTTCGACGGGGCTTGGAGCGCTCGGGTTCTACCTCTACGGCCGGCGACTCCGGAGTAGTGACGACGCGACGCGCGCACTCTCCCGGATCCGCCGGGCGTTCGGGTTCGGTCTGCCGGTCGTCTACCTCCTCGCGCTCGTGACGATGGCCGTCGCCGGCTGGTTCGACCTGCTGGGCAGTGTGGCGGACGCGGTCCCGGGCGGGACCGCCGTCGCACGCGCCGTCGTGCTCGTCGTCGGTCTGGCGACGCCAGTCGTCGCAGTCCTCGGCGGCTATCTCGGTGCGTTTCCGGCGGTCAGAGCGCTCCGTGACGTCGATGTCTCGGCGCTCACGGTCACGATACGGCTCGCACGGTACCTGATCGGGCTCTTCACACTCGTCGTCGTCCTGGTCGGCGGGACAGTCGGGCTCGGTGCCGACGTCGCTTCGGGCGCCGGGTTTCTCGCCGCCCTGGCGGTCGTCGTCGCGGCCATCGTCGTCGGGTCGCCCTGGCTGATCCGCCTGCTCCAGTCGACACGGGCGCCGACCGACGACGAGCGAACACGCCTCGACCGCCTCTGTACCGACGTGGAACTCGACCCCGCTGGCGTGCGGGTGCTCCGGACCGGCGACACGAAGCAGGCGACGGCGTTTCTCCGCGGCGTCCCCGGCCGCCGCCACCTGTTCGTCGCCGACTACCTGCTCGCGGAACTCGACGACGAGCACCTGCGAGGGTATCTGGCGCTCCAGGCCGGGCGCGCCCGCTCGTTGCATCTCGAAGCCCGGATGACAGCCGTGACGGTGACGCTCGGATCGGCGGCCGCACTCCTCCTCGGCGTCGTCTCGGTCCCCGGAACCAGCGACGCGCTCGTCGCACTCGCCGCGGTGGGCGTCGGCGTCGTCGCGCTGTGGGCCGGCCAGCGCCTGGTCTACCGCGCCGACGACTACGCCGTCGCACGGACCGGCCGCGAAACCGTCGAGGCGACGTTCGAATCGTTCGCCGACCTCAACGACGCGCCGATGGACTGGGGTCGACTCACCGCCCTCCGTCGGATGGAACCGCCGCTGACTCGCCGGATCGACCGCCTGCGCGACCGGGCCAGCGGAGAGTGACACAGGAACCGCGCGATGGGAGGCCAGGAGAGTCGACCGCCGACCCAACTGGGATAGTCGGTAACCGAACCGTGACAGTCACTGACCGGGACACGAGGACCGTTCCTCAGCTCTCGAAGTGGACGTCGGCGAAATCGAGTATCGCCCTCCAGTAGCCACGAGTCAGCGTGTGTTCGGTCTCGCGGCGGTACTGCAGGAGTCGTCCGACGGTCTCCTCGCTGATTTCGTCGTCACCGTAGAGCGGTTCGTCGCCAGTCAGCCCCTCGACGCCGAGAAAGTCGTAGACGGGGTCGGCGGCCCCCAGGCAGTCGAGGGCACGGCCAGGGTTGGCCCAGTAGTCGCGGGCGCCTTCCGTGTCGATCAGGGGTCTGGGTGCGACCAGCGCGGCGAGGCAGTGCTGGTCGACGGGGAGTTTGGCCTCTCGCTGGCCGTCCGACCCGAACGTGGCGCCGGCGTCACCGAAGGCCGGGAAGACGTCGTTGAACCAGTGCGGGAAAGTCGCGTTGATGCGTGCGACCGTCTCCTGACCGTTGTCGCGGGTGAGGGCCATCCCGCCGGTTCCGGACTGGTGGGGGGCGACGAGCCCGATGCGTTCGTCGGTCGCCCCCGCCAGGAGCGCCGCCTTGCCGCGCCGGGAGTGTCCGGTGACGGCGATCTCGTCTCCCCGGACGGCGTCGTCGGTCCGGAGGTAATCGACACAGCGCCCGAGCCCCCACGCCCACGCGGCGAGGGTGCCCCACTCGGAACCCGATGGACAGTCTATGTCGTCGAAGTAGGGGTGGAATCCGTCAGTGAAGTCGTCGCGGTCCGGGTCGACGTCCGCGCAGTGGTAGGTCGCGAAGCCGTACCCCCGACCCAGGATGTACTCGACGCACCAGTAGTCCGCCTGCGCGCCGCGCTCGTCGGCACCGTGAGCCTCGGCGGTGGTCGTGACTGTCACCGCGTCGTCGGTGACGGCGGCGTGGTTCCCCCCGCGGTTCAGTCCGAGGACGGTCGGCACCGCTCCGTCGCGGCTCGCGGCTCCGTCGCTCGTTTTTTCCGATGCCCCCTTCCGGTCGGTCTCGCTGGTCGTCGGGAGAAAGAGCGCGAGCGTGATCGCGGGCGCGTCGTCGGGCAAGTCCGCGAAACGGATCGTGACCTCCCGCAGCGTCGCCGCGCCCGAGAGCACGCCCGCGGTCTCGTCGACGCTCACGTCGAGTTCGGGCGGGTCGGGGGCGTAGCCGTAGACGTAGTGACGAAAGAGCTGTCGCAGTTCCGTGCGGCGGTCGTCCCAGTCCGCGCGGGTCTCGACTGTCGTCCCGTCCAGGAACTCGAAGGGGTCGGGCAACTCGGGGCGCGGATCGAGTCGGGACGGCGCGGGCAGGTCTGTCGGGTCGGCCATGTCCCGCCATCGCCCCAGCCCCTCGAAAAACCACCGCAGTTCCCCGCAGGATGCCGGTACTGTCGAAGCCTCCGGAACGGCATCGGTCAACGCCACCGGAACGGGAACGGCTTTGGGCGTGCGTGCGGAGGCTGGAACCATGACCGACACTGCGATCCAGCTGTACACGCTCCGGAACGTCGACCGCCCGTTCACCGAGGTGCTCGAACTCGTCGCCGACGCCGGGTTCGCGGGCGTCGAGTTCGCCTACCGCGTCACCGAGGCCGACCCCGAGGCCGTCGTCGAGACGCTGGAAACCACCGGACTGGACGTCGCCGGTGCCCACGTCGGCATCGACGCGCTCGAAGACGACTTCGAGGAGACGGTCGCTCGCTACGAGCAACTCGGCGTCGAGAACGTCGTCGTCCCGTGGCTCGACGCCGAACACTTCGAGTCGCGGCGGGCGGTCGTCGACGCCGCCAACCGCCTCGCGACCCTCGAAGACCGGCTCGACGAACAGGGGATGACACTGCACTACCACAACCACGACCACGAGTACGTCGAACTGAACGGTATCACCGGGTTCGACGCCTTCGTCGACGCGTCGGAGTTCGGGATCGAACTCGACCTCGGACTGGCGCTCGCGGCCGGCGACGACCCCGCCGCCCGCCTGCGCTCGCTCGGCGAGCGCTCCCGGCTCGTCCACCTGAAAGACTACGACCTCGCGGCCGACGAATCGGTCCCCGTCGGCGACGGCGACCTGGACCTCTCCGCCATCGCCGACGCCGTCGACGGCAACGACAGCGACTGGCTGATCTACGAGTACGAGGGTCAGGACCCGCTCGACACGCTCGAACAGGCCGCCGAGCGGACCGCGGATCTCTGCTGACCGTTCCCGGGTCGTTCCCGACGCTCGAACGCTGACTGCCGGCGGGCTACCGGTTCCAGGGTGCCCACGACGGGTCGATAACGCGTTCCCGTCGGTCGATAGCGTCGATACGGTCGATGTCTTCGTCCTCGAGTGTGAGTTCGCGTGCGGCGAGGTTCGCTGTCATGTGCTCGCGACTGCTCGCTTTCGGGACGGCCGCCACGTTGTCCTTCGAGAGCAGCCACGCCAGCGAGACCGCCGCGGGACTGGTGTCGTGTTTCTCGGCGATATCACCGAGCACCGGGTCGTCGAGCACCCCACCCTTCGCGAGCGGGCAGTAGGCGACCAGCCAGTAGTCGTGCTCCCGAGCGTGCGCCCGGAGTCGTTCCTGCGGGAGGAACGGGTGACACTCCACCTGATGGGCGGCGACCGGGGCGTCGAGTTCCGCGAGTGCCTCGTCGAGCAGTTCGGGCGTGAAGTTCGAGAGCCCGACGTGTTCGACGCGACCCTCCTCACGGAGGCGGTCCAGGGCCGGGAGCGTCGATTCGGCGTCGTAGGTGTCGTGGGGCCAGTGGACGTACAGCAGGTCGACGACGCCGACGCCGAGGCGGTCGAGACTCTCGCGGGTCGACGCGAGCACGTCCTCGCCGGCGAGGTTCGCCGTCGACACCTTCGTCGCGAGGAAGACGTCCTCGCGGTCGACGTCGGCGTCCACGAGGCCGGCGCCGACGTACTGTTCGTTGTCGTAGCCCTGTGCGGTGTCGACGTGGCGGTAGCCGACGTCGAGGGCAGTCCGGACGTTTTCGCGCCATTGGTCGCGGTCGTCCTCGGAGAACGTGCCGAGTCCAATCCGCGGCAGGTCGTCGATGGGCATCGTCTCCGGTTGGACCCGGAACACCTTCGGCCTGGGGGTGTCGGCAGTGCCTGCTCGCCCGACTGGCGACCACGCGCCGTCGCAGGCGAGGAGCGGGCAGGAGAGCGACGAAACGAATGCCGCGACCGGACCACTTAGGCGGGGTGGCGCCCACCCTCGGGTATGCAGGTCACCCTCCTGGGGACGGGCGACACGACGGGGACGCCGACGCCGGGCTGTGACTGCGAGACCTGTCGCCGGGCTCTCGACCCCGACGACGCCCTGGTCGACCGCATCGCCGACCGCGGCGTCGACGCGACCGACGGCGTCGAGCGCTCGCGCTTTTCCGTCCACGTCCACAACGAGCGCACCGGCGAGTCGCTGCTCGTCGACACCAGTCCCGACTTGCGCTCGCAGTTTCTCGACCACGACGTCCCGCTCCCCGACGCCGCCCTGATAACGCACATCCACTTCGACCACCTCGACGGCCTCGGCCACGCCTATCGCCTCTTCGAGCACCTCCCCGTCCACGCCGCCGACGAGACCGACCCCGCCACCGGCGAGAGCGTCGCCGAGCACGTCGACGACCGCTACGACTACCTCGACACCGTCACCGTCCACCCCCAGACCCCCTTCGAACCGTTCGAGACCTGCGGGTTCGAGGTGACGCTCGTCCCCGTCGACCATCCGCCACTCCTGTGTTACGGCCTCGCCATCGAAGACCCCGAGACCGGTGCGAAACTCGCCATCTCCGGTGATTCGACCTACGGGATCGGGGACGACTCGCGCGAGGTGCTCGACGACCCGGACCTGTTGCTCGCCGACGGGATCGTCACCGCCGACTACTGTCAACACCACCCCGCGGGCGGCGACCACCCCGACGACGACGGCGTCTTCCGAACGTTCGGCACCAAGCACATGACCGTCGAAGGTGCGCAGGCGCTGGGTGCGGATCTCGACGCCGACCGGACCCGCGTCGTCCACGTCTCCCACTTCCTCGGCCCCGACGAGGCGTTCGAGGAACCGCTGGCCGTCGACGGTGAACGATACCGGCTGTGACGGGGACAGCGAGGAAGATGGCAATAGCGGTGGCGCGCGCTGTCGAGCGTGCCCGAACATCGTGAGGGCCGTGAGACGAAGCCGTGCGAGGGATGAGTAACGCAGGGAGCGAGGCGACCGAGTAACGCAGTCGGTTGGGGAGGTGTGTGGCCTGCGGTTGTGGTGGTGTACCTGGCGGACTGAAAGGGCGAGACCCGGTCGCGCCGAAGGATCGTCGCTGAGCGGGCTCTATCCGAACGAAGTGAGGGTATCCCGCTCAGCGGCCGCGTGCGAGGCCGACCAGAGGGAGGCCTCGATGCGAACGGCGAGCAAAGCGAGCCGTGAGCGAGCGGGTCGAGGGCTGTCACTCGACACCGACGAGTGCAGACACACTGCTCGGAGTTCCGCCCCAGCCATCTCCCGTCGAACCAACTGCGACACGAACGCCCGACCCTTTTGCCGGGCGAGTCCCAGGACACACCATGGACGAGAACGTGCTGGGCGAGCCGATGGAGGCCTGCAGCGAGGACCCGATGACGGGGTTCGAGCGCGACGGGTTCTGCCGGGCGCTGGCCCGTGACCCCGGCCGCCACGAGGTCTGTGCGGTGATGACCGAGGGGTTTCTCACCTTCACCCGCGCGCAGGGCAACGACCTCTCGACACCCAGGCCACAGCTGAACTTCCCGGGGCTGGACCCGGGCGACCGCTGGTGTCTCTGCGTCCCGCGATGGGTCGAGGCCCGCGAGGCGGGCGTCGCACCGCCGGTCGCCCTCGACGCGACCAACGCCGACGTCCTCGACGACGTCCCGCTGGAAACCTTGCGGGAGTACGCCGCCGAGGGCTGACCACACCGGGCGTGACACCCACCCCCACAAGGGTTATATCCGCTAATCGCTGCGTCTCAGGCATGAACATGGACGCCGACGACGTCGTCCTCGACCGACCCGTTCTCGCGACGGCGATGGTCGCGGCCGTGGCCGCTATCGCCTACGTCGGGATCCAGGTGGTCCTCGGTGAAGCGGTCGCACCAGTAGAGACTGCGGTGTTCGTCGTCGTCTTCACGGCCGTCTACGTCGCCGGCAACCGCTACCTGCGCAGTCGCGAGCGCGACGACGACGGGACGAGCGGGGAGTGATCAGCCGAACCGGTCGAGGCCGACCTGCCGGCGGTCGAACCCGTCCGGGTCGGGGTCCCAGGGCCCCCGGCGTGTGCGGACCGCCGCCAGGTCGACCGCCGGCGGGTCCGCCGACTCGTAGCCCCCACAGTCGGGGCCACACTCCGCGGCCGGGTGGACCGCACGCCCGTGGTAGGTACACCAGGGGAGTCCGGCCGTCGACGCGCGGGCACCGTCCGGTGGCGTCGCCTCGTCGTCCCCGGAGGCGTCCGTCCCCGCACAGGTCGCCGATGCTGGGTCACACCGGGCACAGCCGGGCAACTCGTAGGTCCGCCAGCCCTTGCCGTAGGCGCGCTCGGCGACCCGGCGCCGCAGCCGCGCCTTCTCGTCGGCGGTGACCGGGCGCACGTCGGTCCGTCCGGCCTTCCGGTCGAGCAGTTCGATACCCGGCTCCTCGACCGGGAGGCCGGCGGGTTCGCGAACGACCTCGCGGTCGCCGGTCTCGGGGTCGAACCGCCAGACTCCGACGGGGTCGGGCAGGCGGTTGAGGTGGGCGCGGGTGACGTAGGATTCGGTACAGAGAACGACCTCGTCGAACAGCCCCAGCGAGACGTCGGTCCGGAGCTGGTCGCGCATGTCGCCTGGACTGTCCAGGTCGGGTTTGTTCTCGACCGCGACGAGCGAGTCCACCCAGTCGGGGTAGCGCGTCGTCGCGCGAACCGCGGTGTGGCCGTCGCTGCGCTCGCGTTCGAAGTAGCCCACCTCGACAGCGCGGTCGGCGACCGCCCGTGCGTGCTCGGGGTGACAGTCGAAGGCCGCGGCCGGTCGCACGGCGCTCCCGGGGCCGACGTCGCTCTCGATGGCCAGTGGTGGGATCGTCTCGGCCGTGAGCGCCCGGCGGGCGTCGAACTCCGGGCCGGGTTCGACGGCGACGACGTCGACGACCCGGCGGCCGTGGACGGCGCCGCCGAGCTGGCGGGCGTAGAGCCGGTCGGGTCGCTCCTGTTCCAGCCAGGCACACAGCGCGAGTTCGAACGCGAACTCCTGCACAGCCCCAGTCAGAGCCGGGCGAGTAAAAGTTCGCCGTCGTCGTAGTTAGCTCACCGACACATTTTTGCGGGCCGACAGCACAGTATCTCGAAGGTACCTGGGGATACGATGGATCGTAACACACCCGTAACCGGACAGGACGGAGATCGGGGGCAGTCGGGGACGATCGGGCCGGTCGGCCGGGGGCAGTCGGGGATGATCGGGTTCGTCATCGTCGTCGGGATGGTAATCGCCGGAGCGGTGATCGTCGTCTTCGCCGGGAGCAGCGCGCTCACCGACCTCCAGCAGGACCGCTCGGACGCGGAGGCGAAGATCGTCATGGAGGAGGTCGACTCCCAGTTGACGACGATCGGCAGCTCCGACCGGTCGGCGACGGGGTATTTCTCGCTGGGGGACCTCGACGGACAGGAGTCCCGCGTCGTCCGCGAGGGATATCTGAACGTGACCGTCAACGAACGCGGGGGCTGTCGGACGAACGTCACGCTGAGTTCGATCCAGTACGAAAACGACGAGGGTGAAACCGTCGCCTACCAGGCCGGCGGCGTCTTCGTCGCCAACGACAACGGGAGCGCGGTCCAGACGCCACCCAGCGTCCAGTTCCGCAACGGGAGTCTCGACGTCACGGTCACGAATATCACGGGCGAGGTCTCGAACACCCGCAACGAGGCCTTTTACAACGCCACGAGTTCGACCCGGGAGTCCCGACGTCGCTCGGAGACGGTCGTCTCGGGCGAGTGTATCCGCCCGGACAACGTGACGATCTCGGTCCAGAGCGACTTCTACAGGGCCTGGGAGACGTACTTCCGCGGTGAGTTCGACGCCGACGACAGCAACGTCGAGGTCGGGTCCTACGCGAACAACCAGACGGCCTACGCGTTCGTCCCACAGGACGAGTTGCCCCGTCGAACCGACGACGAGCGTAACAACGTCGTCAACATGTCGAACCCGGATTACATGGACGTGGTCGCGATCGGGAACTCGACCAACCCCTATCCGCCCAACTCCATCCAGGTTGGCAAAGGCACCTCGAACACCTACTCCGTCTACGTCGAGCCGCTGGATCAAACACGTCTCGACATCGGCACGATCCGCGAGATCAAGGACGTGACCAACTTCACTGGCCCGCCGAGAGACGTGGTCTTCGTCCTCGACGAGTCGGGGTCGATGAACTTCAATACGCCGGGTGCGGATGACAGGACGGACGCCGCACAAGAGGCGATCAAGAACTTCGTGGGGACTCTGAACAGGAGTAGAGATAGGGTTGGACTGGTCGGATACTCGAGTGATGTCGATTGGCAAGACGGAAACGGCTGCTACTACGGAGAAGGGACAGTACGTCCAAGGTGGGCACCGGCAAATTCCCCGGCCTGGGTATATGCGACGAACGGTCGGTATCTGACGAGTGCGTTCGACGACTTCAACGGAACCGTCGACGACGCGACCTCCCGGTGTGGAACCGCGGGGAGCGCAGGCCTCTCGAAGGGGAACCAGGTGCTACACCTGAAGAGCAATCAGACCCGTGAGCAGGTGATCGTGTTTCTCTCCGATGGGGAGTTCAACGAAGACGACATGGCTGGTGTCGGATCAAACGAAGCAGCGGAACAACGAGCGCTTGTCTCGAAGAGCCAGGGTGTGACAGTCTACAGTGTCGGTTTCGGTGACGAAGATGACATTAATGAAACGGTGTTACAGGAGATGGCAAACCGGACAGGCGGGGACTACTATTTCGCGGCCAACCAGGAAGAACTCAACGACGTCTTCCAAAGCATCTCACAGAGCATCGGTACGACGCGCCAGATCGCGTTGACGCCGACATCGACCAACGTCTCGACGGCCGGTGGTGGCGTGTTCGCCCCGCAGATCGCGGGCGACACCGACGACATCGCGACGACGACCCGCGCCGGACAGGAGTTTTTCAACATCAACGACCCGACCGCACCGACCCACTTCACTCACGCGTTCGCGGTCAACGATAACGAGGCAGTCAGGTTCAACGCCACGACGTTCGGTTGCGACGAGTGGAGCGCGACTGGCCGCACGGAGGAGAACGGAACCGAGACCTACGACGTCGTCCGGTGTACGAATATGACGTCGAGCGCTACCACTCTCCCGCCAAACAACGTCACCATCTACACCGACGGTGACGACCTCGAACCGTTGCTCACCGGTAGCGACGACCCCGCCTGGTGGCAGGACAGTCTCAACAACAGCATCGATCAACACCCAACCGTCCGAAACGGCACCGACTGGACCCTCCGGACGAAGAGCAACCAGGCGCTGGTCATCCTCGACTACCCCGACGGTATCAACTCGACGAACAAACTCGCGCTGGTCTACCAGATCGGCCGCGCAGAAGCCAACGCCAAGGCAGAAGACGTCGTCAACGTCCGCGTCAGAAACGTCAGAGCCAGACCCTGAGCTGGCCGGATCCCTGAATTCGAATGCGTACTGACGGCGACCGACGAACTACTCAGACGTCCGACCGAACGTAGCCTCGCTTCTGTTCCCGTGACATATCTAGTCCCGGGTGGGCGACAGTCTTCGAACGCGGAACGTCTCCGTCTACCCCTGGAAGGCGATCGAGACGTTCGTCCGCCGGACGTACACCGCGTCGACGGCATCACAGACGTACGTGTCCGGTAGCGAGCTCGACTGCGTCCAGTTGCCGTTCGTCTCGAAGTACCGTTCCCAGGCACCCGCACGCGGTGAGGTGACGGTGAGGTTCGCCTCCCCGGCGTCGGTGGCGGTGTCGGTTCCCGTCCGGTTGAGCGGATAGAGCAACTCCGACGTTTCGGCCGTCGCAGACAGCGAGACGACCTCGCCACCGAACTGCGAGGAGGACGCGGGTTCGACGCTCACCACCGAGATGACTGCTCGCTCGCTCGTACAACTCATCGTCGGCTGGGAGATAAGCAGGGAGTTACCCCGGTTGTCGGTGCGAAACAGCGCGCCCGCCTCGTAGGTAAAGGACACGTCACCGATCCGGTAACGCAATCCGCCGGTGGACACGGTTCGGTTGAAGTTCTCCGTGGATCTGAGTGTCATCGTCGTCCCGTCTGTCACCGTCAGCGACCCTCCCGAAAGGTCGAGTTCCGACGTCGCGACGACCGAGCGCTGTTGCTGGAGTCGTTCGAGGCCGGCGGCGACGCCTTCGAAGCCGGCTCTGGCGTTCTCGACACGCTCGGCCTGGCTCACGTCGTCGAGTTGCTGGTAGCCCAGCGTCGCCGTGAGCCCGACCGAGACGACGATGATAGAGAACGTCAGCGTGAGCCCGATGATGTTCCGGACCGCGCGCTCGTCGCTGTAGAAGCTCACGATTCCTCCGCGACGCCGATCTGGTAGAGCGTTGGCGTCTTGAGCGGTGAATCGGTCGCGAACTCGATGTCGAGTCGGTAGCTACTCGCCGATCCGGTCCCGAGTCCGTCGACCGAGACCGAGTCCTGCCCGTCGTCCAGTTCGATCTGCTCGCTCTCCAGGCGAGTGCCGTCGTCGGCGACGACTTCGACGGTGACGTTGATGTCCGTCGAATACGGGACGTCTGCACTGTACTGCAGGGCGAGATTCGAGAGGTCGAACGAGTCCGTCCCGTTCTTCCAGCCAGTGGTCATGCTGCCCCGACCGTCGGAGAGTTCGTCGACGTCGCTCTGGTCGAGGACTCTGTCGTAGGACCTGACCTCGTCGATCCGCCCATTGAAGTACCCGCCGTCGACCACTCGGCCGATGTCAGAGAAGTCCCCGTTGTTATCGCCTCCCACCTCCCCGGACCGCCGCTGGCCGTCGATGTAAACCTCCACGTCGTCATCACCACTATTTTCCTCGTATGTCATGACGACGTGGTGCCACTGCCCGTCGTCGATCGTATCGCTGCTTCTCGCGCCGTCGTAGTCGGAACCGACGTTCAGGCGTTCCTCGCCGTCGAGCCACCCCCACACCAGCCCCTGGAAGTATCCGTCGACGTATCCAGTGAGACCTGGTGCGTCGTCGAGGTACCAGTCACCCCGTGTGCTGGTCTTGACCCACATCGAGAGCGACGACGTGCTCGTGTGGATGTTGCCAAATTGTGGCCCGATCTCGACGTAGTCGTCGCCACGGAAGGTGTAGCTGCTGGAGCCGTAGACGCCCCGGGCGGTGCCGACACCCTCCGGAGTGCCGTCGAGACTCCCCGCGACGTCGTTCGCGGAGCCGTCGAACGGCCAGTAGCCGACCAGTCCGGGTCCGGAATCGGAGTAACCGATCCTGACCCGGTCGGGCAGGTTCGTGCCATAGGCGGGGTGGACGACGCCCTCCTGGTCGAGCGCGGCGTTCCAGTCGCTTTCGTTGGTCCAGACGTACTCCCCGCTGAGAACAGCGGCCGTCCGGTTGATCGACTTCGGCCCCCGCGTCTGGAACGCCGAGACGCTGTCGTTGCGGGCGACCGTCAGGTTCGCCTTGACGACCCCGCTCTCGAGGTCACCGAGGTACACGCGGTGTTCCCAGTTTCCGCTGGGGAGTTTGGTCGCCGTCCCGGTATTGTCGACGGTCCCACTCAACCCGGCGCCGAGCTCGACCCGCATGTCGTCGAGTCGCTTGTCCGAGACGACGACCGCGTCGACCTGGTCGCCGCTAAGCCCGCGACCCGTCTCGATGCGGAACTCCTCGATGTTCGGGCCGCCGACGACGTCGGTAAACACCGTCGAGTTGTGCGGGTTGACCGATCCCGTCGGGAGTTCGATCTCGTATCTGACGCCGACTTCGAACTCCGTTCCCGAGAGGTCGCTGTAGGCCGGACCGAGGAACGCCCCCGCCCAGATCCGGGCGCGCTCCCCGCTGAAGACAGTCACAGGGTCTTCGAGTTCGACGATGACCCCGTCGGAAGGGACCTCAGTCCGACCGTCGTCATCCGGGTCTCTGTCGGCCTCCCCCGACTCCACGCCGGTGCTCCCGTCGACGGCCACTTCACCGTCTTCGAAGTCGGCGTACGGACAACCCCCGGCGTTGCAGTCGTTGTCGAGTTCGATCGGGTACTCTGACTCCGCAACTTTCGGACGGATCATCACCTGTGTGATCGAGATCGTCTCGGCCCACTCGTTGGTCACCGAGAACGACACTGCTCCCGAGGGGCCTACGTCGCTGTCGTCTAGATCCCTGTTGTAGGCAAGTCCGGACACGCGAATATCGGCGATGACGGTGTCGTTTTCCCTTTTGTCAAGGGGTGCATTGTCGCGGACTCGGAGTCGTACCCTGTGCCGTCCCGGCGACAGGTCTTTGCTGACGTTCGGCCCTTTACCGACCACCTCGTAAATCCCGTCGTTATCCAGGTCCCACTCGTAGGTATCGATCCGACCATCGGGGTCGAACGAATCGACGGCGGTGAACTGTATCGGGTCGCTACTTCGGGGGACGCCAGGCGAGAAGTCGATCTTCGCGACGGGCGCCTTGTTGGTCCCGCCCACCACCTCCCCGTAGCGGTTGCCCTCGAAGTCCTCGCCGACACCGATCCGCAACTGTCGGTCGACGACGGCAGCCGTCCCACTGCGGGAGCCGTCACCGTCGACGGTGAGTTGGAGCACGCCGCTCCCCTCCTCGTGGATACTGAAATCCGTCGATACGTTCAGCGGCACCTTCGCCTGTGCGGCCTCGTCGAGGGTCTCGAGGACGAGACACCGATCCGAGTCGAAGTTCCCGGTCTCACAGGTGTCTCCCGTCCCGATGCGGACGTCGTAGTTCTCACCCGCGACGGTCGACTGGACCTGCATCCGGGCGCTCGCCTGTCCGCCCTGCCGGCCGAGCTCGTCGACCCGTTCGACCTCGGCGGCCAGGCGATTGCCGATCGTCTCCAGCTGGGTCTGGGCGACGTCGGCGCGCTCGTTCTGGACGTAGTCGGCCGCCCCCGTCAGGATCACCGTTATCAGGACCGCGGTCATCGCGACCCCGAAGAGGTGTGAGAGCTGTGTCGACTCGGCGCGGTCGGACGGGCTCCGGATCATGACGCGACTCCGTAGATGCTGACGTTGTAATCGTTGGTGAAGTTGAGTTCGCTACTGTCGAGACTGGCGGTCACGTTGGCGACCCAGATAGCCGGGGCCACACACGGCTCGTCCGAGTCGACCGACACCTCACACTCGTCGGGGTCGACGTAGTTGGACGGGTTCGTCGACACGGAGTCGTTGTAGACGAGTTCGTACTTCCCGACGAGGTTGTCACCGTTCTCGACTTCGACCGTGTAGGGCCCCTCGATGGCCTGGGTGCCGTTGAACTGACAGTCGGCAGTGTAGGAAATCCCGTCCACGAGGTTGAGTAACACGCGTCCACGCGTCGGGTCACAGTCCACGCTGGTGCTTCCCGTGACTGTCCCGCCGACCGTCACCTCTGAACTGACGCTCAGGTTGCCGCCACTCGTGCGGTCGATCTGGTACTCGACGGAGTCGCCACTCCGGTTTTCGACGACGATCTGGGCCCGATCCGAGGAGGTGTTTTCGACGTCGACGTTGAGGACGAACCAGCCGAGTTGTCGTGGAGTGGGGGACCAGGTTCCGATCCCGCTCGGGACCAGGGCCGTCGGGTTGTCGGTGTGGGTCAGGTTGTCGTTCCCGGTCTGGACGAGGCGCTCGCCGAACGCCGAACTGTCGTTGTGATACGCGATCGAGACGTACTCGGAGTGGGAACTCGCGTAGGATTCGGCCAGCAACTGCGAGTATCTCGTCACGTTCTCGTCGATCTGGGCGCCCAGTTCCGTGGCGGTCACGTTCCGGTAGCGGTGGTTGACCCGGACGACGAGCGACCGGGTACCCTTGCGCGACTCGAAGCCGAACTCGCGGGCCTCGTCGATCTGTGGCGACGCCTGGGACGGTGCGGCCGTCCGGGTCGTCGTGAGGCTGTTGACCACGATACTCACGCCGACGATGAGCACCGCCAGAGCGATCGCCCCCAGCAGGATCATCTGTGCCCTGTTCCGGGTCCGTTCGGTCACCATACGACGACGCGCACCTCCACGACGTTGTAGACCGGACCGTCGACGGCGTTCGGCACGGGGTAGAAGCCGTCGACGTTGTTCGTTGCGTTGGTGTCGTACTGCCAGAGTTCGACGTTCTGGGAGACGTTCCGTGCCGTGAGCGTCTGGTTGTCGTACAGCGTCACGGTGTAACTGGCGGTGACCGCCTGTTCGGAGGGGGTCCCGCGGTCGACCATCGGCACGCGACGAGTCCCGTCAGAGAGGTTCTTCGGCCGGTAGGCGACGTGGACGTTGTAGAGATAGCCTCGCTGGTTGAACGTCTGGTTGAGCATCACGCCGAACGCTCCGGGCGGTGTACGGGGTCCGTAGCCGATGTTCCGGTTTATCGCCCCCGAGAACGTCTGGCGGCTCTGTGACCAGTTGCGGACCAGCGTCGAGAGGTCGTTGTTCTCGGCACGGGCGGTCGTCAACAGGATATCGCTGGCCTGCTGGCGCAGGTCCGACCGGGTCGACGCGTCCAGGTCGCCCCCGCTGCCGGGTGTCACCACCACCGACTGCACCGCGAAGAGCAACGCCCCCAGGAGGACGAGGGCACTCACCAGCCCTTCGAGCGTGAACGCCTGTCCGCGGGTGTCCTCGCGCACGATTACCACGTCCTCACGACCAGCCGACACGACGGGTCACAGGTCTCGTCGTCGAGCGTGACGACGCGCGAAGCCGTCGCCGTCGACCGGTTCGTGTAGCTGGAACCGACGGTCAGCTTGACCCCGTCGCGTTCGACGATACGGGTCCCGTTGAGTGTCGAGAGAGTGACGTTGAGACTGGTCGTCGTCTCGATCCCCCACCGCGATTTGAGCTGTTCGCCCGTCCGATTGAGGGTAGTGTTCAACCGCACTGCGTCCAGTTCGTTGGGCTGGCGCCCGGTCGAGAGGTTCTGGACCATCGCGGTCGTGATCCGCTGGGACTGGGAGACGTCCTCGCTGGAGACGCCCGCCGACAGCGGACTCGTAAAGCCGAGCAAGCCGGCCAGCACCGCCGACACCGTGATGATGAACAGACTGATACCGACGGTGTAGTCCTGAAGTGTCTGGCCGCGGTCCCCCGAAAAGTACCGCTGTCGGGCCCCCGAGCCCGTCCTCCGGTCAGTCACCTGTGTCCACCTGTCCGTACTACGAACCAAATGTTCCCCCATCAGTAATGACTTTTTCGGTGAAAATAAACGTGTATTCGGGTCGTCTATCGCCAGCGTCACGAACGAAGCCACCGGTCGCGACGAGCGAACCGGCGGCCGTCCGACGCAAAACTTATCAATACGTAATCGAGTGTTCGATGCAGGTAGATGGGGTATCGAGGACACGTAAATCGGCCTGGGTGGGTGGTTCCGGCGCCGAGAGGGGTCGGGGGCACGTCCCGTCTCCGGGGCTAGCCGAAGCATGAGAGGGTTGTCGTCGAACGACCGGGGCCAGTCGGTGTACGACTACGCCATCGGCGTGAGTCTGTTCCTGGTGGTGGTGTTCGGCGTGTTCGCGTTCCTCCCGACGGCGCTGGACTCGGTCGAGGCCGAAGCGGTGAGCGATGCCGACGGGATCGCCGCCGAGCGGACGGCCGACTATCTCACGGAGACCGCGTTCGCGAACGCGTCGGCCGAGCGACCCGACCGCAGACTTCGCGTCTCCTGTGTGATCGCATTCTACGATAACGGAACGGCCTGTGGGTTCGAGAGGGGGACGCCACTGGCGGTCGACGCAGGGCTCTCCCGGGAGCGGCCGGTCAACGTCACCGTCGAGACCGACCGCGACACCGGGACGGTGCTGTGCTGGGACGGGGACGGCAACCGACTGGTCGCAGCCAGTTCACCCGACTGTACGCCGTCGACCGACGCCGACGTCCCGTTCCGCAACGCGACCGGCGCCAGCAGCGTCGCGCAAAACCGGGAGTTCGCGACGGCGGTCAGGACCGCTCGACTCGGGCAACGAGACGTGTACGTCGTCGTTCGGACGTGGTGATACCGATGACTGGACAGATAGACCCGCGTGCACAGGTCTTCACGCTCGAAGGAGTGTTCGCCGCGCTGGTCGTCGTGGCCGGACTGGTCTTCGCGCTCCAGGCGGTCGTGCTCACCCCGTCGGCCAGCGGGGCCGATGCCGCCGGTGTCGACGACGCACAGGTCCGTTCCGTCCTGGAGGCGGCCGGCGAGCGCGACGCGCTCAGGGAATCGCTGTTGTTCTGGAACGCGACCGTCTTCGAGCGCGGTGGTCGGGCGTTCGTCGCCGGCTTCTACAACTCGACCGGGAACCGCACCTACTACACCGGGACCGAGTTCAACGAGTCACAGGGCCGACTGGCCGCGATGCTCGACAGGTCCTTCGGCGAGTCCGTCTCGGCGAACGTGGTCGTCACCTACCGCAACGAGAGCGGCGCGCCGAACGGGACGTTTCCGATACTGCTGAACGGGGCGCCAGGTTCGAACGCCGCCCGGGCGTCGACGACGGTGACGCTGTACGACTCTGACCGACTGGTCGAGAACGCCACCACCGGGGCACGGACCACGCGGACGGTCGCGACAGCCGAACGCGAGTCCGACCTCGCCTTCTACGCTCCCGACGCGTACCCGGAGAGTGACCTGTACAACGTCCTCGAAGTGGAGGTGGTCGTGTGGCGCAACTGAGCGACCGGGGACAGTTGCTGCTCGTCGGGGCGTTCGTCCTGGCGGTCGCACTCATCGGGCTGACGGTCGTCATCAACGCGAGCACGCAGACCACGACCGTCGCCGGGAACGGGGGCGCATCGGTCAACGGCGGCGATCCGGTCGCCGCGCGGGAGGCCGCCGAGCGCAACGTCGGGTCGCTGCTGTGGACGTGGAATCAGGGGGGATTAGACACGACGGGCGACTGGGAGGGGCGGTTCGCGACCAACGTCTCCCATCTGGGCAACGGGACACGTACCTACGGGGCCAGACGGGGGCAGTTCGTGAACGTGACCGTGGCGATGTACGACGACGTGGCCGAACGCGGGACTCGTCTCAGCGGGCCGATCGGGAGTCCGCTCACGATACCGCCATCCGTTCGGGCCCGCAACGCGACGTTCCTCGTGACGAACGTCCCCTCCAATGCAGACGACACGCTGAACCTCAGCGTGACTTCCGGGGCCGATGAGTGGGACATGTACGTCAATAAATCGAGCACTGGGGACTTCGACGACGTCGTCGTCGGGACCGCCGGGACGGTGAACGCCATCGACAGGGGAGCCCGGCAGTGTACCTTCGACGACGCGCTCCCGGTCCGGATCAATCCCGGAGACGCGACCGTCGTCACGAGGTACGGAACACCCCAGGAACAGACACGATACTGTCCGGCACTCGACCGGTTCGGGAGCGGCGACTCCTTCGACGGCTACGGCCTCAGCGTGACCGGCCCGCTCGCGTTCTCCGGCGAGTACTCGCTGCTGGTCAACGAGTCCGGCGTCGGTGCCCCCACATCGGGGTCGGCAGTGCCCGTCATCTACAACGCGACGGTCCGATTTCGCTACCGGTCGCCGACGGTCGTCTACGAAACCGACATCCGGGTCGCACCGGATGAGATACCGTGATCCGGACCGACCGCGCGGTCTCCTCCGGCGTCTCCTACGCGCTGGTCATCGCGATTTCACTCGCCCTCACCACCGGGCTGGTGCTCGGCGCGTCGACGCTCGTCGAGCAGAACCAGCGCTCGGTGACCACCCAGCAGACGCAGGTCGTCGGGCAGCAACTGGCAGCGACGCTCGTCCACGCCGACCGCCTCGCCGCGACCGAACCGGAGCCGCGGAACCTGGCGATCACCCGGCGGTTCCCTACCCGCGTCGCCGGCTCGCAGTACCGGATCACGCTCACTCCGGCGGCCGGTACTGTCCCCACGGTCAACCGGACGGTGATAACGCTCCGGCCCGTCGACTCCGACGCCGTCGTCCGAACGAACGTTTCGACGTCGCTACAGGTCGGCCCCCCCGGCGGAACCACGGTCCTCGGTGGCGACGTGCGGGTCGTCTACGACCCGGTGGCCGACCGACTGGAGGTGCAGAATGCCTGAACGGAGCGCCCGTGGAGCGTCGCCGGTCAGTCGGTCCCGGGAACGCGGTCAGAGCGAACTCGTCGGATACGCGATCCTCTTTTCGCTCGCGCTGACCGCGCTCGTCGTGACCGTCGTGTTCGGACTGGCTGCCCTCGAGGACGTCCAGCAGTCGACGGTCGTCGACAACGGTGAATTCGCGCTCCGGGCCGTCGAATCAGACGTCGACGCGCTCTACCGGGGAAGCGCCACGACCCGCCGAACAGAGCTCTCGCTCAAGTCCGCCAGCCTGGAGACCGGCGCGGAGACGACGGTTACGGTGTCGGTCGACGACCCGAGCGACGGCGACCCGCCCCGCCAGTTCGGCCCGTTCACGTTTCGTCCCATCGTCTACTCGAGCGAGCAGGTCGACTTCGTCTACGAGAACTCGCTGGTGGTCCGCGACCAGCGACAGGGCGCGGTCGCCGTGACCGACTCGGAGTTCGTCGTCTCCAGCGATCAGACGGTCGTCCCCGTCGTCCAGACGGTAGCCGAGCCACAGAGCGTCGGCGGGAGTGCGACCGGCAGCGTCGACGCCGTCGTCAACCGGACCCGCGGGTACACCGTCACGAACCGGACGTTCCCGTCCGACGCCTTCGTCGTGACCGTCGAGATCGACACCGCCCCCGACCGCGTCCGCGTCTGGAACCGGACGCTCTCGGACGCGGTCGCGGAGACGACCGACCTCCCGGTCGGTGGGTCCCCTGGCTGTGAGGTCACCGATCGTGCCAACGGCGTTCTCGAGTGTGACATCGAGACGACGGCCGTCGTCGTCTCCCGGGTGGAGATCACCTACAGCCTCCAGTGACCGGAATCCTGGCACTCGCCACACCGTTCCCTCGGCGCCCGCCCCCAGTCGACGGACAGCTTCGAGGCTGCCCGGAACGGCCGGGTCCGCGTCGACGGCCCGCTCGTGGCGCTCCGCCCCGGGCTCGCCGACCGCACCGGCAGGCTGGGCGAGTCAGTCGACTGCGACCGTTCGGTTCGCCGACTCGAAGTAGACGACCTCGTTGTAGTCGCTGGCGGTGACAGAGTCGTCGTAGACCGGCCGGTAGACTGGATCGAGGCCGGTGCCGCCACCGCCGGGCGCGAGTGCCCGTCCGGAGAGGGCGAGGTCGTAGTGGATGCCAGCCTGGCTGTTCAGGTCGTCGAGCGACCCGATGAGCGCACCGAAGACCATGGCGTTGTTCCCGACGCTGATGTCCGCGCCGGTGCCGTCCGGCCCGCCGGCGCCGTAGACGACGCCGGTGAACTGGGTGTTCCCGGTCGAACTCATGTCGAAACGCGAGGTGTTTTTCAGGTACGCCCAGGTCTGCGTGGCCTGGGTCGTGTTCCCGACGGTCATGATCTCCGACTGGTCGGTGAGTCGGACCTGGTCTTCGACGTAGAAGTTCACCCGCTTGTTCGCATCGGGATACGGGACGACCTGTATCGAGCCGTGTTGCTGCGTTCGGATCTTGTCGACGTAAATGTTGATCGGGCCGCTGCTCGGGTCGAGAACGAGGACCCCGGGGTTCCCCGCTCCGCCGCCGACGGTCAGTTTGCCCAGCGTGTAGTTCCCGGTTCCGAGCGTGTACGTGTTACCACTGACCGTCCAGTCGTTCCCGGGAGCGGGGGCGGGGGAACCGCCGTTGTCGTTGTCTCCGGCGTACGTGCTCGCCCTGTCGTCGATCAGGTCGTTCGCCGCGTCCAGTTCCGGGACTGTGGGCTCGATCCACATGTCCTCTACCTCGGTGTCGTCACCGTCCCCGATGTAACTCGCGAGCGAGGTTTCCCCGCCGGCGCCGGTGTTCGTGCCGGCGACGATCACGGTCCCGGTCGCGTGGATATCGCCGTCGACCTCGTCGCCGCTGCCGAGCACGACGTTGCCGTCGACGATGAGGTCTCCCTCGATGTCAATGTCCTGTGGATACGCGGCAGCGTCGACGTCGCCGTCGACGTAGACGTCACCGACGACGTCGAGGTCGTCGAAATACGCGTCGTTCCCGACGTACAGGTAGTGTTTGTCGGGGTCGGAGCCGATGTCGACTCTCGTTCCGTAGGAGTTGTCGAACGTGTTGTTCATCGACATGTTCCCACCGACGTCCAGCCGCCCGGTGTTCAGGCGCACCGCGTCGGGGTGTTCACCGAAGACTGCGTCGCCCTCGATCTCCGGTTGGTCTGTCGCAGCCTCCAGTCCCTCGACCGCGTGAAGGTCACCGCCGAACTCCTGATGGTTCTGGAGCCTGACCGACCCGTTGACCCGGACGTCGCCCCGGTCGTTCGGGCCGGCCGAGTACGCACCTATCGTCGAGTTGTAACTGTCCGAGACGGTCTGGTCGGTGATGCTCGTCGCCGCGGTGTCACTGAACACCGCCGAGTTGACGAGGCCGAAGTCCGGACCACTCCCGGTACCGGCCCCGCAGTTGGTTATACACGCCATCGTGGTCGACCCTTCCTCGTAGTTGCCGGTCAGCGAGATCGTCACGTTGTTCGCCGAGTGGTCGTAGTAGGTCGTGAGGTTCAGCCGGTCGGAGAAGACCTTCCCCCAGGCGCGGTAGTACTCGCTGCTGACGGTGAGATTGAGTGTGTAGTTCTTCCGGAGCACGTCGGTGTCGATCCGGCTGGTCTCGGGGTCGAGGTCGACGTTCTCCGTCTCGAAGAGGCGCCCGACGCTCGTCCGGTTGGCCTGTAGCTGGCCCCTGGTTGCCTCCCCGGTCACCCTGATGACCGGAAACGTCAGCGTGGCGGGGCCGCTCTCGACCTGGTAACTCACCGGCGGCCTGGAGACGACGTTGCTCCCCTCGCCCGTGGACTCGAAGACGCCGCCGTTCTGGTAGGCGACCGTCCGCTCGCCCTGCTCGTAGACGAGTCGGCCCAGGGTGATGACACTCGTGTTCGTGTCCCGTGCCGCCCCGGTCTCGTTGTCGGCCACTTCGATGACGAGCTGGCCAGCCGACTCGTCGAGCGAGACGTCCCCGCCCTCGAACGTGGAGAAGTCGACTGTCGACTCGCCGCCCTCGTTCGAGACGCCGTTCAGCGTCGCGCCGACCGACTCCATGGCGTTTCGCGCGTCGGCGTACTCGGCTTCCTCGCCGCCCTGGGTGATCGCCGTCGACCCCGCAAACACTACTACTGTCGCGCTGGTGACGACCATCCCCACGAGGAGGACCGTCGCGACCGTACTCGACTGTGCTCGCAGTCGCGTCTCCCGTTCCGTGGGTTGCCCCAGCCCCCTCATACTTCTCTCTCACGTATTGTTTATTTGCAGTCTGATAGTCGTTACGCCCGTTGGGCAGGCGTTCGACTCCGGTAGGCTCCGTGCCCCCTGACGAGTATCGTCAGACCAGTCAGTGACAGCTGTACCGGTTCGTCTCGACGACCGAGAGGTCGCCGTCGAGGACGACCGTGAGTCGCTCGTCGGCCAGGGAAACCTCGACAGCGACACGCCAGGGGTCGCTGCTTCGCACGTCGGTGTACTCGTCGTCGACACACCACGGGAGCGTCCAGTAGGGGCGGGCCGAGAGGTCGATGTCGTGGTCCTCGTAAAACGCGGAGACGACGGACTCGTCGAGCAACACGAGCCCGACCGGCGAGCAGAGTTCGTTGCGACAGCGCTCACAGGCGTGCTCGGCGCGCAGGGAGACGTCGAGACAGCAGTCACCGCCACGGACGATCTCGGTGTGAATACGGCCGGCACACGAGGGACAGACGCCGTCGGCGGCCAGACAGTGCAGGTGACGAACCCGCTCGTCGAACGCCGTCGCCACTTCCCCGGGCGAGCGGTCGACGAGGCCACCGGGCGGGAACTCGTACTCGCCGTGGGACTTCCCGCAGTCGACGCAGTCGATACGGAACTGCTCGTCGGCGTACCTGGCTTCGAGGCCCCCGCCACACCGCGTACAGGCCCCCTCGACGGTGAACGGGTCGACGTCGGGCTGACGGGTGAAGGTCCCGGCGCGGACTGCCCGCACGACCTGCGCGCCGGCGTGGCGCAGGTCGTAGCCGTCGTCGGTCTTGGTGACGAACTGGTCGGTGAGCTGCTGGAGGTGGTAGTTGAACTGTGCGCTGTCGCGCATCTCGACGGCGTCGTGCAGGTCCGAGAAGGCGACCGGCTGCTCCTCGGCCCGCCACAGCGCCTCCAGAATGTCCAGTCGCGTCTCGCTGGCCACCACGCCGAACGCCTCGGCCGGATCACCGTTCGACGCGTCGCCGGACTCCTCGCGAATGCCGCTCATACACGAACGATCCCCCGGATTCCACTAAAGAGTTCGCTGAAACGCGTTTTTGTTCTTCATTTGTCACTATCCGCGCCAGCGAGCGACTGTGCGAATCGTGTCAACGAGCGGTGTATTCACGGCGAGAAAATTCCCCTGTGGGGTTAAGTACCACAGGTGCGACGAGACACTCGATGTGTGCGTCTCGTCAGCGGTGCCCTGATGCTGCGAGCACGCTTACCCGCGGCGTCGCAGAGACGGAGGCGGAGTCGCCGACGGTTCTCGTCGTCGACGACGAGCCCCAGATCGCGTCGCTCGCGGGAGCGTATCTGAAACGGATCGACGCCGACGTAGCGGTCGTCGTCGAGACAGACCCCAGGGACGCGCTGGCACGCTTCGAAGCGGGGGACGTCGACTGCGTGGTCAGCGATTACGACATGCCGGTGATGGACGGGCTGGAACTGCTCGGGGCGGTCCGTGAGTGCGACGCCACGACGCCGTTCGTCCTGTTCACGGCGAGTGACGACCCAGCAGTCGCCGACCGGGTTCGCGACCGCGGAGCCGAGTACCTGCGAAAGGAGGGTGACGCGGGTGGGTTCGACCACCTGACGGCGCGCGTCGAGGCGACCCTCGGCGAAGACGAGAACTGACTGACGGGTTTCGCCGGGTCGGGAACTGACAGCAGGTGTTCCCGCTGACGAGGCGCGGAGTCGCAAACAGTAGGTTTATCAGGCGCACAGGGCGAAGATTCTCCAAGATTACTCTCGAGATGACGAACACACAACACCCGGAGGTGAACATCGGACTCGTGGGCCACGTCGACCACGGCAAGACGACG
>Ga0207718_100236_pt1 | contig 59383 bp, 66 predicted proteins | sample A23M2SouthBayCA_FD_187749 | JGI IMG/M metagenome (GOLD analysis project Ga0207718, IMG submission 187749) | Aerobic enrichment media microbial communities from Eden Landing Ponds, California, USA - A23 M2 (SPAdes) | ecosystem: Environmental > Aquatic > Marine > Unclassified | place: Emeryville...
GGTGTCGCTTCTCGTTCAACAAACTCTAAGTCGATCTCGTCTAAATTCCCGATGAGGCGGTCGTTTTCGGGCATAGAGCACTCAGAAAACGAACCGCCTCACTCTTCATCCTTATCTGAACACCGCCACTGAAACACAGAGCAGACTGTAGTGGCGCGCGCTGTCGCGGCCTCCGTGCCGCGACGACACTGTGCGAGGGATGACTGAGTGAGCGGAGCGAACGAAGGAGTCGGCTGGGGAGGTATGTGGCTGCAGTGCTGTGGCGGTGCGGTCATGGTGGGTTGAACGGGCGAGGTTCGTCTCGCGGTTTCTGCGCGGGCACTATTCGAGCGCAACGAGAATATCCCGCACAGAAACCGCTGAGCGGGCCGAGGGCGTTCAGCTCTCGGCTGCTCTCTGCATCACTGACCCGACTTCGTTTCTGAACTAATCAAGACGAATTACCTGTTCTACTAGCAGCCCAACAGAGCGAGGGCTCCAGACCAGTCAGGTGAGAAACCGAGGCGGCGAAGAAAGTGACCCTGTTGCCGCGAGGCACAACGGCAGTCTGGCGCTACGAACGCCGCGTCGACCGGGCTTCTCGCACGCTCGCCCCGTCGCGAATCTTGTCTTCGCACTGCGGACAGACCCGCGGTGCGTCGACCCCGTTAGGTGTGAAGACCCGTGCGTAGTCAGCCGTGACGAAGTTACCGCAGTTCTGGCATTCCGGCATACACTCGCTATAGACGGAATCTGCCCTCTTAATGGTTCGTACCTCGCGAGTCGGTTGCGAGCCCCCGTTGTGGCGCGCTCAGAACTCGCCGGTGATCTCGCCGTCTTCGTCCAGCGTGATCACGCCGTCGAACAGGTCGCGAAACCGGTCGACGGTCTCGGCGTCGTGGACGCCCTGTGCGAGGTGGAACATCCCGACGGCGTCGTGTTCCTCCAGCAGTTCGAGCAGGCGCTCGACGGCCTCGACGGCCCGGTCCTCGTCGGCGTAGTAGATCAGTTCCGTCACCGAGTCGAAACTCACCCGGCGCTTGCCGTCGTGATCGGCGAGGAAATCCTCGGTCTGGTCGACGATGGCCTCCCAGTCGTCGGGCGCGGAGACGTACCGGACGTTGTCGGACTTGCGGCGGGTGTAGCCCCGCTCGACCGACAGCGTGTCGAGGATCGTCGCCCGATCCTCGTCGACCTCGTAGTACTCTAGCTTCTGCTCGACCTCGCGAGCGGTCGTGCGCGTCGACACCACCAGCAGGTAGTCGGTGTCGGTACTGAGGAAGTCGGTGTCGAGTCGATCCGTCTCGCCCGTGCTCGGATGCAACAAGAGGATGCCCGTCCCGCCCGGAATCGCCTCGGGCGTGTTCTCGATGGCGAGGGAATACTCCATGTGGTCGTTCAGGGGGTGGCGTGCGCTTTATACTATCGGTCCACCCCCGGACGGGGCGTGCGGGCACACCGACGAACGACTGGCTCTGCCTCCGCACGATCCCGGCGTAAGCGAGTGATTCGGGGTGTCGCTGCACACGATCCCGGCGTCAGCACGTGAGCCGGGATCGGTCAGAACACGCTGGCGGCGTCAGCAAGTGAGCCGCCGGCGGCTAGAACACGACCCCGACGTGAGCACGTGAGTCGGGGTGTCGCTGTCACACGACCCCGGCGTCAGCAAGTGAGCCGGGGTCGGTCAAAACACACTGTCGGCGGTCGCAGCACCCACCACGCTGAAGATCGCGCCCACGGAGACCGCTTTCAGCGTCGTCTCGCCGACGGCCCTCGGCGTCGGATCGGGTAGGACCCCGCCTTTCACGAGAAAGGTCTCGGGTGCGGTGAAGGCCAGTGCGAGGATCGCCACGGAGCCGAAGGAGACGGCCATCAGGGAGACGAACCGGATCGGAACGCCCGCGACCTCGGCCTCCGCCTCGGGGTCGCGGTCGTCGTCGGCCTTGTACAGCGCGCCGTAGCCGATAGCGAAGACGATGCCCACGACTGCGACGGCGTGCCAGTTGCTCATGTTGGCCGCCAGCACCCACACCTCCTCGGTGACGACGAAGGGGCCGGCGAGCAGGAACCCCCCGACCATCTGCTGGGCCGTGTCGGCGATCTTGTAGCGTGGCGGCCGTGCCATGCAGTGGTCTGTGACGCGGGCCGCTAAAACGCTGGTGTTCGCCGCTGGCGGTCGCTACAGCGCCTCGCGCAGCGCGGCGGTGCCGTCGTGGTAGTACAGCAGGTACGACACCGGCAACAGCGCGGCAGTGACAAGGAGCATCGACAGCACCTGCGTGAACGGGTCTGGCGGTGCGAAGAAAGCACCGACGACGAACCCACCGGTGGCCGCCAACAGGAGCGTCTCGACGCGTCGATCCCACTCTGTCCGGGGCTGCTCGCGGGGCCACTTGCGGCGCTGATAGAGGTAGATGACGACGCCGAACGGCACCATCAGTGCGAGGAAGACCCACGCCGTCGACTTCGTGCCGTGGGTGGTCGCATCCCGGTGGACCCAGTAGCCAAGGAGCGCGACGAAACCCATATAGAAGCCGAGCAGGCCGGCCGCTGCGACCGTAAACCGGCTGATCTGGAGGACCACGGGCAGGCCGTGCTGCAGTGCGAACGAACCAGTCACGAGCGATTCCAGACGGCGCTGGGGCAAAGCCGTTGTGCCACTGCCCGCACCGAACGGCCTTTCATCGTCCGTGGCCACCACCCGAACATGAGCGTCAGCGACGCCTTCGACGAGTGGGCCCGCTCGGGCAAAGACCAGGGCATGGAGGAGCGCCACTGGCACACCGCAAAGCACGCGCTGGCCCGGATGCCGGTCGAAGACGGTGAGACGGTCCTCGATCTGGGCTGTGGGTCGGGCTACGCCGGTCGCGCCCTGCGAGAAACGAAGGGTGCGGCCCGGTCCTACGGCATCGACGCCGCCGCGGAGATGGCCCACAACGCCGTCTCCTACACCGACGACCCACAGGTCGCCTTCGCCGTCGGCGACTTCGAACACCTCCCCTTCGAGTCGGATAGCATCGACCACTGCTGGTCGATGGAAGCCTTCTACTACGCCCAGAACCCCCACACCGTCCTCGACGAACTCCGGCGGGTCCTCAAGCCCGGCGGCACCTTCTACTGCGCCGTCAACCGTTGGGAGGAGCACGTCCACTCCCACGAGTGGGAGGAACTGGTCGGCGTGCCGATGCTACTGTGGAGTGAGGCCCAGTATCGCGAGGCCTTCCGCGAGGCCGGCTTTTCGGTCGCCTCACAGGATCGGATTCCCGACACCGAGGTCGAGATTCCCGACGAGACCGAGTTCCCGACCGAGGACTGGGAGACCCGCGAGGCGATGGTCGAACGATACCGGGAGTTCGGGACGCTGCTGACGGTCGGGGCCGTCACGGCAACGAACGACCACGGTTCGTGACGGTTCGATAACCAGTTCGAGTCGGAAATTCGCACGGAACGCCACTGTCAAGTATTTTCGATCTGATACGCTTTCTTATCTATGAAACGGCGTTCGTTCTTCAAGACGGTCGGGGCGAGTGGACTGGCCGCGGCGGGTCTGGCGGTGGGATCGACGATGACGATTGCCGACCCGGAGGTCACGACGGAGGTCGTCGCGCCGAAGGGAGGCATCCGCGGGCTGGGGCACAGCGGGGACTGGTTCTTCTCGGTGCATCCCAATGATGCGCATGATACTGGTGAGCCCTACTGGTACTACTTCGATGAGAGCGGGGACATCGACAGTAGTGGTGGGTTTGGTGATTTGGATTCCGGTGCCACCGCGCGATACGGCTGTGCCGTCGGTGACCAGACACCCTACATCAGCCAATCTAATAACATCGAGGAGTTCGCGGACTCGGGCGAGGTCATCGAGCACGACGCACCCGCCGAGGTCCAGTCGCTGGTTTACGACGACGACGACGGCCAGTTGTGGGGCGGCGGTGCGAACGGTCGCGTCTGGGAGTTCGACGACCAGATCACCGTCGAGCAGTCCTTCGCCTTCTCGGGGTCGGTGTTCGGACTCGCTCATGACGGCGAGTACCTCTGGGTCGTCACAACGGAGACCGACATCATGCAGGTCGATCCGTCGTCCGGCGACATCGAGGAGTCGTACGACTACCCCGTCTCGACCACTCTCTACGACCTCACCTATCGGGACGACCGGCTCTGGCTGGCCGGCGACGGCCGACTCTACGGGACCAATATCTCCGCATCGATGGCGACCGAAACGCCGACACCGACCGCCACGCCCAGAGCGACTGATACGCGAACGCCGACAGCGACAGATTCGTCGCCTCGCCGGATCGACGAATCCGAGGTCGCCTCGGAGGTCGTCGCGCCGAAGGGAGGAATTCGTGGACTGGGCCACAGCGGGGACTGGTTCTTTTCGGTCCATCCCAACGATGCGCACGATACTGGCGAGCCCTACTGGTACTACTTCGATGAGAGCGGGGACATCGAGAGTAGTGGTGGGTTTGCCGATCTGGATTCCGGTGCCACGGCGCGATACGGCTGTGCCGTCGGTGACCAGACACCCTACATCAGCCAATCTAATAACATCGAGGAGTTCGCGGACTCGGGCGAGGTTATCGAGCACGACGCGCCCGCCGATATCCAGTCGCTGGCCTACGACGACGACGGCGGCCAACTGTGGGGCGGCGGTCAGAACGGTCGCGTCTGGGAGTTCGACGACCAGATCACCGTCGAACAGACCTTCGCCTTTTCGGGGTCGGTGTTCGGCCTCGCCCACGACGGCGAGTACCTCTGGGTCGGCGACCAGAGCGGCGAGATCAAGCGTGTCGATCCCGCGACCGGCGATGTCGACGAATCCTTCGACTACCCGGTCTCGACCACAGTGTACGACCTCACGTACCTGAACGACCGGCTCTGGATGGCCGGCGACGGTCGCGTCTACGAGACGAACCTCTCGATGACAGCGACGACGGAGCAGGCGACGCCCGAGCCCACGGCAACTCCGACGGCCACGCGGACGCCGACGCCGACAGCGACCGAAAGGCCGACGGCAACGCGAACACCGACGGCGACGGCAACCCCGACGCCGACTGACGCGCCCACTGCGACGGAAGACCAGCAGACACCGGACTCTCCGCCGGGGCCGGGCGGCACCCCGGACGACAATCCCTTCGAACCGCCGGAGGAAGACGGGACGGCGACCGCGTCCGCCACCGAATCGCCCGAGCCGACCGAGACGCGGTCGCCCGAGCCGACGGAGACGGTCTCTCCCACGGCGACACAGACGGTCTCTCCCACGGCGACCCCGGATCAGGTCGACGAGCGAACCGACACGCCGGACGGGACGGCCGAACCCGCCGACAGTCCCGAAACGACTGCCGGGTCCGGTCCCGGGCTGGGGCTCGTCACCGGCCTCGCCGCCCTCGGTGTCGGCGCGTGGCGGTTCTCGGAGTCCGAATCGGACTCGGAGTAGCGACCGACGCCCCTCGATGCGCGCCCCTGACGCTTTCAAACCAGTTAAGGCCGGCCGCCACCTCCCTCGGTGTATGAGTGAGGTCGAGCGTTCGGGTCGGGAAGAGGTCTGGATCGAGAAGTACCGCCCGCAGACGCTGGCGGACGTGGTCGGCCACGAGACGATCGTCGAGCGCCTGCAGAGCTACGTCGACCGCAACGACCTGAGCCACATGCTGTTCGCGGGGCCGGCCGGCACGGGCAAGACCACCAGCGCCACGGCTATCGCCCGCGAACTGTACGGCGAGGACTGGCAAGAGCACTTCCTCGAACTGAACGCCTCCGACGAGCGCGGGATCGACGTGGTTCGCGACCGGATCAAGAGCTTCGCCCGGACTTCGTTCGGCGGCGTCGACTACCGAATTATATTTCTTGATGAGGCGGACGCGCTCACCAGCGACGCCCAGTCAGCACTTCGCCGGACGATGGAGCAGTTCTCGAACAACGTCCGCTTCATCATGTCGTGTAACTACTCCAGCCAGATCATCGACCCGATTCAGTCGCGGTGTGCCGTCTTCCGGTTCTCGCCGCTGGGCGACGAGGCCGTCGAGGAGGAGATCCGCCACATCGCCGACGAGGAGGGGATCGAACTCACCGAGGACGGCGTCGACGCCTTAGTCTACGCCGCCGGCGGGGACATGCGCAAGGCGATCAACGGCCTGCAGGCCGCTTCTGTCTCGGGCGACGTAGTCGACGAGGAAGCGGTGTTCGCTATCACCTCGACCGCCCGTCCCGAGGTGATCCAGGGGATGGTCCAGGACGCCATCGACGGCGACTTCAAAGCCGCCCGCTCCCAACTGGACGATCTGATCACCGACGAGGGGATCGCCGGCGGCGACATCATCGACCAACTGCACCGCTCGATCTGGGAGTTCGACGTGCCCGACGAGGACGCCGTGCGGATTCTGGACCGCGTGGGTGAAGCGGACTACCGCATCACCGAGGGCGCGAACGAGCGCATCCAGCTAGAGGCGATGCTGGCGTCGCTGAGTCTGGACGAGTAGTCGCTCCCCCTCGTCTCGGTTCAGTGCACGACCGTCTCGACTTCTTCGACGGCCTCGAAATCCGAGTCGCCAGTGTGCAATGCAGAACAGTCCAGCACCGCCGCGGTCGCGAGGTAGATCGCGTCGGCGTAGGATGGTTCGTTCTCACGCCGTTCGTAGTACTTCGAGCGCAGTCGCGACGCGTAGAGGCTGATCTCGGTCGACACCGGGGCGACGTGAATTTCCTCGAAGTCCTCGATGGCGCTGGTGACGAGGTCGGCCGTCGTTCGATCGACTTCACGAGCGAGGATGTAGTCGATCTCGGTCAGCGCGATGGTCGACACCGCACCGCCCTTGGATCGTGCGTCGTCGATCACCGCCTTCGCCGTCTCGCGTTGGTCGCCGTCGAGTCCGTACTCCAACCAGACCCACGAATCGAGGTAGATCACTGGAGTCGATCCCACTGCTCGCGCTCGCGTTCGATCAGCGTTCGCACGTCGACCTCGTAGGACCCGGCCCGTTCGCGGGCCTCGTCCAGCCGATCCATCGGATCGGCCGGTACGCCGACGAGGCGAACACCGCCCTCGTCGTCGAACCTGAACAGGACTTTTTCGCCCTCATGGAGGTCTAGCTGCTCTCTGACCGCCTTCGGAATCGTGATCTGGCCCTTGCTGGTGACTGTCGCCTCGAATGACATCGAGAAATTCTCCTTACTGAATTTTGTCTCTCCTTACATATAATCGCTCGGCCGTCTGCGCTTCGAGTGCAGTGGCTGGCCCTCACGGCGGCGTTGAGTACATCGTCGGACACCTCCGGGAGCCGAGCGGCGGTCGGAGAGCATCGCCAGCGTCTCGCTCACTTCCCTGTGAGTCGCGTCACAGCCGTGAGCGTCCAGTCCACGACCGCGGAACGCTTCGGCGACAGACACGGAACCGACAGACAGCGGCGGTAACGCTTCGATTCCGGCAAAGGCTTCGGAACTGTTTTACCCGCTGCTGGGCCAACAGTATCCCAATGAGCGACCTCGCCGACGAATATCGACTCGACTACTTCGAGGAGGAGGGGTTCCAGCGCCTGGAGTGTGACTCCTGTGGCGACATGTTCTGGACCCGCGACGCCTCCCGCGACACGTGCGGAGAGCCGCCGTGTGCGGAGTACGGCTTCATCGACGACCCCGGCTTCGACGAACAACTCTCCCTGGAGGAGATGCGCGAGACGTTCCTCTCTTTCTTCGAGGAGCGCGACCACGGCCGGATCGACCCGTACCCGGTCGCCGCGAACCGCTGGCGCGACGACGTGTTGCTGACCCAGGCGTCGATCTACGACTTCCAGCCCCACGTCACGACGGGCCAGTCCCCGCCGCCGGCCAACCCCCTCGTCGTCTCCCAGCCCTGTATCCGGATGCAGGACATCGACAACGTCGGCAAGACCGGTCGGCACACGATGGCCTTCGAGATGGGCGGCCACCACGCGTTCAACGCCGAGGAAGGGTCGGGCTACGCCTACGAGGGCGAGGTCTACTGGAAGGAGGAGTGCGTGCAGTATTGCGTCGAACTGTTCGAACAACTCGGCGCGGACGCGAGCGAACTCACGCTGATCGAGGACGTGTGGGTCGGCGGCGGAAACGCCGGCCCGGCCTTCGAGGTCATCTATCAGGGCCTCGAACTGGCGACGCTCGTGTTCATGCAGTTCGAGCAGGACCCCGAGGGCGACGTGGAGATGAAGGACGGCAACACGTACTCGGAGATGGACCGCCGGGTCATCGACACCGGGTACGGCATCGAGCGCTGGACCTGGATGAGCCAGGGCACGCCGACGGTGTACGAGGCCATCTACCCCGAGATGATCGACTTCCTGCGGGACAACGCCGGGCTGGACTACACCGAGGAGGAAGACCAGATCGTCTTCCGAGCCGCGAAGCTGGCGGGCCACATGGACATCGACGAGGCCGAGGACATCGAGGCGGCCCGCGACAACATGGCCGATCAGCTCGGCGTCTCGACCAGCCGGCTGGTCGAACTGATGGAACCGCTCGAAAACATCTACGCCATCGCCGACCACTGCCGCACCCTGGCCTATATGCTGGGCGACGGCATCGTCCCGTCGAACGTCGGGACGGGCTATCTCGCGCGGATGGTGCTCCGGCGGACCAAGCGCCTCGTCGACACGGTCGGCGTCGACGCGCCGCTGGACGAACTGGTCGACATGCAGGCAGACCGACTGGGCTATACGAACCGCGACACCATCCGCGACATCGTCCGTACCGAGGTCGAGAAGTATCGTGAGACGCTGGACCGCGGTGGCCGCAAGGTCCGACAGCTAGCCGGCGAGTACGCCGAGAAGGACGAGCCGATCCCGGTCCGGGAACTGATCGAACTGTACGACTCGCACGGCATCCAGCCCGACATGGTCGAGGAGATCGCCGCCGAGAAGGGCGTTGACGTGGCCGTCCCAGACGACTTCTACGGGCTCGTTGCGGAACGGCACGGCGGCGGCCAGGCCTTCGAGGAGGAAGACGAAGTGCCCTACGAGGATCGCCTCGCGGAACTGCCCGGCACCGACCGGCTCTACTACGAGGACCAGCAGCGCATGGAGTTCGAGGCGGTCGTCCTGGAGGTGTTCGACCGCGAGGACGGCGACTACGACATCGTGCTCGATCAGACGATGTTCTACCCCGAGGGCGGTGGCCAGCCCCCGGACCACGGCACCATCTCGACCGACGACCTGACCGCCGACGTGAGCGACGTCCAGATCCACGACGGCGTGATCCTCCACACCGCCGACGCGGACCCCGGCACCGGGGAGTTCGTCCGCGGGCAGGTCGACGCCCGCCGTCGCCGCAGCCTGATGCGCCATCACACCGCCACCCACCTCGTCATCCACAGCGCCCGGCAGGTGCTGGGCGAGCACGTCCGGCAGGCCGGCGCACAGAAGGGTACCGACTCCTCTCGGATCGACATCAGCCACTACGAGTCGATCACGCGCGAGCAGGTCAAGACCATCGAACACCGGGCCAACGAGATCGTGATGGACAACGTCGCCGTCTCCCAGGAGTGGCCCGACCGCCACGAAGCGGAGGAGGAACACGGCTTCGACCTGTATCAGGGCGGCATCCCCACCGGTGAGCAGATCCGCCTGATCCACGTCGCCGAGGACGTGCAGGCCTGCGGTGGCACCCACGTCGCCCGCACGGGCGATATCGGGACGATCAAACTGCTGAACACCGAGCGCGTCCAGGACGGGGTGATCCGGCTGACCTTCGCCGCCGGGGACGCCGCCATCGACGCCACCCACGCCGTCGAGGACGCCCTCTACGAGACCGCCGACCTCTACGACGTGTCCTTCGAGGACGTGCCCGAGACCGCCGAACGATTCTTCGACGAGTGGAAGGCGCGGGGCAAGGAGATCGAGGAACTGAAAGAACAGCTCGCCGAGGCCCGCGCCAGCGGCGGCGGCGACGCCGACGAGGTCGAAGTCGGCGACACCACCGCGGTCGTCCAGCGCATCGACGCCGACATGGACGAACTCCGCGCGCAGGCCAACGCCGTCGTCGAACAGGGTTCGATCGCGGTGCTGGGATCGGGTGCGAGTGGCGCGCAGTTCGTCGTCGCCGTCCCCGACGACGCCGAGGTCAACGCCGGCGAGGTCGTCGGCGAACTCGCATCGCGGGTCGGCGGCGGGGGCGGCGGCCCGCCCGACTTCGCGCAGGGCGGCGGCCCCGACGCCGACAAACTCGACGACGCCCTCGACGACGCCCCGGAGATCCTCCGACAGGTCGCGAACGTCTGAAACCGGTGTTTTCGGGAGACGCGGCGACGGCGAGTCGGAACGTTCGGCACCCGAAAGTAGAAACTTGGGCCGGGCGTACGATCCGGAAAGATGTCTTCGGACGATAATCGTTATCGGTGGTCGATCCTCGGCGTAGGCGGTGCCCTGAGTCTCTGCTGTCTCTTCGCCGCGCCCGCGGCGACGGGAACCGCGGGCGGTGCCGTCGCCGGGGGGACGACCGCCGCGCTGGGCGGTTCGCTCGTTCAGATCTTCGCGGCCGCGCTCGCGGTCGGAGTGCTCGCCCTCGGCTACCGGCTGCGGTCTGCCTGACACCTCGGCGGCACCGCGCGGGCGTCCGTGGCGGGTTCCCGGTTCCGGAGCACCAACCTACTTTTGGGCCGCCCCGGAAGAGGCGAGTGATGCCGTACTGCCTGTCCTGTGGGACGAAGACGGACTTCGAGACGACGGACTGTCCCGACTGCGGGCAGGCGATCCACCGGCGGATCGACCCGCCGGGCGACGTCGGCGAGGACGGGCCGACCGTGGACTGGGCCCAGACTGACGAGTCGGGCGTCGACACCGGCGAGGCCGACACGGCCGAGCCAGCCGACGACGCCGAATCAACGACGGACGAAGACGGGGCGGCCGGAAGCGAGGTCCCGACGACCGCTCCCTCGGGGGCGTCGCCGTTCGCCGATCGGTGGGCGCTGCCCTTCGCCGCGGGCTATCCGATCCGGGACGACTATCGCCCGCTGACCATCGGTGGTGTCCTGACACTGCTTGGCCTGTTCGTCCCGCTGTTCTTGCTGGTCCCGGTCGGCTACGGCTTTCGGCTGCTCCGGGCAGTCGCTCGCGGGCAGGCCGACCGGCCGGCGTTCGCGGAGTACGGACAGCTGTTCGTCGAGGGGCTGAAGTGCTGTCTCGTCGTCGCGGTCTACGGGTTCCTCGGGTTCGTCGGCGCGGTCGCAGCGATCCTCGCGGGGAGCGTCGACGAACCGCTCGGACTGGCGCTGTGGATCGTCCTCGCCGCCGTCTGTGTCTACCCGCTCCCGGCGTCGCTGACGGTCTACAGCGCGACCGACGACCTCCGGTCGGCGTTCGCACGGGGCCACGCCGGCCGCTTCGCCACTTCGTGGACCTACCTCAAGGCGTGGCTGGCCTGGGTCGTCGGTCTCGCCGGGGCGGCGCTGCTCTCGACCCTGTCGGTCGTCACCCTCCTCGGGCCGCTGGTCGTCTGGCCCTGGGCAGTCGCCTCGCTAGCGACGCTGTGGGGGTACTACTACCGCGAGGCTGTCGCCCGCGACGCTGTCCCGCCGGCCCCCGACGACCCCGTTGCCTGAGACGGATCGGGCCCTCCCCCGGTGATCGTCGACCCGAAACACGGAACAGACTGCCGGCCCTGTCGACGAGTATGCCGACGACGACCAACGACGGCGTGACTCTCCACTACGAGACCGACGGGAGCGGTGACGCGGTGGCGTTCGTCAACGACGTGGGTGCCGGCGCGTGGCTGTGGGGCTGGCAACACGGCGTCGTCGCCGGTCCCTACGAGGGTCTGGTCTGGGACCTGCGCGGGACCGGTCGCTCGGACGCTCCCGAGGGGCCCTACAGCGTCGCGACGCTGGCCGACGACCTCGAAGCCGTGCTCGCCGACGCCGGTGTCACGAGCGTCCACCTCGTCGGCGCGGGGCTGGGCGGGATGGTCGCGCTTGCCTACGCCGACCGCTACCACCGGGCCGACTCGCTTGCGCTGTTCGGGACCGCCGCCAGCGGCGACGCGGTCACCGACCGCCTCGACGACCTGTGGGCACCGCTCGACGACCCGCAGGCGCTAGGCGACTCCCTGCAGGCCGCCTTCGCTTCCGATCTGACCGACCACCAGACGATCCGCGAGGAGATGGTCGAGTGGCGACAGGCCGACGACGCCGACGCCGGCGGTTGGCAGGCACAGGCCGCCGCTATGCGCTCCTTCGAGGCCCCACCGCTGTACGAGATCACCCTGCCCACGCTGGTCATGCACGGCGTCGCCGACGAGATCGTCCCCCCCAGCGCCGGCGAGACACTGGCCGCGGACCTGCCACGCGGGGAGTATCAGGCCGTCGAAGGCGGCCACTGGGCCAACATCTCCGAGAGCGCCGCCGTCTCGGACGCGCTGGTGGGCTGGCTCGACGAGCAGTCGAGCGAGGAGTAGGTACCCGAGAGCGGCGTCGGAACAACACTTTTCCACTTCTGTAAACGACGTATACGCAATGGGAACGAACACAGTTCGGCTCGACGACGACGTGTACGAGCGTCTGAAATCGAGAAAGCGCGACGACGAGACGTTTTCCGAGGCGGTCGACAGACTGCTCGGGGAGTGGAGCCTGCTCGACTTCGCTGAAGCGGACGCGCCGATCGATCCGAAGACGCATCGGGAACTGCTCGACGAGATCGACCGGCAGGATATCGAGGAGACGAAACAGCGTCTCCGAAACCGGGGCGTCGATCCCGACGAATGATTCTGGATACGGAGTTTCTGATCTCGCTGGAGGCAGGCGAGGAGACCGCACTCGAAACGGCGGCCGAACTGGAAGCGATGGATGTCCCGCTCCGTGTCCCGACCGTCGTCGTCCAGGAATTGTACGTCGGTGTCGGTGCGGGTTCGGACTCGTTCGCGAACGCGAACAAATACGAGGCGCTGATGGCGAACAAGCCGACCGTCGAACTCACGGGCACGATCGCCAGACAGGCCGGTGCATTGCAAGGCCAACACCTCGTGAGCGATACGAAACCGAACCTCGGGACCGGCGACGCGGTCGTCGCCGCCACCGGCCTCCAGTACAACGAAGCCGTCGTGACCAGCGACGAAGACTTCACACACGTCGAGGGTCTGACGGTCGAACTCGTATCGTAGGGCGCGGCGATGACCGGCCGGACTGGTTCGTCCGGCCGCCCACGGCACGATCGGCCGGACTGGCTCGTCCGGCCGTCCGCGAGTGCGGCAAATACCACCACGAATCTGTCCCTTTTTGGGCGTCCAGCGACTGCCTAGCGGTGATGAGTCTCAGGATCGCCCTGCTGAACGCGGCCCACGACGGGGAGCTCAACCGCCGGAACTTCCGGCGGGAACTCGATGCGGACCTCGTCGAGTACGACGTGACCGAGCGCGAACTGCCCGACACCTTCGCGTTCGACGGCTGTGTCGTCACCGGGTCGCGGGCCTCCGTCTACTGGGAGGAGGAGTGGATCGCGGACCTCTCGGCGTGGGTCCGCGAGGCAGTCGACCGCGATATGGCGTTCCTGGGCGTCTGTTTCGGCCACCAGTTGCTCGCCCACGCGCTTGGCGGCGAGGTCGCGCCGATGGACGACTACGAGATCGGGTATCGCACGGTCGAACACGACGGCGAATCGCCGCTGCTCGACGGCGTCGATACCGAGTTCACGGTCTTCACGACCCACTCGGACCGCGTGGTCGAACTCCCGCCGGGGGCCAAGCAGTTCGCCGAGAACGACTACGGCGTCCACGGCTTCCGAACCGACGACGTGTTCTCCGTGCAGTTCCACCCCGAGTACGACACTGAGACCGCCCGCGAGGTGACGCAGGGCAAGGACGACCAGCTATCGAACGAGCGCATCCAGTCGGTCCTCGACGGCATCACGACCGAGAACTACGACGCCGCCTGCGAGGCCAAACGGCTGTTCGACAACTTCACCGACTACGTCCGCGAGCGCCGGGCCGAGGTCGACGGCCCGGTCGCCTCGGACGACTGATCGTCCGGCGTTACCCCGATCCATTGCAGCAGTTCCTGTTGGCCAACCAGTGCGACGACCGCCAGCACGATCACGAGCGCCGCCCGCGGCGTCGTCAGGATCCCGAGCGAGACGATCAGCGTCGTCGCACACGCCGGCGCGTGGCCGGTGTCGGTGACGGCCATCCCGGCGGTCGTCAGCCCGACTGCGAGGACGCCGCTGGCAGCGAGTCTGAGCGCCGCCATCGAGCCCGGGTCGGCGAGCCAATCGAGTGCGACACCGCCCGCCGCGAGATGGTAGGCGAGCAGGCCGGCGACGACACCGAGGACGTGTCCACCGAGCACGCGCCGCGGGGCGCTCTCGGCCGCGGCGGGCCTGCTCGCGAAGAGATAAGCCGTCGGACCGAGACTCGGAAAGAGTAGCGGCAGGCCGCTGAGCCAGACCGCGCCACCCAGCGTTGACAGCAGCGCGGCTGCACGGCCCGCCTGCCGGAGCCACAGCCGCCGTCGCCACGGTACTGCCACGGTGACGAATCCTGCCTATCTGTACAGTAAAGAGTAGCGTTTCTGGACGAATATCCAGCGGCGATCTCAGTACTCGGATTCGACCTCGAACGACGCTTCCAGATCGTCGACCAGCAGGTCGAAGCGACCGGGTTCGACGGTCTTGCGGCCCTCCGAGTCGGTGACCCCGAGCGCGCGGTTCGGGACCTCGATCGTCACCGTCCGTTCCTCGCTGGGATCGAGTTCGACGCGGGCGAAGTCGACGTGTTCGCGGTGGGGGCGCACCCGAGAGCTGACGGCGTCGCTGAGGTAGGCGTCGAGGGCGTGGGCACCGGTGCGGTCGCCGACGTTCTCGACGGTGACCGTCGCCGTCACGGATTCACCGGGACCGATCGTCGATTTCGACAGTTCGAGATCCGAGACCTCGAAGTCGGTGTAGGAGAGGCCGTGGCCGAACTCGTAGAGTGGGTCGTAGGTGTCGGGGTGCTCGTCCCGGCCGATGGGCGCAGCGTGGCGGAGGTAGTTGAACCGCGAGGGGAGGTGTGCGGCGGACTTGGGCACCGAGATGGGGAGCTTCCCGGCGGGGTTGTGTTCACCGAACAGGGTCTCGGCGACGGCGAGGCCGCCGTCGTTGCCGGGGTAGTACGACATGAGGATCGCCGGGACGTTGTCGGCGGCCCACTGGACCGCGAGCGGGCGGCCGGTGACCATGACGAGGATGGTCGGCGTCCCCGTCGCGTGGACGGTTTCGAGCAGTTCGCGCTGGGCGTCGGGCAGCCCCAGTTCCGTCCGGGTCGGGAACTCGCCGGTCGGGCCGCTGATGGCCTGCGGGCCGAACTCGTGGATGTACCAGTTCTCGCCCAGCACGACGACGGCGGCGTCGCTGTCCTCGGCGGCGGATTCGACGGCATCGAGGTCGTCGGCCTCGCGGATCGTCGCGCCCTGTTCGTGGGTCACGTCAGCATCGCTGGCCACCTCCTCGATCCCCTCCAGAACCGTGGTGCCGGTGGTCTCCTCGTCCTGATCGACGCCCCAGCCGCCCATCTGGTGCTGGAGGGCGTCGGCGTTGGGCCCCGTCACGAGCAGCGAGTCGGGGTCGTCCAGCGGCAGCAGGTCGTCCTCGTTCTTCAGCAGCGTCTGGGACTGGCGGGCGGCATTGAGGGCGGCCTCGCGGTGGCTCTGGGCCCCGACCACGTCGGTCGCACCCTCGACGTCGACGTAGGGGTCCTCGAACAGCCCCACGTCGCGCTTGAGTGCGAGGATTCGGCGGACCGCCTCGTCGACGCGCTCCTCGGACAGTTCGCCCGACTCCACGAGGTCGACGATGTGATCGGCGACCTCTGGGCCGCCGACCGAGACCTGATCGAGGCCGGCCTGCATCGACTGGCGGGTCGAGTCGCGCTGGTCGCGGGCGGTCTGGTGGTCCTCGTGGAGCATGTCGACGCCGCCCCAATCGGAGAGGACCGGGCCGGAAAAGCCCAGCCGTTCGCGCAGGACTGCCGTGAGATAGCGGTGGGAGCCGTGGACCGGCTGACCGTCGATGGAGTTGTAACAGGGCATCACCACGTCCGCGCCGGCGTCGAGGGCCTTCTCGAAGGGCGGGAGGAAGGTGTGGTGGATCGTCGTCGGCGAGCGGTCGACGGTGCCGGTGTCCTCGCCGCCCTCCGGGTCGCCGTAGGCCGGGAAGTGTTTCGCAGTGGTGGCGACCCCCTCGCTGCCCGGCGGGTCGCGCTGGCCCTTGATCGACTCGGCGGCGAACTCACCCACGAGGAGGGGGCTCTCGCCGTAGGTCTCGAAGGTCCGCCCCCAGCGCTGGTCCCGGGCCAGATCACAGATCGGGCCGTAGTTCAGGCGCGCGCCGGTCGCCCGGATCGACCGCCCCGTGACCTCCCCGCCGCGGCGAGCGAGGGCGAGGTTGCGCGTCGCCGCCATCCCCAGGCCGTGGGGGAACACGGCGGCCTCGTTGACGTAGGCGTTGCCGTGCATCGCGTCGACCGGGTGCAGGAGCGGGATGCCGTGGTCGGTCGCCGTCGCCGCGTGGGACTGGAGTTCGTTGACGTTCTGGGCGATCTCGGTGGGGTCGTGGTGATAGGAGACGCCGATGCCGTAGGCCGCGACGGTGCCCACGTCGTGGTCGGCGATCTGGTCTTTCGCGCCGTCGAGCGTGATTTCCGTGCCCATGTGTCCGACGTACGTCCCCACGAGCTGTCCGGCCTTCTCCGCCAGCGAGAGGTCGTCGAGGATCGCGTCGACGTCGACTGTTCCGTCGGATCGGGGCCACTCCGGTGTTGGCTCTCGTACCATTGTGGACAACTGAGTACGGACTCGTATAAAACAGTGTGCGAAGTCGTGCCACAGTCGTTTTACCGCCGTGTAAAACGATTCCAGGCCGACCCCGTGCTTTTCTCCCGTCGCGTCGAACGATCAGCCATGAAGGTCGACTGCGAGGGGTGTGCCGGCTGCTGTCTCGACTGGCAGCCCCTGACCGATGCCGACATCGACCACGAGCGCCGCGGCAGTCGCCAGCCACTAGACGGGACCGCGAATCTCGTCCCGCTGACTCGCGACGAGGTGCGAGCGTTCGTCGATCGGGGCCACGGCGACGCGCTGACGCCGCGGCTCTTTACCGACGAGGACGGCGTCACGGTCGACGGCCACTCGCTTGCGGCCATCGACGGCCGGCCGGTGTTCTACGTCGGCCTCCGGAAGCCGCCGAAACCGGCCGCGCCGTTCGACGCCGATCCGACGTGGCTCGACACCTGCGTGTTCCTCGACCCGACCACTCTGCAGTGTCGCATCCACGACGACGACCTGTATCCAGAGACCTGTGGCACGTACCCCGGCGAGAACCGCACGCTCGACGTGGAGACCGAATGCGAACGCGTCGAGACCCACGCCCCGGGCCAGCAAGCGGGCCAGCGACTCATCGACGACGACCCACCGGAGGACGCGACACCGCTGCTGGGCCCCGCCGCACTGGGCTCGAAACTGTTCGCCCACCCCGAGCCCGACCGCCTCGAGGGCGTGGTCGAGAGGCTGGTCGCCGACGACCTGACTGGGGGCGACCGGGCGGAGTTCGTCGCCGTCGCCGCCGCCTCCGCACCCGGAACGGGTGCCGTCAGCGACGACTGGTACGACCGCTACGTCGAGCGGGCCCGCGACGCCGACTCGTGGGCCGGCCGCGCCATCGAGCAGTGGGAGGAGATGGCCGACGACCCGGGCCGCCCCGCGCCCGACCCGGAACGCGCCCGCGAGATCGAGGACGCCGACGGCGCGCCCCCGACACCGGGCTGGGACGGCATCGACCACCCCGAGTGAGCCAACGGAGTGACTGCGTCGGCGCGTGAGCGGTCGCTCGGCGGGCGGTTCGGAACGAAGTGAGAACCACGATGCGAACGGGAGTAGCGAGGGACCGCCGGTCCCTCGGGCAGTCGGGTGGCGATGCTACCCCGACGACGAAGCGACACGTGAGCGCTCCGTCGAGCGGACCGGGGCGTTCCGTTATCGGTCACTCTCAGAGTCACGCTCACAACGTCAGTCCACCACAGTACGGACCAGCCGCTCGAGAGGCAGGTCTATCGGTCGCCGTTGACGAGTCGGCCGCCCCATCGCTGGAGCGAGCGCGGGACGAATCGGAGGAGTGTGACGAGCAGTTTCATCACTGTGCCGGGGACGACGACCGTCTCACCCGACCGCAGCCCCCGATAGCCCGCCCGTGCCACCTGTTCGGGCGTGTAGAACAGATACGTGCCGACCGCCGAGTCGCCCATCCCGGCCCGCTCCTGGAACTCAGTCTCCGTGGGGCCGGGACAGAGCAGTGTCACGTCGATGTCGTCGTCGCGGTGCTCGGCCGCCAGTGCCTGCGTGAAGCTGTTGACGTAGGCCTTGCTGGCGTAGTAGCCCGCCATGTAGGGCCCCGGGGTGAACCCGGCGACAGAGCCGACGTTGAGCAGCGCCCCGGACTCGCGGCCGTCGAGGAACTGCCGGGAGAGTTCGACCAGCACGTCGACGTTGAGTCTGAGCTGGGTGCGTTCGGCGTCGCGGTCGCTCTCGGCGAAGGGGCCGTAGGTGCCGATGCCGACGTTGTTGACCAGCGTGTCGACCGCGATATCGCGGTCGTCGAGTTCGGCCCAGAGTTGCTCAGGTGCGCCGTCGTCGGCCAGATCCATCGCGACGACGTGGGCCGCGACGCCGTGGCGTTCGAGGTCAGCGGCCAGCGTCTCCAGTCGCTCCGCTCGGCGGGCCACGAGCACCACGTCGTGCCCGTGGCGGGCGAACTCCCGTGCGAGCGCCTCACCGATGCCGGCGCTGGCACCGGTGATCAGCGCTGTTTCGGAGTCGGTGGGGCTCACTGGTCTTCGAGTCGCCCGGTCGTCCCGACCCACTCTGCGAAGGTCGCCAGTGCCCGACCGCGGTGGGAGACGGCGTTTTTCTGCTCGGTGTCCATCTCGGCGAAGGTGGTGCCGTCGTGTTCGAAGATGGGGTCGAACCCGAAGCCACCGTCGCCGCGCGGCGCGACGATGGTCCCTGGGACCCGGCCACGGAACAGCTTGACCGGCAACTCCTCGCCGGCGACCTGGTCGTCGGTCGTGGCTGCACCTCGCTCGTCGGCCGCGAGGTCCTGCCCGCGGCGGTCCTCACGGTCGACAGGCTCGGGGGAGGCTTCGAACGCCTCCCCGTCGCAGTAGGCGATCACTGTCTCGAAGGCCCCGCCGTGGTCGTCCTCGGGTTCGGTGAGTCGCCACACTCGTTCGATCCCGAGCCGATCCTCGGCGTAGGAGGAGTAGGGGCCGGGAAACCCCTCGAAGGCGTCGATAAAGAGTCCCGAGTCGTCGACGATCACTGGCTCGCCCGTCGCCCGGTAGGCCTCGCGTGCGCCGTGGGCGGCGACGGTGGCGAGGTCCTCGGCCTGGACCTCGGTGTAGTCGAAGTCGAACTGTTCGACGGTCGCCGCGCCGAGATACTCCCGGGCCTCGTGGATCTTCCCGGGGTTGGTCGTGACGAAATTGAGCATACCGCCCGTCGGGCGAGCAGGGGAAAATAGCCGTCGATGTTCGCGATCGCAGTGAGAACGGGTCAGTCGACGACGACTTCGACCGGTTCGTCTTCGGTCGCCGACTCCGCTTCGCCGCCCTTGCTCTCCTGCCACAGGAGGACGCCGACGACCGCCAGCGCGATCCACGAGCGCCAGTTGGCCAGATTGAGCGTGTAGCCGATCCCGAACGGTTTCTCGACGAGCATGTCGTCGCCGGGTTGCCAGTAGGAGGCGAGCATCCGTCGGACGCTGGGCCGTTCGAAGTTGTACGGCACTCCGAACAGTTCGCCGGATTGAGGTCTGTCAGCCATGGGACGGGATACGGAGCGCCCAGTTAAGTCGTTTTTCCTCGGCGAAGTTCAGCCAAGCAGCGAGGTCACGGGACCGTCGAAGTTGAGCATGACCGCCTGCGCACGGTCGCCGAACACGGCCTTACCCGTCGGCGAGCGCTGGCTTCCGGTGATAAAGACGTGGTCGGCGCTGTTGTCACGGGCGGCTTCGAGGATGCGGTCGGCCTCGCTCTCGGCCTGGCCGACACGCCCGGCGAGAGCGTCCCACTGCACGTCGATGTCGCCGAGAACCTCCTCGACGACCTCCTCGGCGTCCTGCCGGACGTTGTCCATGAACACGCTGTCGTCGTAGCTCGTGTGTTCGCCCTCGGCCATGGCGTCCAGCGCCTCGCGTTTCTCCTCGAACTCTTCGTGGGAAAGCAAGGAGAGGACGTGGAGGTTCGCGTCGACACCGGCGGCGAGTTCGGCGGCTTCGGCCAGCAGTTCTCGACCCTGTTCGTCGGTTTCGAGGATGACGAGTGCGTCTTCCATACTCCGTTCTGTCGCCGGGTGCCCACTTAATTATCACTGGTAACGGCCGCGTCCTTCGACGGCCGTCAGCCGGTCGAGGACTGCATCGTCGCGCTCGCTGGCCGATCGGTAGGCGTCGACGAGTGCCGTCTGTAGCGCCTCGGCGTCGTCGGTCGTCCCGGCCAGTGACTGTGCGAGCACGTGCAGATCCATCGCGTGGTCCTCCTCGTCGCGGGTGTAGTAGCCAAGCCCGAAGTCGATGAGGAACGTCGACGGCTCGCCCGATCCGACCCGGACGTTGCGCGTCGTCGGATCGCCGTGGACGAACCCGGCGTCGTGGATCGTCGCGAGATGGCGACCGACCGCTCGCACCCGCTGCTCGGTCAGCGCCTCGCGCAGTTCCGTCTCGCCGACGCGCTGGAAGACGATCCGATGCTCCGCGAGGTCCACGTCGCGGACCACCGGCGTCGGGACGCCGTGGCGGCGGGCCTCGCTCGTCAGACGGGCCTCTTGGCGGGTTCGCTCGCTTCGCAGACGCTCGTCGAGGGCGGGGTGGCGGTACGAGCGGGGGCGGCGTTCCTTGATCACTCGATCCGCTTCGATGGTGACGACGGCCTCCGCGCCCTGGATCTCGTCGGCGTCGTGGCCCCCGCGGGCGACCGGTTCGCCGGCGTCCCACGTCACGTCGACCTGATCCGGTCGGAAGTCCGAATCGATGCCCGAGTCCGCGACGGGGATAGTGTCGCCGGCGGCGTACATCCGCGCACCCAGAATCGCGATCATCCCGGCGTTGTCCCGGAGGAACCTGGGTTCGGGGGCGTAAAAGTCCGCGCCGCGCTGGTCGCACATCTCGGCGAGCATCGACTGGAGGCGCTGGTTCTGCCCGACGCCCCCACCCAGCACGAGTTCGTCGGCGTCGGTCAGCGAGAGTGCGCGCTCGGCGACTTCTGCGAGCATCGCGAAGATCGTCTCCTCGAGGCCGCGACACACGTCGTCGACCGGCACGCCGTCGTCGACGGCCTGCTTGGCCGCGGACATGATCCCCGAAAACGAGAAGTCCATCCCCTTGACGACGTAGGGGAGGTCGACGTACTCGCCATCAAGGGCGTGCTCCTCGACCTTCGGCCCGCCGGGATGAGACCAGTCCAGGTGGCGCGTGAACTTGTCGATGGCGTTGCCGACGCCGGTGTCCATCGTCTCGCCCAGCACCCGATAGCGGCCCGAGCGATAGCCGAGGATGTGCGCGTTCGCGCCCGAGGCGTTCAGACAGACCGGCGCGTCGAAGCCCGAAAAGTACCGCCCGACTTCGAGGTGGGCGACCATGTGGTTGACGCCGACCAGCGGCACGTCGAAGCGCTGGGCGACCGCTCGCGCCGCCGTCGCGACGATCCGCAGACAGGGGCCTAAGCCGGGCCCCCGTGAGAACGCGACCGCGTCGATGGGTGTCGACGGATCGTCACCCACCGCCTCGGCGCGGTCGCGGGCGTGATCGAGGGCCGTCTCGACGACCTCGGGGACGGCGTCGCCCATGTGCTCGGCGGCCTCGCGCGGGTGGATGCCACCGCTCTCGGGCTGGTAGGCGTCGGTTTCGATGAAGACGTGGTCGTCGTCGCTGGCGGTCGTGGCCGTCTCGCTGCTCACGGGTCGCTGGCGCTCCCCGTTCGCCTTATCGAGACCCCTCGCTCCGCTCGGCGTCTCGCTGCTCGCGTGTCGCTCCGCTCCCGCTCGCTGTCCCGAGACACCTTCCTCACTCCGTTCGTCAGGCGTCTCGTACACCGCAGCACTGGCTGCCCAGGCCGTTCCTTCGATACCGAGAATACGCATTGTGAAGCCGCGACGCGGGCGTTATTCCCACTCGGTGTAGCCGCACTTGCCGCAGTGCTTGCGGTCGTCGTGCTCGGCGAGGAAGGTGTCGCCACAGCGGGGACACTGTTCGCGTTCGACGCTACCGTCGTCGCCGTAGTACTCGTTTCGGGCCATTATGCTTCCTCACCCTCGTCGCTCTCGCCGTCGGCGACGATCTTGTTGCGTTCGAGCATGTGATCCTGCTCGACGTCGCGGGCGTATTCGGCCTCGTCGTAGACCTTCGCGTAGCCGATGGTCTTGCGCATACCGAACTTCGTGTCGAGTTCGTGGACGACGACTTCCTCGGCGTCCTTGTTGAGTTTCGCCGCGAGCGAGTCGCGCACGGACAGTCGGGAGGGCGTTGCCTCGTCGTGTCGCACTTCGAACCGAACGTCGGTCCGGTGCAACATCGGGTTATCGTCTTCCTCGATGATGTCGATTTCCATGGTTCGTTGTCCCTACATTGCCCCTGAAGCGCGTAAAAGGATTTCGAACGGCTACAGCCGAACGACGGTGACACGCCTGTCGTCGGTGTCGACAGTCACCGCCCTGTCGCCATTCATAACTGGAAACTGATTTGAGAGAGACGATACCATGCTAGACGTTACGTGGTTTTTCAGGTCTTGAAAAGTCTTTCTGATGCCTGATGTGTGGTATCAATTCTCAAAATCAATCGGAAATCTGAAACTTTTTGTGGATGGGACGATTCCCTCCATACGTGGCGCTCGGTCTCGACCGATCGCTGCCAGGAGTTCCCCAATGTCATCGAACACGCCACTCCCTCGACGATCCGCTCGCCATCGGCCGGTGACGGACGCATCGCTCGCGTCGCTGGTCGCCTATCCGCTCGTACTGGTCGCCCTCCTCGCGGTCGTGAGCTACCCACTCGCGGCCGTCGCGGTGCTTGCCGCCACCGCCATCGCGACGAAGGTCGTTCAGACCACACTGGCCGCGCTGGTCCGGCGGACGGACGGCCGGCCTCGACGCCTCACTGTCCCCGGCGTCGGCGAAGTGACGATCAGCGTCGCTCCCGTCTAGAACCGCACCCGTCCCGCCGCGTCGGCGTTCGAATATTCTGCCGAATACTACCGAATGGTGGAGTATTCTCCCCATCATTCTACAGAATATTGCCGTGTATTAGGATATTGCCAAACGTATGCCCACAGTTTTCTTATGGCACGCTCGGCGATGGTTGCCCGTGATAGTATGAGACACGGAGACATCTCGTCGTCGGGCGACACCGTCGGCGTCGCGGTCCACCAGACAGCAGCACCGAGTCCCGACTCGAAAGAGGAGGTCCTCGAACAGTGCGAGACGATCGCCGACCGGATCGAGGGGATCAAGACGGGCGCGCCGGGCGTCGATCTGGTGATCTTCCCGGAGTACTCGACACAGGGGATCACCTACGACGAGGACCTGATGATGGAACTGGCCACGGAGGTCCCCGGCCCGGAGACGGAGATCTTCTCGCGGGCCTGCGACGAACACGACGTGTGGGGGGTGTTCTCGATCACGGGCGAGAAGCACGAGGACCACCCCGAGCGGAACCCCTACAACACCCTCCTGTTGATCGACGACGAGGGGGAGATCCGCCAGAAGTACCGGAAGATCATCCCGTGGTGTCCCATCGAGGGGTGGACCGCGGGCGAGGAGACCTACGTCACCGAGGGGCCGAAGGGGCTGAAGATCAGCCTCATCATCTGTGACGACGGCAACTACCCCGAAATCTGGCGCGACTGCACCTACAAGGGCGCGGAACTGATCGTCCGCTGTCAGGGGTACATGTATCCCGCGGCCGAACAGCAGGAACTCGTCGCGCGCCACGCTGCGTGGTCGAACAACGCCTACGTCGCCGTCGCCAACCTCGCCGGCAACGACGAGGTGTACTCCTTTTTCGGGAAGTCCAACATCGTCGGCTTCGACGGGCGCGTTCTCGGGGAGTGTGGCAGCGACGAGAACGTCTGGCAGTACGCCGAACTCTCCGTGCCGGCGATCCGGGACGCCCGCGAGAACTGGCAGAGCCAGAACCACATGTACAAACTGCTCCACCGGGGGTACACCTCGACGGAGGACGCCGGTCTCGGTGACGGCGAGTCCGCCAACCCCTTCCAGTTCTACGAGGACTGGGTGAACGATCCCGAGGCAGCAGAAGAACAGGTCGAGGCCCTCACACGCTCGACGACGGGCGTCGAATCGGCCCCGATCGACGGCCTCACCGAGGAGGAAGAACCGCCGGAGGTCGTCGGCGACGACTAGCCGACCGTTCGGACGGCGGCCCCAGTTACCTTTTCAATTTTTTCGTTCGTTGTCGTTGCCAGTCTCGTTGCTTTGCCTGCTCTCGTCGTCGCTACTCCTCGACCGGCGCGTCCATCCGACGCACGTCGAGGACGACCTCGTCGGCGGTCTCGGTGACGGCCGTGACCTCGCCCGCGACGACGAGCGCGCTAGAGGGGGTCGGGCCGACGACGATCGGATCGCCGACCTCGATCGCCGGCAGCGACTCCTGGAAGTGGACGTGAGCGGTGCACTCGGTCGGGTGGTGGACGTTTGTCAGGTCGATCCCTTCGACGGTGGCGTCGACGCGCTCGAACTCCTGTGAGACGGTGACCGTCTCGGCGTCGTCGAGCGACTCCCGCCCGAGCACGTCGTACGCGGCCCCCGTCGGTCGATAACCCCCGGTCGGACCCTGCACGCTCTCGACCAGTCCGACCGTCTGGAGGTTCGTGAGCTGATTCTGTATCGTGCCGGGACTCCGGTCGAGCACCTCCGCGACCGTCCCGCTGGTCACCGGCGCGTCCGCGTCCTCGTACTCGTTGCACAGCGTCGTCAGCAACTGTACCTGTGTCGTCGACAGGTCGATGTCCGTCGTGTTCATTCGTTGCCTGTCCCTTCGAGCCCAGTCACCATCAGTATCCTGCCTGCGTCGTCGGGAGCGGTTCGTTTGCCTGCCGGCAGCGACGATCGGGTCTTCGAGCGTCGCTCCGGCTCTTTCGGCGGGTCAGCGGCTCCGATCGTGTGCCGACCGGATGGTGCTGTTCAGATAAGCAACTCCAGTCACCGACTTGGAGACACCGAAAGCCCTCGTGCAGTTGCAGTCCCGCGCCTAGCGAGAGCCTTCGGCTCTCGCTGGCCTTCGCTCACTTCGTTCGCGAAGAACTCGCTGCGCGCGCTTCGCGTGCTTGTTCCGAGAGAGCAAGCTCTCTCGACGTTCGCCTCACTACGTTCGGCTCACCGTCGTCGGGGCTCCCGCAAGGGCCGGCCGGTTCCACCGGCCGGCTATAACGTGACGGCGGAGCCGTCACGCAGCACTCGCCCTTTCATCCGCCAGGGTTCAGACGGGTGACCAGCCGAATCCTGGCGGATCGAAAGGGCGAGGCGCGGTAGCCGGATCTGCGGTGGCACTATTCGACCGCAGGGAGAATATCTGCCACAGATCCGGCTACCGTGCCGAGGGCTTTCGGTGCCTTGCTCCCACCACTGCTGGCCTCTTATCTGAACACTGCCGATCGGATCGGCCCAACACACTTCCACGTCCCACTCGAAGTCCGGACGCCATGTCTTCAGACCGCGTGATCGAACTGCTGCGCAAAGCCTACGGCGACGAGATGGAGACCGTGATGAACTACCAGACCAACGCCATCGTCCTCGATGGCGTGCGTGCCGAGGAGATCAAAGAGAGCCTCCAGACGGACATCCAGGAGGAACTGGGGCACGCCGAGCAACTGGGCCAGCGCCTCAAACAACTGGACGCCCGACCGCCGAGTTCTGCCGACTTCGTCGCGCGACAGGACTCGCTGCAGCCACCGACTGACTCGACGGACGTGCTGTCGGTGATCGAGGGCGTCCTCGACGCCGAGGAGGACGCCATCGCGACGTACCGGGATCTGATCGACGCCGCCGAGGACGCCGACGACCCGGTCACGGAGGATCTGGCGGTGACGATTCTGGCCGACGAGGAAGCCCACCGGACAGAGTTCCGTGGCTTCGAGAAAGAGTACCGACAGGACTGATCGGTCGCGCCGCTGATGGGAGTTGCTGACTCGTCGGCCCGTCGACTATCGGTCCAGAAAGTCCGGCAGATCTAGCGCTTCGGTGCTGTCCACGTCCTGTCTGTCGAGTAGCTCCGACGGTTCGAGCGCCTCGGGGAGGCCGTCACGGCCGCCAGTCGGTCGCTCGTCGGGGTCGACGACCGTCGGCTCGCCGTTGACGAGGTCGTCCCAGACGGCCTGGTCGTCCTCGTCGGTGGCCTTCGCGGCGGCGGTGGCCTCCTGGCGGCCCTCGCGATAGGCGAGTTCGACCATGCTCTTCTGGTAGTTGGTGCCCATCTCGTCGTAGATGGCTTCGAGTTCCTCGCGGTTGTACTCGCCCAGCTTCTCTGCGACGCCGATGGCGTAGGCTCGCTCGGTGGCCTCGTCCTTTTCGAGCGTGTCCCAGTCGTCGAACTCGGCGTCGTATCGGCTCATGATTCGACCTTCTCGTCGGGATGGACCCGCAGGCCGGTGTCCGAGAAGTCGATCCGGCGGATGTCACAGTCGATGGCGGTCCCGCGCATCTTGATCACCTGCAGGCCACGGGTCATCGAGCCGCCGTCGAGGAAGTTGTGGAAGAAGACGACGCCGTGGGCCAGGTAGTGCTCGTCCGAGTAGGAGGTCGGGTCGGTCATCTCCGAGATCAGCAGGACGGTGGCGTCGGTCTGTTTCAGCGCCGAGAGGAAGCCCGTAATCTCCTCGGACACGTCGGTCAGGAAGTGCTGAAGGAGCATCGTCGAGTCGATGACGACGCGTTCGACGCTGTTCTGGTCGATGAAGGCAACGAGGCGGTTCGTCAGCCCGCCCTCGGTCCCGAACTGGGTGATCGTCCGCTTCCCGCTCTCGGTGACGAGGTTGAGGAACTGGATGGCGTCGGACTGCATCGCCCGGTCGAAGCCGAAGTCGTAGCCGGCCATGTCCTGCATTAGCTCCTCTTTGGTCTCGTGCATCGTCACGTAGAGACAGTCGTCGCCCCGTTTCGCCCCCTCTGTGATGAACTGGGCGCTGAAGGTCGTCTTTCCGCTGCCTGGCGGCCCGCTGATCACGTACAGGCGATTCTCCAGCAACCCACCCTGCACGAGCTCGTCGAACCCCGGGACACCACTCTCGATTCGCATACAAGAGGGAACAGCGAATCGCGTAATAGGTGTTTTCGCTCCGTTTTCACGGCTGATAACTCCCGGTCGGCGGCTGGGCGAACGCCGCCACTGCAGCCGTCCGGGCGACGTTTGTCCGCTGTCGTCGTGGCGCTGGACCGACTACTGCAGACGACTCGCACACTCGCGACAGTAGACGAACATCGAGTTGTGCTCGTTGTACGTCCCACACTCGCGGCAGTGGCGGCCGTCCGCGTCCCCATCCGGCGCGTCGACGGCGACGGGCGCGCTCTGCTCGACGGCGCTCGGGGTCGTCTCGGGCGACGGGTCGTCGCGCTGGAAGTACCGGTAGAGGAGCAACTGCAACAGCCCGAACCCGATGACGTAGGCGATGAGCCAGACCAGTACGTCCATACTGTGTCATTGATTACCAATACACTTGGTTGTTCCGGCTGAGAACCAGATGCGATAGCGCGGGCGCTGTTCGACGTTCGAGACGACTGGCTACAGGCGTTTTAACGGCCCGAACGGGCGTTTATCGGTCCGGCGGCTGGAGGTCGCGCTGGAACTCGTCGAACTGGGTGAGGTTCTCGGGAAGCTCGTAGTCCAGCTCGCGCTCGGCCCGCCGGTCGACGTTGGCGTCCTCCAGGGGGTCGGCGACCGACTCCCAGCCGTCCTTGACGGCGATGCTCTTGGCGGGCGTTCCCGCGGCGATGTGGTGGGCAGGCACGTCCTTGCCGATGGAGGATTTGGCGGCCAGAATCGAGTTCTCGCCCAGTCGGACGCCGGCCCGGACCATCGAGTCGTAGGTCACCCGCACGTCGTCCTCGATGATCGTGTGGAAGTTGTCGATGTGGGTCTGGTCGACGGCGTCGTGGTCGTGGGTGTAAACGTGGGCGTCGTCGGAGATGGAGACGCGGTCGCCGATGGTCAGTTTGCCGCGGTCGTCTAAGTGTACGTCGTCGTGGACGACGACGTTGTCGCCGACCGTGATGTTGTGGCCGTAAGTAAAGGAGATGTTCTTGAAGAATCGGCAGTTCTCGCCCACGTCCTCGAAGAGATGATCGGCGATCATCCGGCGAAAACGGAGCGCGAACTCGACGTTGTCGGCCATCGGCGTCGCGTCGAACTGCCGCCAGAGCCACTGGAGGTACTTCGAGCGGGTGAACCGATCCTCGTCTTTCTCGGCGTAGTACTCGCTTTCCAGCGTCGCGTTACAGGGGTCGTACCCCTGCAGGCGGACCCGCTCGGCCGGCGACACGTCCTCACCGTCCTGCCAGCGCTCGTAGGCCTCCCGGTCGCCGTGCAGGTCGATCAGCACGTCCTCGACGACATCGCAGGTGTCCTCGTCGCTCGCGAGGCGCTCGTCCACCTCGCTGATGAAGGCCCGCAACCCTTCCTCGGCGAGGGGCGGTAACGAGACGTGGCGCTTTGTCATACCGCGAGCAAAGTCGCCGGTAGTCATAGGAGTTTCCGTTACGCCGCCGTTACTCCGTGGTAACCGGGTGACGGGACCGTTACGCCGGCGACCGAACAGGTTCGTCTCGCCGGTGTCGCGGCGGGACTCCCCACCGTTAAGCCCGCCCCGGCCCACGACCCGCCAATGCCACGATCGGACATCATCATGGAGGCCCGTCGCGTCCTCGTCAACCAGCGCGAACGCCGGCTTCGCGCCGGCTGGCGACTCCTGATCGGACTGTTCGCCTTCGCGTTCGTCCTGATCGTCGCCAGCGGCCTGCAGGCGGTTCTCCTGGGGCTGTCACTCACTACCCCGCTGCTCGTCGGCGGGGCCGCACTCGCCGGCTCGCTCCTCTTTTATGGGGTCAACACCGGTACGCTCGTCGGGCTCTCGTGGTGGCTCGACGGCCGCACGCTCCCGGGGCTCGGACTGGGCGGCAGCGGTTGGTGGCGCAACCTCGCCTTCGGCCTCGCGCTGGGTGTCGCCATGCCGACGGCGGTGTTCCTGGCCGAACTCGCGCTGGGCTTCGTCGCCGTCGAGGGGACGCTCGTCACTCGGCCCGACAATCAGTTCGACGTGGTCGTCCCCGCGGTGGCCGGCGTCGTCGGCACCTTCCTCTTTTTCATCGGGGTCGGCGTCTTCGAGGAGGTGCTGAGTCGTGGCTACCTCTTTCAGAACATCGCCGAGGGACTCGACGGACTGGGACCGATCGGCGCTCGCGGCGCGCTCGGGACGGCGGCGGCCGTGACGAGCGCCCTGTTCGGCGTGCTCCACCTGACGAACCCGAACGCGACGCTGCTGTCGACGTTCAACATCGCCGTCGTCGGCCTCTTTTTCGCCGGCACCTACCTCGTGACGGGCGACCTCGGTATCGCCATCGGCCTCCACATCACGTGGAACTTCTCTATTTCCTCCCTCTTTGGCTTCCCCGTCAGCGGCCTGACGACGCCGGCGACGGTGCTGTCGGTGCGCCAGACCGGCCCGACGGTCGTGACCGGCGGCCGCTTCGGTCCCGAGGGCGGTCTGATCTTCTACCTCGCGCTCGCGGTCGGCATCGCGCTCACGTGGTGGTGGGTCCGCCGGGAGGAAGACGAAGTTCGATTCCGCACTGAGATCGCCGACCCCGACCTGCGGAACCCACAGCGACCCGCTCGGACCGGGACCGACGACGACGAGTGAGACAACCGACACAGACCAATGCGACAGCCGCCGGTTTCAGTCGACCACACAGCTGGCAGTTCCAGCCGCCGACATAGCCACGTCCTGGTGGATCGAAAGGGCGAGGTCCGGTCGGCGGTTCCCCGCCGACGCAAGGACCGCAGTGAGCGTAGCGAACGAGGACCGCAGCGAGGCGCGGGACCCCGAGCGGGCCGAGGGCTTTCTGGTGTCGGTGACGGTGTTGGCTGCCGTGTCTGCTAGCGAGCGGGCCGAGGGCTTTCAGTTCGCAGTAGCGATGATCGTCACTGCTGTGGTGTCCGCTCGCTCCCGATACCCGAGAACCAAGATTGCTAAGTACGCCCATCCGTAACGTGGGGATATGAACAAGCGGGAACTCGGAACGTCAGGCGTCGAGGTGTCGGAGATCGGTTTCGGCGCGTGGGTCGTCGGCACGGACTGGTGGGGCGACCGCTCGCGCGAGCAGGCCATCGACATGGTCCAGCACGCCCTCGATCAGGGTGTCACGTACTTCGACACCGGCGACGTGTACGGCCACGGGGCGAGTGAGGAACTGATCGGCGAGGCGCTGGCCGAGCACCGCGACGAGGTAACGGTCTCGACCAAGGTCGGCTACGACTTCTACAACAACCCGCAGGCCGGCCACGGCGAACTGCCCAAGCGCATCGACGGCGAGTGGATTCGCGAGGCACTCGACAACTCGCTGGACCGCCTCGATATGGACTACGTCGACGTGCTCATGCTACACAACGCCAACGCCGACGAGGTCGACGCCGACGTGCTGGACACGCTGGACGCGCTGCGCGAGGAAGGCAAGTTCGAGGCCGTCGGCTGGGCGCTGGGCCCCTCGATCGGCTGGCTGGCCGACGGCGACGCCGCCGTCCAGAACGAGTTCGACGCCCTCCAGACCGTCTTCAACATGTTCGAACAGGTCCCCGGCCGGCACTTCATCGACACCATCCGGGAACTGGACGCCGACACCTCCGTCATCGCCCGCGTGCCCCACTCCTCGGGGCTGCTGAACGAGCAGGTCACGCCCGACACGGAACTGGGCGAGGGCGACCACCGTTCCCACCGCCCGACGGAGTGGTACGAGACCGGCTGGGAGAAGGTCGACAACGTTCGCTTCCTCGAACGTGACGGCGAGCGCACGATGGCCCAGGCGTCCCTCCAGTGGCTGCTCGCCCACGACGAAGTCGCCAGCGTCACCCCGACGTTCCGCACGACCGACGACATCGACGAGTGGGCCGGTGCGCCCGCCACGCCCGCCCTCTCCGACGAGGAGTTCGAACGCGTGCAGGATCTCTATCGGGACAACTTCGGCGTGGATCGGGACGACGGCATGGACCAACTGCGCTCCTCGGTCGGCGGCGAGGATCTGGACGACAGCGGCATGGCCCCCGCCGACGACTGACCGACGCAGCCACGATTTTCGCGCCGCTTTCGCAGTCCACGTTTCTCAGCCACGCCCGACAGCCGCCAGTACCGCGCCACTGCCACAGCCGCCAGCCTGGAGGACTGAAAGGGCGAGGCTCCGGTCGGGCGTTCTGCGCTGGCCCTATTCGCGGGAGCGTAGCGACCGAGAATATCCAGCACAGAACGGTCGAGCGAGCCGAGGGCTTTCAGATGTTGATGACGCTGTTCACTGCGGTGTTTGCTGGTGAGGGGGTCAAGGGTTTTCAGGTGCCGTCGCCCGTCGCAGTCTCACAGTCGGGGATACAGTTGTGATCCGCTGCTGCTAGATTCGACACGCGTTTATCCGCCCTGTCCCACAGTCGAGCCATGCGCGTGACGTTTCTCGGGACGAGCGGTGCGGTGCCGACGACGGAGCGCAACCCCAGCGCCGTCTTCGTCAATCGCGACGGTGACAAACTCCTGTTCGACTGCGGCGAGGGCACCCAGCGCCAGATGATGCGCTTCGGGACGGGCTTCGCCGTCGATCACGTGTTCGTCACGCACACCCACGGCGACCACGTGCTGGGCTTGCCGGGACTGCTCCAGACGTGGGACTTCAACGACCGCGAGGAGCCCGTCGCCATCCACGCCCCCGCCGGCACCCGCGGGACCATCGAGGACCTCGTCTCGGTCACGGGCGACACGCCATCCTTTCCCGTCCGCATCAATCAGGTGTCGGCGGGCGACACCGTGCTTTCCGGCGACGGCTACGAGGTCCGGGCTGTCGGGACGGACCACCGCTGTGCGTCGGTTGGATACGCCGTCGTGGAGGACGACCGCAAGGGTCGCTTCGATCGCGAGAAGGCCGAGGAGGAACTGGGGATCGAACCGGGGCCGAAGTACTCGAAACTCCACCGCGGCGAGGCCATCGAACACGAGGGCCGGACGATCCAGCCCGAGGAAGTCGTCGGCCCGGACCGGCCCGGTCGCACGATGGTGTACACCGGCGACACCCGTCCGACCGACGCCGTGATCGAGGCCGCCGACGGCGCGGACCTGCTGATCCACGACGCCACCTTCGCGGAGGACTGGGCCGACCGGGCGCGCCAGACCGCCCACTCCACCGCGAAGGAGGCCGCCGAAGTCGCGACCGAAGCCGGTGTGAAACAACTCGCCCTGACCCACATCTCGACGCGGTACGGCGGCAACCCCGCGCCGATTTTAGCGGATGCTCGTGACCACTTCGACGGCGAGGCCTTCGTCGCCGAGGACGGCCAGCGCATCGAGGTGCCGTTCCCGGACGAGTAGCCGATCTCGTCTGACGAACGAGTGCGAAGTGATTGGACAATTCGCCTCGATCTGTTCTGGAACGAAGCCGACTCAGTGATCGAGAGGGAGCAGCCAAGAACTGAACGCCCTCGGCCCGCTCGACGGTGTCTATGCGGGATATTCTCGCTCCCGATGGTCGCTCGAATAGTGCCCGCGCAGACATCGCGAGTGGGCGGTCGACGCAGCCGACCGCCTCGACACGTGGCGTTCGCAAGAGCCGCGCTCTTGCACAGTATGGAAGATGCATCGCGTCTTCCATGCACATCAGAACGGCAGAGCTGTTCTGAGGACAGCCCATCAGAAATCTCCGATTTCTGAGGACGGCGGAGCCGCCACGCGCGCGCGTCTCGCCCGTTCATTCCACCAGGGACAGCACCGCACAGCACCGCAACCACACGCCACCCCAGCCGATTCAGTCACTCACTTCGTTCCTTCATCCACCGATAGACTTCGCTCCGCGGGTCTATCGAGCCATTCGCTCGCCGACGGCTCGCGAAGACCTCCACACTGTCGTCGCTCGCCGGCGCTCACGTGTCGCTTCGCTCCCGTTCGCATCGTGGTTCTCACTTCGTTCGAACCACGCACCGAGCGACAGCGTGCGCCACCGCAGTCTGGTCGGTCGCCCGGTTCACTGCTCCGAGCGTAGCGAGGGGTAGCCTTTTTCCATGTTTTTGCCGCGAGAGGTTCGCGTAGAGCGCGAACCCGGGCGGGAAAATGATGGTTAGTGAGCGGTCGCGACGGCTTCGCGCGCGGTCTCGAACGCGTCGGCCGCTCGGCCGCTGTCGCGTGCCTCGGCCGTGATCCGCACGAGCGGCTGGGTGCCGCTGGCTCGGATCAGGAACCACGCGTCGCCCAGGTCCACGCGGACGCCGTCCAGCGTCTGGACCTCGTCGTACTCGCTGGTGATCCGGTCGGCCAGCCGTTCCATGAGGGCGTGTTTGTCCGCTACTTCGATGCTGTCGCGCTCGATTGGGTAGTCCGGCACGTCGGCGACCCGGTCGGCCAACGGGCGCTGGGCGTCCAGCGCGACGAGTTTGGCTGCCGCCAGCGGGCCGTCGGGACACAGCGTCTCGGACGGCCAGATCCACGCGCCGCTTGGCTCGCCGCCGAAAGCGACCTCCGGCTCGCTTGCTCGCTCGGCCACGTACACGTCGCCGACGGGCGTGTAGGTCACGTCGATGTCGGCCTCGGCCAGGTAGTCCGCCACGGCGAGGCTGGTGTCGACCGGGACCGCGACGACCTCGCCGGCCGACGCCGCGTCGCGGGCGAAGACGGCCAGCAGTTCGTCGCCGGAGACGAACGTGCCGTCGGCCGTCGCCGCGCGGAGGCGGTCGGCGTCGCCGTCGTGGGCGATGCCGATTTCGGCGTCCGTGCTGGCGACCAGTGCCGACAGCGACGTGCAGTTCTCCGCCGTGGGTTCGCTCGGTCGCCCCGGGAACGAGCCGTCGGGCTGGGCGTTGAGCGTCTCGACCGCACAGCCCAGGTGCTGGAGCGCGTCGACGGTGACGCCACCGGCACCGTTGCCCAGATCCACGGCGACGGCCGGCGGATCGTCGACGATGCCGGCATTCTCGACCGCTTCGGTGATCGCCTCGGCGTGGCGCTCGCGGGCGTCGGCTCCCGCCCGTTCCCCGATCCCGTCCCACGCTTCGAGGTCGGTGACGCCGTCTCGGACCCGCTGGGCGATCCGTTCCCGATCGGCCGCGTCGAAGGCTTGACCCGAAGGCTGCCAGAGCTTGATCCCGTTGTCGGGCGCGGGGTTGTGTGAGGCGGTGATCGCCACCCCCGCGTCGGCCTCGTGCCAGCTCACCGAGCGAGCGACCGTCGGCGTCGCCGCCAGCCCGAGGTCGACGACATCGGTGCCCGATTCGCGCAGCCCCGACGCGAGTGCGTCCGCCAGTAGCTCGCCCGATTCGCGTGGGTCCCGCCCTACGACGACCCGGTCGGTCTCGACGCCAAGTGCCCGCCCCACGTCGAGTGCGAGCGCCGCCGTCACGTCCTCGCCCACTGGTCCTCTGATCCCGCTCGTGCCGAACATACCGGCAGGTCGCGGGAGGGCGACAAAAAGTATGCGTCGTCTACGCTCCGGTGGTCACGCTGGCGACGCCGATCCGTCCCGGATGTCGCGGTCGACCGCGCTCGCCGCGAGCGACCGGAAGGACTCGCGGCCCGCGTCGGTCATGGAGTACTGTTCGTGTACGTCGGCCGGATCGCGACCGCGACCGCTGGCCAGACCGACCACGCGAGCGATCGTCTCGTAGTTGTCGCGGACGAGCGACCCCACGAGTTCCGGCATCCCGGCGCGGCGAGTCAGTTCCTCGGCGGCCGCCCGGCCCGCGTACACCGTCCCCGTCTCGGCGTCGGCGAGCACCATCGCGAACGGCGTCGCGTCGAACTGCGCTTCGAGGAACGTCTGGGCAGCGCCGTCGTACCACGAGATCGCACCGATATCGTCGACCCGTTCGAGCGCCGTCGCAGCGACCGAACAGTACGGACACTCCCCGTCGTAGATCAGGACGCTCTCGAACTGGGACATACCGGCAATAGGTGCGCCAGCCACAAATACCGTCGGTTCGCCCTGGTGATCAACGGCGCTCGCTCCCTGGAGAGCAAACGTTTTGTCCGCCTCCCCGGATGCTCCGCACATGAAACAGGGAGGCTCCGACGCGGCGAAGCGTGCGGCCGGTGAGTCGGCCGCCGAGACGGTCGAAGACGGGATGGTCGTCGGACTGGGCACTGGCTCGACTGCGGCCCACGCGATCAGAGCGCTCGGCGAGGCCGTCGACGCGGGGCTGGACGTGACCGGCGTCCCGACCTCGTTCCAGTCCCGGGAACTGGCCCGCGAGGCCGGCGTCCCGCTGGCCGATCTGGACGAGGTGTCGGTCGATCTGGCCATCGACGGGGCCGATCAGATCGCCGGCGGCGACCTCGTGAAAGGCGGCGGCGCGGCCCACGCCCGCGAGAAGATCGTCGACACCGCAGCCGACCGCTTCCTCGTGGTCGTCGACCCGACGAAGGAGGCCGACCGGCTCGACTACCCGGTGCCAGTCGAAGTGCTACCGGCTGCGCGGACGACCGTCGCGGACGCCGTCGAGGGACTTGGCGGCGACCCAGACCTTCGCCAGGCCGAGCGCAAGGACGGCCCCGTCGTCACCGACAACGGGAATCTCGTGCTGGACTGTGATTTCGGCGAGATCGACGAGCCCGCGGCACTGGCGGTCGACCTGTCGGCGCTGCCCGGTGTCGTCGAACACGGCCTGTTCGTCGGCGACGCCGACGAGGTGCATTTGGGGACGGCCGACGGCGTGGCCGTCACGGAGCTGTAGCTGACGACAGCACTGGTCTGTCAACGACGGCACCGCCGCTGGTCGACTGAGCGCGAAAAAATGATCGAAGCTCGGACCGACCTTACAGGTCGCGCGGCTGGACGGTCTTTCGGTCGTTTGCCTCGGCGCGGCGTGCGGCGTCCTCGAGCAGCTCCTCGACTTCGTCGTCGAGTGCTGTGTAGAAGTCGGAGGCAACGTTCATGTCATCGAGCGCTTCCTTCACGGCGGCTTTGACGATTAGGTCTGCCATACAGGGTCGTGTTCCGGGTGGCGTGTTAAATACTTTCCTGAAGCCGGAGCCTCTCGCCGGTATTCACGGGGGTCTGAGCCACTCTGCCACTCGGAACCTCGTATAAACCCTCCAATTGTGTCCGAGACACCCGGTCAGAACTGGCCGGTCACTCACCTTTTCGGCCGTTCGCGCCGGTCTCGGACGCTCGCGCGCGCTCTCTCACCGACGCCCGTGGCTCTCACAGCGGCGTCGTTCGAGGGGGTCCGGCGTTTCGCACATCCGTGTGGAAAGAGTCGAGTGTCCCCGCGTCCGAAGGGGGGTATGCGCGAACTACTCGAAGCGGTCGCGGCGGGCGAGGTCACGCCCGCCGAGGCCGAGTCCGAACTCGCGGGCTACGCGACCGGTGAGGCCGGCCGATTCGACGCCACGCGGGAGCAACGATCCGGGGTGCCCGAGGCGGTGCTGGCCGACGGCAAGACGCCCGAGGAAGTCGCCGCCCTCGCGGCGACGGCACTGGAGACGACTGGACGGGCCATCGCGACCCGCGTCGACGACGCCCACGCGACGGCGATCCGGGAGCGACTCGCCGACGAAGCGCCCGAGGCGACCGTCTCGTGGTCGGAGCGCTCGAACTACGTCGTCGCCCACGCCCCCGACTACGAAGCGCCCGAACTGGCCGCCAGCGTCGGCGTCGTCACCGCTGGTACCTCCGACGCGGTCCCGGCCGGCGAGGCGGCGATGATCGTCCGCGAGATGGGGGCGGCGGTCGAGCGCGTCGACGACGTGGGCGTCGCCAGCCTCGTCCGCGTGGTCGATCAGCTACCGGTCCTGCGCGAGCGGGACGTGCTGATCGTCGCCGCCGGGCGCGAGGGGGCGCTGCCGACTGTCGTCGCCGGCCTCGTCGACGTGCCGGTGATCGCCCTGCCGGTGTCGACGGGCTACGGCCACGCCGGCGAGGGCGAAGCCGCCCTCTCGGGCATGCTCCAGTCCTGTACCGCCCTCTCGGTGGTCAACGTCGACGCCGGTTTCACCGCCGGTACGCAGGCCGGATTGATCGCGCGACAGATCGACGCTGCGGTGGATCGGTGAGGCCCTAACAGTGTTGGCATGTGAGGCTATGCAACTCCGTCCCGAACATATGAGTGCCGGAGGCCGAGAACCCGGCAGTTACCATGCCAGAGTGCGATCACTGCGGCGCGCACGTGTCGGATCGCTTCGCTCGGGTGTTCGCGGACGAGGGCGGCAACGTCCACGCGTGCCCGAGTTGTTCGGCGAACGCTGGAATCGCCGAGGTCGCCAAGCAGCGCGCCCACAAGGTTTGAGCCCTGCTGGGCCGCCTGTCCCGTGGTACCAGTACCACGCGAAGCCCTGTTCTGACAGTCGAACCGATGTCCGGGAGTGACCACTACGTCTACGTCCTGCGCTGTAGCGACGACAGCCTCTATACTGGCTACACCACCGACGTGGAGCGCCGCGTCGAAGAACACGACGCCGGCGAGGGCGCGAAGTACACCCGCGGCCGGACGCCGGTCGAACTGGTCCACGTCGAGTCCTACGAGTCCAAATCGGCGGCGATGAGTCGCGAGTACGAGATCAAGCAGTTCTCGCGGACACGGAAAGAGCGGCTGGTCGAGTGATACGGATTGTTGTCGCCGTTTGCCCGGTCGACCGCACGGCGGCGTGCAGTCGATCCGGGACAGATCGACAAGAATCCGTCTGAGCTACCCCTCGAACGCCTCGCGTAGCTGCCCGGCGCTCCACTCGATAGCATCGTGTGCAGCGTCGAGGTCGGGCTCGGCGATCATGCCGAAGAAGCCGTGGATCATGGCCTCGTACTCGCGATAGGCGACCGGGACGCCCGCGTCGGCGAGGCGGTCGGCGTAGCGCTCGCCGTCGTCTCTGAGCGGATCGAGTTCGGCAGTGAGTACCGTCGCCGGTGGGAGTCCCGAGAGGTCCAGCGCTTTCAGCGGGTAGGCGTAGGGGTTGGCGGCGTCGAGGGGGTCGTCGACGTACTTGTCGTCGAACCACGCCATCTCCGCGGTCGTCAGGCCGTACCCCTCACCGTGTTCGTCGCGAGCGGGTAGGTCCGCGTCGGTCGTGACCGGGTAGACGAGCAGCTGGTGGTCGAGGTCGGGGCCGTCGCGGTCGCGGGCCTGCATGGCCGTCGCGGCGGCGAGGTTTCCGCCCGCGGAGTCGCCGCCGACGGCGAGGCGGTCGGGGTCGCCACCGAAGGTGTCGGCGTGGTCGGCGGCCCACTCCAGGGCGGCGAAACACTCCCGTGGCTGGTCGGGGAACGGGTGTTCGGGCGCGAGGTGGTAGCCCACCGAGACGACGACGCAGTCGGTCGCGACCGCGAGCGAGCGGGCGATCGGATCGGTCGTGTCGAGGGTTCCGAGGACGAACCCGCCGCCGTGAATCCACACGAGCGTCGGGTACGGGCCGTCGTCGCCGGGCCGGTACACTCGCAGGTCGATCCCGTCGTCGGCGACCGGGCTCGGAATCTCGAGGTCCCACGTGCGTGCGACGGCGGGACCGGCGTCTGGGGTGGCGTTCTCGACGTGCTGTTTTCGGGCCGCCGGGACCGACAGCGCGCTCGACGGCGGGACACCGAGGCGCTCCGCTTCGTCGAGCATCACGACGAGTTTCGGATGTGGTTCGCTCATACGGAGACCTGTGACCAGTCGGATATAAGAACGGTGCCGTCGAGTCAGTCTCGCCGGCCCAGAAGGACGACGACAGCGGCGGCCAGCAGCGCCGAGAGCACGCCGAAACCGGGGCCGTCACCCATCACTAACGTGTCCGTCTCGGTGGCCGGTTCGTCCGTCCGTCCCGAGGCATCGGACGCCTCGGTGTCTGTGGCCGACTCACCGGCAGTCCCCGTCGCAGTCGTGTTCGATGTCGGTGTCGGCGTCTGGACGGCGCTGGCCGGGAGGCGGTCGACGAACGGGAAGGGCGTGTCGCGACTCCAGAACACGTCGGCGTCCCACTCTCCCGGCGGTTCGCTGTCGTTGGTCGTATCGACGAACACCATCGTCTTGTTGGGCAGGCGCGCTTCGAACACCGGTGGTTCGGCCTCGATGATGTTGACGTAGCTGATCGACTGGTTGTTGACCGCGGGCACGAGTGGCGAGGACGCGCCGTGGATCGTCGTGTTCGAGAGTCGGAGCCTCCAGTACTCGTTGAACGTCGTGAACTGGCCGAAATCGACGAGTGTCGAGTTTCGGACGGTGACAGAGCCGCCCGCGTCGATCTTGTCGGCGTTCCGTAGCGTCGAGTCGACGACCACGGTGTCGGTTCCGCCGAGGCCGCCGGTGTCGCGGATCGTGCTGTGCTCGACCCGAACCCGGTCACCGGATGCGGCCATCCCCTTCGTCGTGTCGACGGTCGCGTTCTGGATGACGACGCGCTGGCCGCCAAAGCCGTTGCTATCAGTGACGGTGAGGTCGGTGACAGTGACGGTACCGTCGTATCCGCCGCCGATCCCGCCGGTGTGGTTGATCCGAGTGCCGACGAGTTCGACGCCTCCCTCCCCGATGATGGCACTGTCCCCGTAGTCGACGTTTTCGAGTCGCGAGTCGACGATCCGTACGATGCCTTCGGCGTCGATCGCACCGCCGGAATCGGCACCCCGGGCGTCCCTGAGGAGGCTGTCTTCGAGCGTCACGTCTCCTTCTGCGTTGATCGCGCCGCCGCTGTTGATCGCGTTCGTGTCGACGAACGTCACGTTTCGTCCGACTACCGATCCGGCGTGGACGCCGCCGCCGATCCGCCCTTCGGCGTGGCGGACGGTCACGTCGGTGAGTCGGACCTGCCCGTCAGCGTGGACGATCCCGTGTTCGTCGGTGTCGGCGTTCAGGAACGTGGACCGGGTGACCGTCACCGTGCCATCGGTCTTGACGACTTGTCCCGTCCCGGCGAACGTGCTGTCCTCGATCCGTACGTCACTCCCGGTTTCGACGAGACGGGTCGTGTTGTGGACAGCGACGCCCCGGAAAGTCACGTCACCGCCGACCCGAATCACGCTGCCGGCGTAGGGCTCGTCGGCGGGAACGCTCCTGATCGAGAGCCCCTGAATCGTGAGATCGTCGGTCGACCCGGCTCGAATGAGCGGTGGCGCCGTGTTGGTGACTGCGCCGCTCCCACGGAGTACCAGCGGTGCGTCGCCACCGTAGCGAAGGACAGGGTCGCGACTCTGTGCAAGGTCGATCGTCGACGTGATCTCGACGACGACGCGACCGTCGTCGTTCGTGTCTTCGAGTCCACGGCTGTTGTAGTAGTCGAACGCGTCGACGCTGTCGATCGTGTAGTCGGCCGGCGCGTCGTCCGTCTGGCCGCCCGTCACGCCACCGGCACCCGCGAGCAGCGAGAGCGTGAGTGCGATGGCCGTCGCGAACGACACCACTCGGCGGCGGTTCCATCCGGGTCGTCCCATGTCAGAACACCTGTCCCGACGAGGATCTTTAAACTGGCTGAATCGAACCGTCGGACGGGAGCTTTTTGCGGGCCGGGGGCGCACTCGAAACCATGACTGACGAGCAGGCCGAGGCCATCGCCTTCGGCACGGACGGCTGGCGGGCGACACTGGACGACTTCACTGACGAGCGCGTTCGGATGGTCGGGCAGGCGGTCGCAACCTACCTCAGTGAGGCGGGCCACGACGGTGAAACCGTCGCCGTGGGCTACGACGCTCGCGACCACTCCCGCGGGTTCGCCGAGGAACTGGCTCGCGTCCTCTGTGGGAACGGGTTCGACGTGCTCCTGCCCGACCGGGACACGCCGACGCCGGTCGTCGCGTGGACGGTCCGCGAACGGGGGCTGGCCGGTGCGCTGATGGTGACCGCGTCGCACAATCCGCCGGAGTACAACGGCGTGAAGTTCGTTCCCAGTGACGGCGCGCCGGCGCTGTCCGACGTGACCGATCAGGTCGAAGCGGCGCTCGCGACCCCCGACCCGTTGCCCGACGAGGAGTGGGGCAGCGTCACCGAGACTGATCTGCTCGGCGACTACCTCGACCACGCCGTCTCGTTCGTCGGCGACGCCCGCGGCGAGGCGGTCGACCTCGATGGCCTGACGGTCGCCTACGACGCGATGCACGGCAGCGGCCGCGACGTGACGGACCGACTGCTGGAGCGGGCCGGCGCGGACCTCGTGCGCCTGCGGTGTGAGACCGACCCCGAGTTCGGTGGCGGCGCGCCCGAACCCGTCGCCGAGCGCGTCGGGGACCTGATCGAGCGAGTGCAGTCGGGCGACGCGGACTTCGGGGTCGTCAACGACGGCGACGCCGACCGCGTCAGCGTCGTCACGCCCGAGCGGGGCTTCCTCGACCCGAACCTCTTTTTCGCGGCCGTCTACGACGACCTGCTCACCGCCGACGAGGGTGACGTGGTCCGGACGGTCTCGACCAGTTCCATCGTCGACCGGGTCGCACAGGCCCACGGCCAGTCGGTCCACGAGACCGCCGTCGGCTTCAAGTACGTCGCCGAGGCGATGGCCGAGCACGACGCCCTGCTGGGCGGCGAGGAGTCGGGCGGTTTCGGGCTGACGGCGCATCTCCGAAACAAGGACGGCGTCCTGCTGGCGCTGCTGGCTGCGGCGGCCGATCACGACCAGTCGCTGGACGACCGCGTCGACGCCCTGCTTGCCGAACACGGCGAGATCCACCAGGGCCGGGTCAGCGTCGACTGCCCGGACGACCGCAAGGCGGGCGTGCTGGCCGATCTCGAAGCGGATCTGCCCGGCAGCGTCGCCGGCCAGTCAGTCGACTCGGTGTCGACCGTCGACGGGTTCAAGATGACGCTGGCCGACGGGACGTGGCTGCTCGTCCGCCCCTCCGGGACGGAGCCGAAACTGCGGGTGTACGCCGAAGCGGGCAGCAGCGAGCGGGTCGACGAGTTGCTGTCGGCGGGTCGTGACGTAGTCGCACCGCTCGTCTGAGCGTCTGCGTTCTCAGTTCGATGCTTCGACGACGACCGTGTCGGCGAACTGGTCACCCAGTCGCTGTGCCTTCTCGTCGGTAAACAGTACCACCGCCTCGACGGCGAGCCAGCCGACCATCATGAACAGTGCGAGCGGGAGGCCGACGAGCGGGATGAAGACGCTCGACAGCGCCATCACCGGGAGCGGCGCGAGCAGGACCGCCGTCCGTCGGAGCGCCTGTGAGCGCGTACAGGCGGTGCCGTCCTCGCTCACCACGACCACGTCCGTGAGATCCATCCCGAGGGTCTGGCCGTCGCGCTCCAGTAGCAGCGTGAAGTAGGCCACGAGCACGAGACCGATCACGAGCCACTGGACCAGCGCGATGCCGTAGCTGGCGATCAGGATGCCGACCGACGCGGCGGCCGACCCCATCGACGACGCGGCGGCCGACCCGGGCTCGCTGAGCGCGGCAGCGCCGAACACGGAGCCGACACCCACGAGCACCCGGACGATCGAGAAGACGAACCAGACGAACGCGGTGGCGACGGTCAACAGGCAGAAGTCGACGACGAACGCGAGCACCCGGTCTTCGCGGGCCGAAACGGCTGCTTCGAGTGGGTTGGAGGGCATCGTCGGCAGCGAGACGCCACTGGGACTAAAACGCTCTGGTGGCTCGATACCGGCCTGTCTCGGCTTCGACCGGTTCGATCTCGAAGCCGAGCGACTCGTAAAAGGGGCGCACGCGCTCGTCGAAGTCGGCGACGAGGCGGCCGCTCTCCTGGCCTGCGGCCTCGACGAGTGCCGTCCCGATCCCCTGCCCGCGACGACGGCGGCGAACCGCGATGCTGACGATCCGGTCGCCGTCGCGGACGAGCGCGCCCAGAATCCGGTCGTCGGCTGGAACGCCCGTGGCTGCGCTCTCACCGTCGTCGCCGACGCCGACCAGCGTCTCACCGCGGTCGAGACTCGCCGCGAGACGGTCGGGGTCGGTGTCGAGCATGGCTCCGTCGAGGACGTTGGCGACGGCGACGCGGTCGTCCGGTGTAGCCTCGCGGACGTGCATCACTGGGCGTCGATATTTGCGAGGATCTCGTCGATGTCCGGCCGGTCGAACGTCGAGGAGCCACGGTAGGACCAGACCACGGTCGGTTCCTCGCGCACGTCGACCAGCACGGCGACGGGCATCCGCCCGAGGAAGTCGCTCCACTTGCCGAGGAAGCCAAAGCGCACGGGCTGGTCGTAGGCGTCGCCGACGCTGGCGTCCGGGTCGGCACAGAGCGGGTAGGGGAGGTCGTAGCGGTCCTGCCACGCTTTCGCGGCCTCACGCGGTTCGGGCAGGATCGAGACGACCTCGGCCCGGCGCTGGCGAAAGTCGTCGTAGCGGTCTTTCACCGCCCGGACTTGCTTGCGACAGTTCGTGCAGTACTCGTCGCGCTGAAAGAGGAGAACGACGAAGTCGTTGTCGGCGGCGAGTGCCGACAGTGAGAGGGGGTCCGGTCCCGGACCGACGTTGGGCAGCGAGAAGTCGAGTGCCTGCTCGCTCATACCCGATGCAGGGACGCCGGGCGCAAAAGCGACGCGGTCACCCGCCCTTGACGAGGCGGACCACTCGGACGTGGTCGGTTTCGACCGGCTGATCTTCGGGCACCGGCGCGCCGTCGACCACGATAGACACCGTGTGCGGACTCAGCTCCGTCGGGGCGAGCAGGTCCGCGTAGGTCGCGCCCGCCTCGGCCTCGACCTCGTGGGTGTCCCCGCCGACGACCTCGACTGTCACGCGCATACCAGACCGTGCGGGTGTGCCGGCTTGAGCGTGTCGGCTCTCTGGCGAGTCGTGTTTAGTTAAGCCAATCTGGGGATTGACACACCGAAAGCCCTCGCGCAGTTGCGGTCCCGCGACTCGCTGTCGACCGAAAGAGCCGCAGGCTCTTTCGTGATGACGAAAGATCTCCGATCTTTCGATCCACGCGCGCTTCGCGTGCTTGCCGAGAGGGACTCTGCGAGTCCCTCTGGCCGTGCGAACGGCTGCGCCGTTCGCAGACTTCGTCGGGGTTCCCGCAAGGGCCGGCCGGTGGAACCGGCCGGCTATAACGTGACGGCGAAGCCGTCACGCAGCACTCGCCCTTTCATCCGCCAGGTTTAGACCATGACATAGCCGAATCCTGGCGGATGAAAGGGCGAGGCGCGGTAGCCGGGTCTGCGGCGGCACTATTCGATTGGAAGGAGAATATCCGCCACAGACCCGGCTAGCGTACCGAGGGCTTTCGGTGTCTTGACTCCAGCTGACTCCACTAAACTAAACATGCCCTCTGGTGGCCGTAAAAAAAGAGAGCAGCACTACCAGTCTCGGTCGTAGATATTGCGGCGATGACCCACAGTCAGTACGTAAACCGTGTCTTCGGTTCGATCCCAGTCGGCGATCACTCGGTAGTCGCCGACCCGAAGCTTGTACGCATCCGTATCCGACAGTCGCGACAGGTCCCTGTCGGGGGCCAGTTCTCTGAGGGCGTCTTTGATACGATCCTGCACCTCCGTTTCGAGGTTCGAAAGTCTGTTTCGTGCTCGTTGTGAGAGAAGTACCTCGGTCATTCGAGTTCGTCGAGCCCGACCGTGTCGCCTGCATCGATCTGTTCGCGACTGACACGGATATCTTCCGTGGCGCGCTCAGAGAGCCCACCCGACTCGATCAGGTGTCGGATGGCGTCCCGAACCAGTTCGCTCTTGTTCAGATAATGCGGGTTCGCTTCGAGATACGCCTGCAGATCGTCCTCCATCTCGTCGGGAATTTTGACGTTGAGTGTACTCATTGTGTTACGTGGCTAGTACACTCTAATGACAAGTGTCTTTCGTGCTCCGATCACGCCGGCTCCGCGTCGCCGCCGGCCGATTCGGTGGGCGCGTCGGGTTCGTCGCCGCCGGAGCCGTAGCGCTCGGAGAGGGCCACGACGAGCGCGCCCAGTCCGAGCAGGATGGTGGCGGCCTCGACCAGATCGCCCACCAGTGGGACGAACTTCAGCAGGGCGATCCCGAGCACGCCCAGCAGTAGCGCGACCCAGCGGCTGTCGCGACCGGCCTGAGCGAGCAGCCAGCGCCCGGCGGCGAAACGGCCGTACAGCGCGCCGGCCCACACGAGGAAGGCGTAGCCGACGAGGCCGGCGACCGACAGCGGGATGCCGACGATAGTCACCAGCAAGAGCAGGCACACGATCGGGATGGCGATCAGCGCCAGCAGGCCGAACACGCCCGAGCGGATCGGATCGTCGGTCATCCCGTCGGCGACGGCCGTCGAGAAGCGGGGGAAGGCGACGAGCAACACCGCGCCGGCCAGGAGGTTGACGAGGACGCCGTAGACGGTGAACGCGCCCGACGGCAGCGAGAGTCCGGGCCCGGTCGGGCCGGCCGAGACCTCGCTGCTCTGGGACACCGAGCCGTCGACGGTCGCGTCGTCGGCCCGCTCCAAGTTCCCGTTGTATGTCAGGTCGCCGCCGATCTCGGCGGTCGGACCGAGGACGATCCGTTCGGCACCGATCTCGGCGTCGCCCGCGACCGTCCCGTCGACGGTGACGGTGCCGCCGCTGGCGCTGAGACTACCGGCGATGCGGGCGTCGTCGCCGACGGTGACGGCCCCGCCGGCGGCTTCCACGTCGCCCTCGACCGTGCCACCGATCTCGACGGTGCCGGCGAACGCCTCGACCGACCCCTCGACGGTGCCGTCGATCACGACCGTGCCGCCAAAGGCCTGTACGTCGCCGGTGACGGTGCCCTCGATCACGACGGTCCCGCCGAAGGTTTCGAGGTCGCCCTCGACCGTCTCGTCCGGGTCGACGGTGACGGTGCCGCCGGATCGGGTCTCTGCCGCGGCGATGCCGGGGAGCGCTGCGAGGACCAGGAGTGCTGCCAGCAGTGCGGGGAGTGGTCGCATAGTCGACGGTTCACACCCGGACAGCATAAAAGGGGATTCGGAGTTTCAGCGCCGGAAATTGCGGGTCTTCGCGGGGGCGAACCTGACGCGGATCGGGAACGTTTTGATCGCGGGGAGCGTTGGACCGTGCCATGCGAACGCGTCAGTGGGTCCTCGTGGGGCTGGTCGTCGCGACGGGACTGTTGACCGCCGTGGTACTGTGGGGCGTCCTCAACACGGTGTTTCTCGCGATCACGGTCGCGTACGTCCTCTACCCGTTGCGACGGATGCTCGTCAACCGGGGACTCCACCGCCGGGTCGCGGCGGCGGTGGCCACGAGCGTCGCGTTTTTCGCGGTCGCGGCGCTGCTCGCCCCGCCGGTCTGGTCGCTGTACCGTCGCCGTGACACCCTTCTCACCTATCTGCGATCGCTACCGACGGTATTCGAGTTCGAGGTGCTGAGTATGGTCTACCGGTTCGAGGTCGGCTCACTCGCCGCCAGCGCCCGGACGTTCGTCACCGAGTTCGCCCTCAATACGGCGAGTGCCGCCCCGATCATCGCGCTGAAACTGTTCCTCTTTACCCTGCTCGTGTACGCGCTGCTGTTGCGCCCCACCGCCGCGCCGGCGGTCGTCTTCCAGACTGTCCCCCAGCCCTACCACGACCTCGTGCGGACGATCCACGAACGGGTGCGAGACACGCTGTACGCCATCTACGTCCTGCAAGGAGCGACGGCGCTGGGGACATTCATCATCGCTTACATCGTCTTCGTCGGCCTCGGTTACCCCGGCGCGTTCGGGCTCGCCGCGGTCGCCGGCATCCTCCAGTTCATCCCCGTCGTCGGCCCGAGCGCGCTGATCGTCCTCGTGGCGGCGACTGACGTGGTCGCCGGCAACGTCTCGGCTGCGATCACCCTGCTGGTGATCGGACTGGTGTTCATCGGCTTCCTACCCGACGCGATCATCCGCCCGCAGCTTGCGCCCTACACGGCCGACATCCCGGCGAGCCTCTACTTCATCGGCTTTACCGGCGGCGTCCTCACGGTCGGGCTCGTCGGCTTCATCGCCGGCCCGCTGGTGGTCGCGCTGTTCGTCGAGGCCGTCGAGTTGCTCACCGACGAGCGCACGCCGGTCCAGCGACAACTCGACTACGGCGCGGACGCCGCGGCCGACGCGAGCGGCGGCGATGGGGTCGAGGAGTAGTCCCAGCCCCCCGCTCGTCACTCGGACTCGGTTCCTTCTAACGGCCGGCCCTGCGCCTCCCACTCGGTGAGGCTTCCCTCGTAAAAGGCCAGATCGTCGTAGCCCAGGTGGCGCAAGACGACGTAGGTGTGGCTGATCCGCCGGGCGGTGTTACAGTACAGGACGATCCGCCGATCCGGCGTGATCCCCCGCGATTCGAGCAGGTCACGGGCCTCGGCTTCCGGGAGCAGGCCGCGGGTCTCGTCGTCGACGAGTTCGCGCCAGTCCAGCCGAACCGCGCCGGGGATGTGGCCCTCGTCGTACTCCCACTGCTCGCGGGTGTCGACGATCACTGCGTCGCCATCGACGGCCCCAGCGACGGCGTCGGCGTCGACCAGCGGCGTCTCGGCTGGCGGGTCGATGGCGTACTCCGTGGCCTCGGGATCGGGTGTCTCGCTCGTCGTCTCGTACTGGAGTTGCCACGCCGAGAAGTCGCCGTCGAGCAGGTGGAGTCGGTCGGGGTCGTGGCCGTACAGTTCGGCGGTCACGAGAAAGCGCGCCGCGAAGACGCCGTGGGTGTCGTCGTAGGCGACGATATCGTCGTCGGCGTCGATACCCGCCGCCGAGAGCAGATCGGCGAAGACGGCCTCGCCGGGGAGCATTCCCTCGTCCTGTTCGCCGCTCTCGCCCGCCCGGTAGCTGTCGAACGGGATGTTGACCGCGCCGGGAAGGTGGCCGATGCCGTCGTACTCCCAGGCGTCGCGCACGTCGACGACCCGGACCTCGTCGAGGCGGTCGGCCAGCCACGACTGGGACACGATAGCTGTCATTACCGGCTCGTTCTGGACGCGAGGGCTTGAATCGTCCGTCTCGGCGGCTCGAAGATAGCGGATGCATTTGCCGATTCGTGCTGGCCAGTTACCTGCCACCCGTCTGCGGACGGGGAACGACGCGTCTATTGTGTGAACAGTTGTCGTGACAACACGTTCGTCTACGGGCAGAAACTGCCGACACGGGGGAGGAGAGGCGGATGATGCCGAAACGAAGTGGGATTATATGGGTGGGGTGTGTAGCCACGATTGCATTATGAGCGACTACGCCAACGACGTTCTCGTCTCCGCGGACTGGGTCGAGAGCAACCTCGACGAATTCCAGAGCGACGACTCCGACCACCGACTCGTGGAGGTCGACGTGGACACCGAGGCCTACGACGAGGCCCACGCACCGGGTGCCATCGGATTCAACTGGGAAACACAGCTTCAGGACCAGACGACCCGCGACATCCTCTCGAAGGAAGACTTCGAGGACCTGCTGGGCTCCCACGGTATCAGCGACGACGACACCGTCGTCCTCTACGGCGACAACTCCAACTGGTTCGCCGCCTACACCTACTGGCAGTTCAAGTACTACGGCCACGACGACGTGCGCCTGCTCGACGGCGGCCGCGAGTACTGGCTCGACAACGACTACCCGACCACGGACGAGGAGCCCGACTTCTCGGCCACGGAGTACGAGGCCGCCGGTCCGCGCGAGTCCATCCGCGCGTACCGCGACGACGTCGAGAACGCCATCGACAAGGGCCTGCCGCTGGTCGACGTTCGCTCGCCCGAGGAGTTCTCCGGCGAGGTCCTCGCACCGCCGGGCCTGCAGGAGACCGCCCAGCGCGGCGGCCACGTCCCCGGTGCCAGTAACATCTCGTGGGCCGCAGTCACGAACGACGACGGCACCTTCAAGGACTTCGACGAGCTGCAGGAGATCTACGGCGAGGAAGGCATCGACGGCGACGAGACGACCGTCGCCTACTGCCGCATCGGCGAGCGCTCCTCGGTCGCCTGGTTCGCCCTACACGAACTGCTGGGCTACGACGACGCCGTCAACTACGACGGCTCCTGGACCGAGTGGGGCAACCTCGTCGGCGCGCCCATCGAGAAAGGGAACTGAGCGTCGCTCGACGGCATTCGTTCTTTCTTTCGAGTCGAAACAGAGCAGCGGCGCTGGCGGTCTGTTGAACGAACATTTAAACAGAATCCCACCGTAGTGGGAACTATGGGAACGAGCGAGGACCGGCGCGTCGACGAGAAGGGGCGCGTCACGATTCCACAGGCCATCAGGGAGTCGTTGCAGATCGACGCCGGCGAGGAGGTCGCCATCGAGGTCGAAGAGGGGCGTATCGTGATCAGTCCACAGATCTCGCGTGCAGACCTCGTCGAGACCCTCGACGGGTGTATCAACGAGCGAACGCGAGCAGCCGACGCCGACGATCTCGATCCAGACGACCTGAAAGCCGACTGGACGAGCGACCTCCCGAACTGATGATCTGCCTCGACGCGAACGTCTGGATCTACTTTCTCGACGCTGATCTCGACGAACACGAGGCAGTCCACGATACTGTCGAAGCAGTCCTCCGTTCCGACCCCCTGTTTACCACGACTGTCCTGCAGATGGAGGTCATCCACTACCTGACGAATCAGGTCGCCGAGAGCGACACCTACGTCGAGACGATCCTCTCGACCGAGGACACCGTCGTCGCAGAACTCCAGGCGGACGACGTAGCACGGGCCGCCGAACTCCTCGACGAGTACGAACACGCTGGCATCGGTGGGCGTGACGCGACGGTACTGGCTGCGATGGAACGTCACGATGTGCAACGACTCTGGACCCACGACGACGCGCTGGTTCGCATGAGCGAACGGCTCGACTGGCTTGATGTGACCGATCCAGTTTCAGGATAAGAGCAGTCGTTCACACCCGCTCGTCGAGCACGTACCGACGCGTCGCCGCTGCCGTCTCTTGGATCACGGCCATCGGGCCGCCGGGGACGATTTCGAGCCGCACCGCGCCCGACAGCGTCCGCGTGAGCGCCCCCAGTTCCGGCCCGTACCAGTTCCGACAGTCCGGTCCCTCGACAGTCCCCGACAGCGTCCCCGTCCCGTCCATCACCCGCCCGGAGACCGCCAGCCGGAACTGTCCGTCCTCGACGACGACCGGTACGCCGTCGCCGTCGACGATGTCGGCCGCCGTCACCAACCGTTCGAGCGTCGCGGCGTCGGTCTCGACCGTGGTCGGTGCGGGGTCGCCGCCGGGTGCGAATTGGCCGTCGTCGCCGAAGGCCGCCGGCATCCCCAGATCGAGGTCCCCGACGGCCACGTCCGTCGGGAGCGGGTCGGCCCGCACGCGATGGTCTTCGCCGCGGATTTCGGCCCACTGGATCAGTTGCTCGTCGGGGTCGCCGCCGAAGACGACCGTCACCGAATCGTCGTCCAGCCAGTCGAGCCAGCGCAGCGTCGGCACCGCACCCAGCACCACGTAGCCGGCCCGCTCGACCGCGTAGGACTCGAAGTAGCCGGGCGCGTAGCTCGTGTACACCGACGGCGAGTCCGACCGCGCCGGCGCGGTCATCCCCGCCGCTTGCAGCGCGAACAGGACTCGCTCGTAGTAGGGGTCGGCGGGTTCGGCCGTCAGGGTCGTCTCTCCGACGAGCCCCGCGAGCCGATCGGGTGCTCCGGTCAACCGGGCGAACTCGGCCATACCCAGATATGTGGGGAGACGCTCTTGATTGTTCGGCCCCGAAGAACGGTACTGTTTAGTTTAGCAGCGACAGCCAAGATTGAGACACCGAAAGCCCTCGGCGCGCTCGGCGGCGTCTGTGCCGGATATCCTCGCTTTCGCTCGGATAGGGCCGACGCAGACACCGCGAGACGCGCCTCGCCCTTTCATCCACCAGGATTTCGGTCGGGACACAGCCGATACCTGGCGGATGAAAGGGCGAGCGCAGTTGCGGGAACCCCGGCGATGCAAGCACGCGAAGCGCGCGCAGCAAGCCGCGGGACCGCAACTGCGCGAGGGCTTTCGGTGCCTTGAGGGCTGATTCGCTCAACTAAACACGACCCGAGGAACTGCCGAGGGTATAAATAACGGTAGGGCGAACCGTCGCGGAACGAGAATGGCCGTGTGCGCGCTCACCGACCGGTCGCTCGACACCGGCCACGACCTGCTCGCGCTGTTGCTCGACGCCGAGGGCCTGCACTACGAGTCGCTGGTCGAGCGGACGCGCGACCGAGACGGCGATTTCGACGGCGTCGACCTGCTCGACGGGGACGGTGACGTGCTGGTCAGCTACGTCGAACTCGGAGTCGACGAGTCCCGGTCGGCGTTCGTGGAGCGGTGTAAACAGGCGGGGACGCGTGGGCTGTTCACCGTCGTCGGGCGGCGGACGACCGACGGAGAGCCACTGACCAGCCCGCTGGTCGACGACGTTGGCTTCGTCGCCGCAACCGAACGACCGGCAGCGACGGCGGCGTCGCGCCACGGCGTGACGTGGTTCACCGTCGATCGCCGGGATGCATCGCCGGTGTCGGCCGATCGTCTCGGGGCGCTGTCGGTCGCGGCGGGAGCGGACCGGGCGAGCGTCGAGACGGCCGTCGCGGACTGCTTTTCCGTCGAGGCGTTCACCGACCGGTTCTACGAGGGGTTCGAGACGGTCTTCGAGACGACACTGCGCGACGCCGTCCACGGCCTCGATGGACCGGAGGAGCGCGCCGCGTACGCACGGACCCTCGCGATCAGGCTCTTGTTCGCGCTGTTCGTCCAGCGGACGGGATGGTTCGACGGCGACGAGCGCTACGTCCAGCACCGCTACGAGGCCGTTCGGGCGACCGAGGGGATGGATCCCTTCGACGACTGGCTGGTCCCGTTCTTTCAGGCGCTCTCCGAGCCAGAGGCGACGACGGACGCGTTTCTGGGCGAGTTGCCGCTGCTGAACGAAGGGCTGTTCGAGCCGTGGGACACTGCGGACGTGCGCGTCGACCCCGCCTTCTTCGATGCGCTGCTGGCTCCCGGATCGGATGCGCCGGACGCCCAGCGGGGGTTGTTCCGGCGCTACGAGATCATGCTGGCTGCCTCCGGGCCCGGCGAGCGCCAACTCGCACTCGACCCCGCGGTCGTGGGTCGGCTGTTCGAACTGTTCATGCACGAGGACGACCGCTCGGCAGTCGGCGCGTTCTACACGCCCGAATCCATCACGACCGGCATGGCCCGGACTGCGCTCGTCGAACACCTCCGGGCCACGACCCCGACCACCCACGCGCAAGCGGCCACGCTCGTCAGAGAGGCGCGGGTACCCGACGCCCTCTCGGACGAGCAGATCGGCGCCATCGACCGGTCACTCCGGTCAGTGACAGTCCTCGACCCCGCTGTCGGGAGCGGCGCGTTCGCCGTCGCCGTACTGGAGACGCTGGCCAACGTGCGCGCGACCGTCGACGAGTCCCGTGGCGTCGAGCGCTCGGCTGCCGACCGTAAGCGCGATATCGTCGCGACTTCCCTCTTTGGCGTCGATGTCGACGCCGGCGCGGTCGAGTGCTGTCGATTTCGGGTGTGGCTCCACCTCCTGCAGGACTGTGAGCGCTCCCACGAGACGGTCGTCGCCGCCGACGGCCCGGCGCTCCCGAACCTCGACTGGACCCTTTTCGTGGGCAACAGCCTCGCCGGCGAACTCGCCCCGACGACACTCGCCACCGACGAGACACTCTCCGCCGACCTCGACGAGACGATCGACGAGTTCGTCCGTGCTCGGTCGGCCGCCCGCACAGCCTGCGGTGCCCGGAAAGCCGATCTGGACGACCGACTCGACCGACTTGGGGCGACGCTCACGGATGGGCTGGCACCCGAGGACGCCGAGGGCTGGATGACCGACGTTGTCGCGGCGGCCGACGATCCCTTCGCGTGGACCGCCCACGTCCCCGACGTGCTCCGCGACGGCGGGTTCGATATCGTGATCGGGAATCCGCCATACGAGGGCGGGTCGCGCCAGCCCTACGCCGGCCCGCTGGCCCGGCGGTACGACGAGCGCTACGACTGCTACGAGTCGATCCCGCGGATGCGCCACGACCTCTACCAGCAGTTCGCCGTCCGGGGCTGGGAGCTGACTCGCTCGGGCGGCACCCTCTCCTATCTCACCAGCAGTACGTTCTACACCATCGGCTCGAAGCGGACGACCCGGCGACTCCTCCAGTCGAACCGGCTCCGCGAACTGGTGCGGGTCGATCCCTCGGCCTTCGACGCGGCCGTCGAGCCCGCTGTCTTCACGCTCCAGAAGGTCGATCGCACTACGACGAACTATCGCTTCGACTACGTCGACGCGACCGGCGTGGACCATCGGTGGTATCGCTCGGTCCGGTCGGCGCTGGCCCACGCGGGTCGTCGTGACGCGGACGCTACCGGGACCGACGACACGGACGCCCCGCGCCCGAAACGACTCTCGCTGCCGGGATCGGCCCGTGGCTACCGGGTCGGGATCGACCGCTATCGGGGCTCGTTGCGCCGCTCCTTCTTCGAACCGACCGACCGAAACTGCGCGCTGGCCGACTCCGTCGTCGCCGACGCCCAGCGGCTGATCACCGAGTGGGCGGGCGCGATCCGCGACTCGAACACCCTCGACGAGCACCGCGAGGCGATCAGGGCGGGCCACCTCGACGCCCTCGAACCCGGCGACGTGTCGATTCTGGGCCTGCTCACCGTCGGCGGACAGGGACTGGCGACCGGCGACAACGAGTCGTATCTGGCCTACCTCGACGGGACACCAGGCGCGACCGAGGTCAGGGCGCGCAACGCCGAGTTCGCCTATGGAACGACCAACGAGCAGCCCTACCGCTGGCTCAGCCGCGTCGTCCGGCCCAGCGACACCGTCGACGTGGCGGCGCTCACAGACGAACAGGCTCGCTCGGGGATCGACCCAGACGCCGACCGGACGTGGGTGCCGATCATCAAGGGGAAGGGCGACCCCTACTACGCGCCGATCACGCAGTACGTCGACTGGTCGAGTAGTGCCCTCGAAGGCATCACAGACGACGGCCTGCTGCGCAACCGCCGGTACTACTTCGAGCCGGGTATCTTCGTCTCGCGGGGTGGGACGGGCCGCCCGGTCGTCCGCTACGCCCCGCCCGCCGCCGTCGATAGCTCCGGCGGGAAGTACATCCCGACGTACGCGGGCGTCTCCGCGAAGTATCTCAACGGACTGCTCAACTCCGGGACGGTCCAGCACCTCCTCGACACGTTCCTCAACGGCACTGTCAACACCCAGATTCAGGACATGCGCGCGGTCCCGGTCGTGGTGCCGACCGACGACCAGCGGGCACGCATGGCGGCGCTCGTCGACGAGGCCATCGCCGCCCGCGCTCGGGACGACGGCGTGGACGATCCCGTCGCGAATCTCGATCTCCCGTCGGTCGATCCCCGCTCGCTCTCGGCGATCACCGACGACATCGACGCGCTCGCCGCCAGCATCTACGGCGTGCGGTGACGGGGCCCCGCTGACCGCTCTCCCCCGCTCGTGACGACACCCTCAGAGATCGAACGACGGTTTCAGCGGCGGGTGGCGCTTGTGTCGCGTCTCCGCACACCACGTGTTCACGCGCTTGACCACGTCACGATCGATCCCGAGTTCGTCGGCGATCGCCGCCTCGGTGTCCCCGCGGTCGATCAGGTGGTGCAGGAGGCTATCGAGGGTTTCGGGCGTGATATCGAGGCGGTCCGCGTCGCTCTCACTCACGTGATCGCTCGGGCAGCGTCGCCGTTCGAGGATCGTCGAGGGCACCTCTAGCCCGTCGGCCAGCGCGTCCACCTCGGTCTGGTAGATATCGCTCAACGGCGCGATGTCGACACCGTTTTCACCGTGTTTGGTCATCGACCCCAGCAGGCGCTGGGTTCTGTTGATCGACCCCAGCACGAGGCGATTCGTCGTGTTGGCGACGTAGTACAGCACGGTCATGCGGAGGCGCTGGCCGACGTTACCCATCGCGACGAGGTCGTCGGTGGGTTCACCGGTCGTGCCGATGACTCGCTGGAACGCCGACAGCAACGGTTGCAACTGGAGCCGATGGGAGTCGATCTCCAGCATCTCGGCGACCGTCTCGGCGGTCCGCGCCGACGACTCGTCGCTCAACTGCGCCGGCAGCACGAGGCCGAGCACGTCGTCGGTGCTCGTGGCTCGTATTCCCATGACCGCCGCGACTGCCGACCCGACGCTCCCGTCGAGTGCCACGACGAACCCGTCCGCACCGGCTCTCTGGAGCTTCTGTTCGAGGAAGACCGGCAGTAGCTGTTGCATCCGGCGCACTGCGGGCGTCTCCGTCGCCAGCCCTCTGTCGTTGCGAGGCAGTTCCAGAAACCGGGGGTGTTTGGCCGAGTCGCTCACGACTGCCTCCGATGTCGCCGTCCGCGCCGGCCGCCGACCGGTCGTTCCTTCGCGTGCGCCACGTCAGTCCGCTGGAGGGGCCGCCGACTGTTTTCGTTCGACGGGGCCGCATATCGAGCGCGTCTGTTCACGGTAGGCGAGGTTTGGCTTGTCGGTGATAGGGGTTATCCACCAACACTCCTAGCGTCTGCGGTACTCTACGGGTGTCCTAATATCGCCGCCGGGCACGACCGGGAGCGGCGTCGGCCCGTCCGACGAACGTCTGACGCCGACTTCGAAACCCGTTCGCTGCCTTGTGGTTTTCACTTCCGGTGCGGTTGGCGGAGGTATATCCGCTCGCCGCTCCCTCGTCGTGGTATGTTCGAATCCGTCCGACGCATCGTCGGCGGCGAGCGCTCGTCGCCGTTCTGCGAGTGTCGCCAGTGCGGGACGACCATCGACACCGCCGCCCGTGGCTGCCCGACCTGTGGATCCGCCGAGATCGCGTGTTACGATCTCTGAAACGGACCACTCGACCCCGGTTCGGGCAACGACTCACAGCGGCAGCCGTCGCATCAGCCCGGGCAGGCGATTGCGGACTCGGGTACCGATATCGCCGTCGAGAGCGTCGATCCGTGCCATCTCGTCGTCGCTTAGCTCGAAGTCGAACACCGCCAGATTGTCCTGCAGGTGCTCGCGGCTGGTCGTCTTCGGAATGGCGACGACGGCCTCCTGCTGGACCAGCCACCGCAGCGCGACCTGCGGGGCGCTCTTGCTGTGTTGGTCACCGATCTCGGCCAGCGTCCGGTCGTCGAGGACGCGCCCACGTGCCAGCGGGCTGTAGGCCGTCAGCGCGACCCCCTCGTCGACGCAGTACTCGTGGAGGGCCGACTGGTCCTTGTAGGGGTGATAGAGGACCTGATCCGCGACGATGGGGGCGTCGACGGCGTCCCGGGCCTCAGCCAACTGCGACCGCGTGAAGTTGCTCACGCCGAGGTGCTCGACGAGGCCGCGCTCGCGCAACTGCGCCATCGCGCCGAGCGTCTCTGCGATGGGCACCCGCGGGTGGGGCCAGTGGATCAAGAGGAGGTCGACGTAGTCGACGCCCAGCTTGTCGAGGCTCTCCTCGACGGAGTCGATCACGTCCTCGTGACGGAGGTTCGAGCGCCACACCTTCGTCGTCAGGAAGAGGTCCTCGCGGTCCACGTCGGCCGCGGCGATCCCCTCGCCGACCGCCGCCTCGTTGTCGTACACCTGGGCGGTGTCGACGTGTCGATACCCCAGTTCGAGGGCGGTCCGAACGGTCTCGGTACAGGTCGGGCCGGTGTTCTGCCACGTGCCCAGCCCCAGTTTCGGAATGCGCGCGCCGCCTGCTTCGACGTACTCCATGTGTCCACATCGGACGGCAATGGCAAGAAAACCGGCCACGCTGTCCTCCCTCTCCCGAACCGATCACGTGGCCCACCGGCCCACCGCGGGCGAACGCCGTTCGGCTGAATCCTTTCCCGGCAGGCCGGGGTACCGTCGAACGATGCCCGACGACCTCCTCGCGGAACTCGACGGTCTGTCGACCTGAGCGTCGCCGCCTCTGGCTGATCCGGCGACTATCGACATCGCCGTCCTGGACGACTGTCGCGTGTCGGCCGACGGCGCCGATGTCTACCGGATCGAGTAATGAAGCGGTCGAGCAGCGGACGGAAGGATGTTTGAGGCTCCGCGTCCATCCACACGAGTAATGAGCGAATCGGACGGTCCCAAACAGGTCGACGACCCCGACTACCACAGCGAGAACCACACGGCTGCCCAGACCTGCGGCTGGACGGCCAATTCGCTACGCGGCGAGGGGAAGTGCTACAAGTACATCTTCTACGGCATCGAGTCCCACCGCTGCATCCAGATGACACCCGTCGTCAAGTGCAACGAGCGCTGTGTCTTCTGCTGGCGCGACCACGCGGGCCACGCCTACGAACTGGGCGACGTGGAGTGGGACGACCCGGCGGCCGTCGCCGACGCCTCCCTGGAACTCCAGAAGAAGCTGCTCTCGGGCTTCGGTGGGAACGACAAGGTTCCACGGGAGCGCTTCGAGGAGGCGATGGAACCCCGCCACGTCGCTATCTCGCTGGACGGGGAGCCCTCCCTCTACCCCTACCTCCCGGAACTCATCGAGGAGTTCCACGACCGGGACATCACCACCTTCCTCGTCTCGAACGGCACCAACCCCGAGGTCCTCGAACGCTGTGATCCCACACAGCTCTACGTCTCCGTCGACGCCCCCGACCGCCAGACCTTCGACGACACGGTCAAGGCCGTCGAGGACGGCGCGTGGGAGTCCCTGATCGACACGCTGGACGTGCTCGCCGACAAAGAGGACACCCGGACCGTCGTCCGGACGACGCTCGTCAAGGGCCACAACATGCACAACCCCGCGTGGTACGCCGCGATGTGCCAGCGCGCCGACGTTGACTACGTCGAGATGAAGGCCTACATGCACGTCGGCCACTCGCGCGGGCGACTGGACCGCGATTCGATGCCCAGCCACGACGAAGTCCGAGAGTTTACCGAGAAGGTCGGCGAGTTCCTCCCGGACCACGACACGATGAAGGAAGTCGAGGAGTCCCACGTCACCCTGCTCGCACAGGAGGAACAGACGTGGGTGCCGAAACTGGAGAAATCCAGCGACTTCTGGGAGCGCGATCCGGTCGTCTCGTACTGATACGGATTATTGTAGCCGTTTTCGCGGTCGACCGCACGGCGTCCGGCCGAACGACGTGAGGCCGGGCTCGGGAGTTGAGCGAAGCGAATCTGCCGGTGGTGTGCGGTCGATCCGGTAACGATCTACAATAATCCGTATGAGTGGCCGTTTTTTCGCCCACGCTTTTCGTCGCTCCCGCTCGCACTGTCCGAGACCCCTCGCGTTGCTCGGCGTCTCGCTGTTCGCGTGTCGCTCCATCCGTCGCTCCCGCTCACACTACCGAGGACCGCGCTTCACTTCGTTCAGCGCGCCCCTCGTCACCACTCGGCAACACTCCCGTCGTCGTGTCGCCAGACGGGATTGTGCCAGTCGTGGTCGATCTCGCTTTGCTCGCGGACGTGATCTTCGTCGATTTCGACGCCGAGGCCGGGGTCGTCGGGGATGTCGACGTAGCCGTCGTCGTAGTCGAAGACGGAGGGGTCAGCGAGGTAGTCAAGCACGTCGCTGGTCTCGTTGTAGTGGATGTCGAGACTCTGTTCCTGAATGAAGGCGTTGGCGGAGGTGGCGTCGACCTGCAAGCACGAGGCCAGTGCGAGCGGGCCGAGCGGGCAGTGTGGTGCCATGGCAACGTCGTAGGCTTCGGCCATGCTGGCGATCTTCTTGACCTCGGTGATCCCGCCGGCATGCGAGAGGTCGGGCTGGATCACGTCGACGGTGCCGTCCTCGAAGACCTGCTTGAAGTCCCAGCGGGAGAACATCCGCTCGCCCGTGGCGATGGGTGTGGAGGTGTGCTGTGCGATCTCGGGCAGGGCGTCGTTGTGTTCGGGCAGGACGGGCTCCTCGACGAACATCGGTTCGTACGCCTCCAGTTCCTTCACGAGCCGTTTGGCCATGGGTTTGGTGACGCGGCCGTGGAAGTCGACGCCGATGCCCACCTCGTCGCCGACGGCCTCGCGGACCTGCTCGAGACGGTCGACGGCGGCCTGAACCGTCGCGGGGTCGTCGATGCGTTCGATCTCCTCGGTGGCGTTCATCTTCAGCGCCGTGAAGCCCGCCTCGACCTGTTCGCGGGCTTGCTCGGCCACGTCGGAGGGGCGGTCGCCGCCGATCCACTGGTAGACCCGAATCCGGTCGCGGGCGGCCCCGCCCATGAGTTCGTACACAGGAGCGCCGAAGCGCTTGCCCTTGATGTCCCACAGCGCCTGGTCGATGCCGGCGATGGCCGACATGAGGACCGGGCCACCGCGATAGAAGCCGCCGCGGTACATCGACTGCCAGTGGTCCTCGATGCGAGCGGGGTCCTCGCCGACGAGGTAGTTGTCCAGCAGTTCCTCGACCGCCGTTCGGACGGTCTTTGCGCGGCCCTC
>Ga0207718_100237_pt1 | contig 59250 bp, 58 predicted proteins | sample A23M2SouthBayCA_FD_187749 | JGI IMG/M metagenome (GOLD analysis project Ga0207718, IMG submission 187749) | Aerobic enrichment media microbial communities from Eden Landing Ponds, California, USA - A23 M2 (SPAdes) | ecosystem: Environmental > Aquatic > Marine > Unclassified | place: Emeryville...
GGGTCTGCGGCGAGCCAGTCAGATTCCGCGTCCTGCGGGAGGACGACCGGCATCCGGTCGTGGATTGAGTTCATCAGGTCGTTCGGCTCCGTCGTGAGAATCGTGACGCACGAGATCGTCTCGTCGTCGCCCTCCCAGACGTCCCAGAGCCCGGCCATCGAGAACGCGGGGTCGTCCTCCCGGTAAATCCGGTAGGGCTGCTTCGACCCGCCGTTCGGCGATTTCCATTCGTAGAATCCTGACGAGGGGACGAGGCAGGGCCGTGATTCCCACGCCCGCTCGAAGACGCGTTTCTCGTCGGCAGTCTCGGAGCGAACGTTGATGATGCCCTCCTCGGGTTCGTCCGCCCAGAACGGAATCAGCCCCCAATGGTAGACGTCGATCTCATCTTGAGCCTCGTTCGTGATGATGTGGAGGTCGTCGCCAGGAGCGATGTTGTATCGCGGTGTGTACCCGCCGTCCGCGACAACCTCGGCATCGAAGCGGGCCTCGAGGTCTGCTTGATCGATCAAGAGCGAGTTTCGGCCACACATACTGAAGAATTTGAAGTGAAGCATCTTCAACGTGGTCGTGAAGAAACCTGAATGATGGCGTGCAAGTCTTAAGCATTATTCGCCACTGTGGATCGAGTTTATTGGTCAACGCAGTCAGTACAACCATCACATAAAATCACAATACGAGATGCGACACAGAGCAAGGCAAGGTTCCACGACACGTAATCGTTAGACGAAAGCACATCTTCACGATGACTCGTCCTGTAGAACTTCTCGAACTACGTCCTTGTATTCATCGTCAGGGGTGTCGACGAAGTACTTCATTACGCCGAGGACCATCTTTTGACTGATTACGCCGCCCCAGTTCGATAACAAATAGAGAGTGAACGGAACAGTGATAATGATCCCCTCACCGCCGATTACGTTGGCGTTGGACAAGCTGGCGAAGACAGCAAAGATACAGAGAAGTAATTCCATCGGCATCTTCGGAAGCGTCCGGGTGACATTCTTGCGTAAACCGAATCGAGTGTGAAGCAGCAGAAACGAATAGTAGACACCTGTAACCAAGAGGATCAGGCTGAGCGTCTCGATCGCTTCAATCGTAGTCAACGCCTCAACTAAGGCCGTGAAAACCAGCAGGAGAGCGACCGATACTAACACATGAAACCCGATAACAAAGATATGCCCAGCGTCCCTCTGTTTCTTAATCTTCTGATGAAGTTGATCGCGTTCTCTGGACGTGATTTCGCCTTTGCGAGTCTTACGTATCAACCGTCTCGTTTCATCAATATCAAGAGAGTTCTTTATGTCTGTGTCATAGTTTCCTTTCTGTGTTTGCTGCTCTAGAAATATTCCCGTATCAGCGATCAAACCTGTCGGGCTGTCCTCCCCGGCTTTCTCTTTGTACGTTTCCTGACGCTGTGCATCATCACGAAACACTCTGTAGTTGAACACGGCAAACAGCATGACTGCAAAAAACGCTGATCCTACTAGAACAAGATACTGATCAAACTCAGTTCCAATGCCTTGCACCATGTTGCTGAGAGTCCTAAATCCGAGATGGGCCGGAATAGCTACAGCTACGACGAACATCCCTGTTCCAGTCCACCTTGCGACGGTCGAATCTGACAAATCCTCGTCGGAAACCACGAGATGATATCTAACGAAAAGAGACCCGAATAAGAAAGTGAAGACAATACCGTCGACAAGTACCGGATTGGCGAAGAAGACGTTGTAGAGTCCGTAAACTGCAGTAAAGAAAAACACCTCGTACCCTATCCGCTCTTTCGAAGATAGTTTTGATCTGCCACCACTCATTACGATAGGTGAAAACTTCAGGCATCAAGGATGTACTGGTTACTTCCTTAGAATACCATGGATAATGACAGACGATACGCCTAAATATTCGACAAACATCATTTCACTATCTACGACCACACAAGATCAGTAAATTTGTTTATGAACTCCTCTGAGAGGATAGCTTGAAATCGTAAATAGTGAATGTGAGATTGTCGTTCGTGGTACAGCAATCGTTCGTAAGGCCTACTCCCAGACTTCCTCGTATTGGCCAACTTTGAGGAAGTATTCGTCGTCGTCAACGACTGGTCGGGGAACGAGACCATCGTCGAAGTCACGGAGGTGGCCGATGTGGATTGGGAGGTGGCCGTCTGCGGGGTCATCTGACTGGCTTGTGGCAACGAGTCGACGATTGACGAGGCGGAGTGTACTTGTATTGTCGTTGGTTTCGGCGCGTTGTTTCCAGGTGGAGATCGCTTGTTGAACTTCGCTGCGTTTGGCTTGTGTGACGTCGTTATGTGGGACGTTAATCCAGATGTGGCCGTGTTCAGTGACATAGAGCCGGCCGGGATTCGGGCGGTACTCGTCGTACGCGGCTATGAGTTCGGAGTGGTCGAAAATTGAGGTGAATCGATAGTCACGCCACTTCCAGATGAGTTGATCATCGTGGCTGACTGCCCACCGTTCGCCGTGTTTGAACGGGAAGCCCTGCCAGATTGCGATCCCGTTTTCCGGTGGGTCTGGATCAGTATCGACGGAGCCGAAATCGAGTGCGCCATTGAGTTTGCCAAGATAGGCCGGGATCCAGCCGGTGGAAACGGGGGCCTGATCGATGTTCGCGTAGTTGTCGGCTTTGACTTTCGTTAGGACTTCTCCCTGGGCGGTGACGCGGAAACTCCCGTATCCATCTTCTTTCCCGGCTGTGTTCATAGCGGTCCAGAGGTCAGTGGGCGGATCCGCGTGGATGGAGAGATCGCGTTGTTCCCATTTCAGAACAACGTCGTCGCCAAAGTCGTCGTCGCTGACGAGGCTGTATTGTGAACCACGGTACGCGGACGGCCACGGTTGGCCCGGTGCGACTGAGACGGCTTGATCCTCGCTAATCGGTACCTTTGTCGGGGTTTGTTCGAATGTAAGTGTCATTCTGAGTCCTCCGTGAGATTAGCTGCGAAGCGATCGAATGCGTCGACATCACCGTCTTCATCTGGATCCGCGTACAAAACGCCATGCTCGCCGTGTTCTTCTGGGGCAGTATCTAGTGCTGATTCAGTACTGTCTTCGGTCGTCGAGTCAGGCTCCGACGGTTGGTTGTTTTGGGACGTATTTGACCCGGTCGGCTCGGCGGAAGTTTCGAGGGTGAATTCTCGGTTCCGTGTACTCACTGCTGGTTCGATAGTCGGTGGCTGCCGATCCAGTGGGTCGATCTCCTGAAGGGTAGACGGGAGTGGTGGAAGGTCGTTGAGGATGTCGTCGTATTCCTCCTGGGTTAGGTCATGTTGTTCAACGATTGTGCCGAGAACATCGTGGGAGAGTTGAACGTCAGTAAACCACTGGTCGAGTGTCGGTTGCTCGATAAGTGTGATCTCTTTGGTCTCTGCTACTGCGTGAGCGTCATCGGTGAACGATGAGTTGGAAACGATCACAGTCGATGAGGCACCGCGACCCGTCGCCGGAGTGGTGTTCCCCTCAGCGACGGTGTGCACGATGTCACTGCCGCGGGTGGTCCCCGAGTCGGTGGGCGCAGTTTTGATAGCGACGGTCGTGTGCTGGCGGTTCCAAAAGAGATCCACGTCGGCGTCGTCAACGGCTTCTGGTGTCTGGAAGCTTCCCTCATAGCGGGAGAGAGTGGCTCCAAGGATCCGGGCGAAATCATGAGCGTTCAGATATGCCATGTCTGCGGCAGACACAATCCGTGACGGCGAGGTTCGTAGTGGGCCCGTGTCGGTAGTAGACGACGCTGTCTCAGTGTTGTCGGGGAGTTGATCGCGAGCGTTTTTGACGAGAGTTGTGACCCGGTCACGGGGCGCGTCGAGTTCGTGCGTTGCGAGGACATCCACGATTAGCTCGGTTGTAATCGCATCGTATTCGATTGCGCGTCGAATGGACTCGGTGATCGATCCTGGTTGATACCACTGAGGCTGTGACTGTTGCTGTTGACTCATTTGAACACCCCGCGGAGTCGATCGATGAAACCGACTTTTCGCCGATGCACGACCTCATTGGTCGCTCGATTGACGACGACGATCTGGTTAGCTTTGAGCAGGTGTTTCCCATACACGATGAGATACGCGCGGTTCGATGCGCCGCGAACCGATCGGAACTCGTCTACGAGATCGTCCGGAATGGAGTGAGTCGTCTCTCCGATCGAGGCGCATGTCTCGCAGCGGCCGTCTTCTATTAAGCGCGGCGCGTAGCGCTGCTCACAGAGTTCGCAGGTCTCGGCGTGCTCCTCACAGATAGTTTGCTGGCTAATTGGGGCTGTGATAGTGTGTTTGTCACAGAGTTGCTCGTCGCCGACGATGCACCTGTTGAGGTGCTCTGGGCACCGCTTTGCAGGCGGCTCCTCCGTATTGCTAGCGCAGTGTGCACAGTAATCCAGGTGGTGCTCGCAGAACAGCTCGCCGTCCTCTGCACAGGGGACTGCGTGGTCGCTACACCGGGGTTCGCCACATGCAGGACAGGTGATCTGGTCGCCTTCACAGACTGGTTCGCCGCAGGCTGTACACGCCTCGGTATGGCTGGCAGCGAACGGCTGGTCGCAGTCAGTACAGTGAACGGCGTCTGCTTCACAGATGAGGTCATCGCAGCCGGCGCAATCGAGGAGATGGTCAGCACAGAAGGCTTCCCCGCAGTCGTAGCACTGAGCGATATGGTCGGGGCAATAACCAGAGGCGTTACAGACGGTGCATTTCGTGATGTCATCCGGACAGGTGACGGAACCGCAGTCACTACATTGGCTCGCATGTGATGGGCAGACCGCGTTGCCACAGGCGTCACAAGTCAGGGCGTCTGTATCACAGCACGGTTGTTCGCAGTGTGCGCATTCAACGATATCGTCAACACAGAACGTTTCCCCACAGTGTGTACAGTCGCGGGCGTGGTCGGGGCAGACCGTTGTGTCGCAGGCGGTACAGTCGTTCCGGTGAGTCGAGCATATTGGGTCGTCGCAGTGATCGCAGGCGTCGAGATGGGTTGGACAGTAGTCGTCCCCGCAGTGCAGGCACTCGGTTGCATGCGTGATGCAGCGAGTGTCTCCGCATTCGGCACAGGTTGTTGAGTGTGACGAGCAGTGTTGCTCTCCGCATTCGCTGCACGTAGTACTGTGGTCGTCACACGTCCAGTTGTGGCACTCTGCGCAGTTCGTGAGATCGTCGTAGCAGAACTGCTCACCGCAGTCTACACACGTGGTGGTGTGGTTGGTGCAGAATTGGTCGCCGCAGTCTGCGCAAGTCTCGACGTGAGCTGGACAGACGATGTCGCCGCAGTCGGTACATTCGGTGGCGTGATCTGAGCCGATTGTGTCATTACAGATGTCGCAGACAACCGTGTGGTCCGTACAGTGACACCCGTCGCAGTGCGCGCATTCGGCGGCGTGGTCAGTACAGACGGTGTCGCGACACGTCTCACAGGTTTTCGTATGGGTATCGCAGACAGGATTCTCGCCGATCGCACAGAGAGAAGTGTGGTCGGCGCAAGCGTCGCTGCCGCACACATGGCACGATTGGACGTTGTCGGACGTGTGATAGCCATCACAGTGCGAGCAGTAGCTGGCGTGGTCCGGACAAAGATCACCCCCGATATTGATTGCTGGGACGCGGTCGGTGGTGCAAAACCCGCCGTCACAAACCGCACACTGTCCTAAGTGGTCATCACAGGTAGGTCCAGCACAGGCGTCGCAGTCACTTACGTGGTCAGGGCAGTGGAGGGCACTGTCGTCGGTGCAGGCGGTGAGATGATCGTCACAGTGGAATCGATCACAGGTTTCACACTGACCACCACAGAGCGAGCACACCGGCTCGTCGTCGGTCGAGCATTGTTTTCGGTGGGCTGCACAGACGCTGCGGCCACAGGTGCTGCATGATGTATGACAGTCAGGACATTCCACAGTACCACAGTACTCGCAGGCGGGAAACGCGTCAGCGGTCTCTCCACAAACGAGCACACCACAGCCATCACATTCCTTTCGACACTCTTGGCAGATTACATGCCCGTCGTCACAGACAACCGGTGAGCCTGCGTCTTCGAAAGATCGCCCGCAGTCCGAACAGGTGAACGAGCCGAAAGTATTGTTCGCTGGCGTATATTCAATAGTAGTTTCGCCAATACGGTCTCCATCTCGGACTTTGACCGACAGCTCGCCGACATCGTAGGTAATAATCGTCGTGCCGACAGCAACAACATCGATATCGACGGCGTGTCGCGCTTGCGTTTTCGAGATCTGCTCTTGTTCTTCTGTGCGGAGTGTCTCTTTCCGCTCGGCAACCGTAGGTTTGAGGTCCTCAAGCTCTCGTTCGGCGTCGCGTTTGTTCGAGAGATACTCCTTGCGGGTCTTTTCGTATTGAGCGCTGCGGGCTTTCCGCTTCCACTTCCGGATTTTCTGACGTTGTGCCTCAAGTTCCGCGTCAAGCTCTTGGCGTCGTTGCTCATAGAGTTCCTGAATTTCTGCTTCGCGCTCGCTAGCTGCCGTGCTGGCTTCCGTTCCGAGTTCCTCAGTGTCCGGCTGGATCCGCTCTTTTAGCGCCTCAACCGCCTTGTTGTAGAGCTGTTCGGCTCGATCCACCGAGAGATCAACCGGGTCGTGTTGCTCTGAGTCAGCGTCTGTAGCGAGTGTGTCGAAGTGCGCGACGAATCGGTCAGTGAGATCTGGAAGTCGTACTCCGCTGTCGATATCGAATGTGATGGTCTCAAATCGTTCCCGATGGTAAGATTGAACGCAATCCATCTGGACGTGGTAGTGGAACGCGGCTGCGTTCTCTCTCTCGCCGGCGTTGAAACCGTCAGTAGTGATTTCGGTGTCAAGTCTGTCGAATACCGGTGGGGTGTGCATCTGGAGGTTCGAAGGCCCGAGATGTACGTATCCGACATGGTCACCGTCCCGGGCTGTTTCTAGGAGAGAGTTAAAGAATGTCGTGCCGGGTCGAACGACGATATCGCCGGCTCCGGGATCCATGTCCTCGGTGTCGAAAACGAGAGTTGTCTTCGGTTGCGTTGTCGATGGGGTCTTGTCTTCGATACCGGCCGCGATCGCGTCCAGGGTTTCGTTGCCCGTCTCTCCGGATTGGTTGGTGCTGTTACTCGTAGAGACAGTGGAGAGGCTGGGCGGGAGCGTTGCTTCCCAGCGGTCTGACGTGGATCGGTCCACAGAGCCACCGTTGGATTCGATGACTGCTTCGGTGAGTCGTTTGATGCTCACGCGATTCAGGACACTCGTGTCGATTGAGTTCACGAGTCGTCACCGAACTCGAAGCTATCGAAGACGCCCTTGTTGAATTCGCTCATTTTCTCGGCGGCTTCCTTGTTCTCTTCGAGGTCAACAGCCATTTCCTCGAAGTTATTCTCCAGTTCCACACGGCTGTCAGCCGTGCGAACCCGTTCGAAGACTTCCCGTTCGAAGTCTGCCCCGGATTTCTCCATCCGGGAGAGGATCTCACGTAGCCCACCGATCGACTGTGTGAAGAGATTGATTTTCCCGTATAGTTTCTCCAGTACGTGTTCCTCGACTGTATCGGCTAATGCGAGATTGAACACGTGGACATCACGTTCTTGCCCGATCCGATCGATTCGGCCGATCCGTTGTTCGACCTTCATCGGATTCCAGGGGAGATCGTAGTTCACCATCACATTACAGAACTGCATGTTCCGCCCTTCGCTGATCGAGTCAGTAGCTACCAGGACACCACCCTCAGCTTCGAAGTCTGCGACGATCGCTTCCTTCTCGGTACTCGAACAGTCGCCGTTTACGACGTGGACTGGTTGGTCGAGTTTCCGGACGCTTTCGGCGACTTCTTTCTGGGTTTCCCGAAATTGTGTGAACACGACAACGCGCGTAGTGTCGAGTTGGTCGTGAATCGTCGTGACGATCTCACGAAGCCGCTGCTGTTTGGTGGTATCTGAGATTTCGCTGGCAGCTTCTTTGATCTCATGTAAATGGTCTCGTTCACGGTTCGAGACGGTTGTCGATCCCTCTCCGTCGAGCCACTTATTGACTGTTCCCAGCACCGCACTTGGGCTGCTCACGACCTCCTTTTGGAGGAGTAAAAGCACGAGATGTTTCGCGTCCTCGCTGGAATAATTGGATCGGACGTAGTTAGTGACAGTGTCGTAGAGCTCTTCTTCGGCGGTTGTCGGCTCAAACGTATTCGTTCGGACATCTCGGTTCGTGAAGTCGATATCAGTCTCCTCACGCCGGTTGCGAATCATCACACGGTCGAGCTTCCGTTGGAGGGCATCGGCATTCTTGATCTGGGTGTCATCCCCGTCTGCGACGTACCGATCTTCAAATTCGGTGGATGTCCCGAGCAAGCCTGGGCGGATGAGATTCGTGATGTTGTAGAGGTCTGTAATATCGTTTTGGATGGGAGTTGCGGTGGCAAAGAATGCTTCCTCGTATTCAATTTGTTCGATGAGGGAGTACCGCTTAGTGTCCTCATTGCGGACGTAGTGGGCTTCGTCAAGGACGAGAGCGTCCCAGCGACGGCTTAAAACCTCTTCTTTGTATCGGCTGCTTTTCGCGGTGTCCACACTGGCGACGATTCTATCGTGAGCGTCGAACCCCTGGAATTCGTCGTCATAGTTACAGACGAAGTCAAGTCCGAATTTGTCGTCGAGTTCCTGTTGCCACTGTGGTGCGAGTTGTGCGGGTGTGAGGACGAGGAAGGAGTCTCGGGTATCTCGTAAGTCGAGTTCTTTGAGCACCATTCCGATTTCGATGGTTTTCCCGAGCCCAACTTCGTCGGCGAACAGCAGCCCACGGCCCATATTTGTAATTGCGCGATGAGCGGCTGAGAGCTGGTGGTCGAGGAGTTTGACCTTATCCTTGACTTCCTCTATGGCGAGTAGTTCCTGTTCGCTTTGTGTGGCACCAAATCTGTGGGCTTGGAGTGTTTGAATATGGGATGTAGCGCTAGTCTCTGTGGAAGATTCGAGAGAGGGGGGATCGTCAATTGACCAGTTTATTGTGGGTTGAGATTCGCCTTGTCCCCTTGTTGCCATGTTACTAACCTGTGTGTTTCATCCAAGTTATAATCAGCGGTTCAATACCCTCTACCAATTCTTCCTGTAAATGATTGTAAAATGTAATTTTAAGAGGACGTATGTCCCAACACACTCTTAAGTCTACTTTCGGTATCGAAGAGTCACGACAACTGTGGTTTCCAAATGAACCCTTCGCCCAACCCTGGAGACGAATGGCCGAGTTACTATCGGGGCTACCGCCTCCAAACAAACCCGAGCGGCGACGTATGGTGGCAAGTCTATAACGGGACTGAACGTCTCTACGTCGAACCGACACCCGACGAGCTCGTCGAGGATCTCCTCTCGCTGAAACGACTCGGCGGTCGAATCAGAATCACCGAAGATAATGCGGTCATCACTCGCGTCGAAGATGGCGATGAGTATGAACAGATCTATGTCGGGGACATCTCGCTCTCAGGTAAACTCGTCCCGGAAGAGGAGACTGAATTCAGTGTGGACATCCAGCCTGACGGACTCTCTTCAGGAGACCTCTGGCCTAGCGTTTACGATGGCGCAAAGTTCTCGTTTAGTGAAGATCGTGTCTGGTGGCACCATCCACAGACGCACAAACGCCATCCAGTCAATACGGAACTACCGAACGACGTCCTGACGAGGCTTCAGCGACTCAAGCCGACTGGTGGGTCTTTCAGAGTGACACCGTGGAATGACGTCATAACATTAGTGGAAGATCCCCCGAATCCAGAAGCGACCAAAGAGCAGCTCCATGACCTCCCACGCGTGATAAAGAATATTATCATACTCAGACGAGAGCGTGGCGTCGAACGCCTTCCGGTCTACGTTGGATCACTCGATACGGTTCCGATTGAGGTGAATGAGCCACGTTCGCTCACCGATTCATTGTCTGCGGAAGAACGCGCAGAGCTGAATTCGTGGTCCGGTTCGCTTGGACCGACCAAGGACATTGATCCAAGCGAACATCGATTCGACAGCATGACGGAGACGAAGCCAAGGGACGATCCAGAGGACTGGTGACCTCGTGTGGCCCGACGCTTTCCACCACCACTATTCGGCGTCGAACGAACGAAGGTTCGTAGTGAAACGTTCGTCGAACTTGCCATTGACTCAGACGGAGAGTTGTCAAAATCGCAGTTCGTCGAACAGGCCCGGGAACAACTACAGAAACCCAACGACGGAGGTTGTTACTCAGCAGCGTATATGCAGCGTATCGTCTCGACGTATGTCCAACTGGGTATCCTCCGTCAACAAGCAGACGGCACGATTACCGTCTGGCAGTTCGGTCGTGATTGGCACAACGGCGGAATTGACTTCGAGACGTTCCTCTGGTATGCGATCAAGCGCGCCTGGGTGATCGAGGGTGGTTTTCCCGAAGGAATCGACGGACTGCGGGCAATCCATCGTATTCTGGTGTACAGTGACCGCCCACTCGATAGTGGCGAGATTGAACAGCGACTTGTGAACGAGTACGATTACGAATTCAACGACCAGAAGAGTCGCGGATTCCCGACGCTGCTCACAAACCTTGGGGCAGCACGGAAAACGGACGACGGGTATGTGGCGACAGATCCGACAGACCGATGGCGAGACAGGTTCCGGAATGCCGACCTACTCCCGACATTCGAACGGTGGCTCAAACAAGAGGGTGCACACATTGAACCACCCTCCAACACGGTAAAGAGAGACCTGACGAAGTACTACATTTACCGGGAGTCTGGTGGCCATGGCCGACACCGACAACTCTTTGATACGTTCCGACGGGACTACCTCAAGACGACGGCCTACGAGAACGATGTCTCACAGCCGACGATCCGGCGCGCCGAGAAATATGTTGAAGCCGAAAATAAACGCGGGCAACTACGAGATCAGATCTGCGAACAGTTCCCGTCGTTCACAGGTGATAGTGTAGCTGGTCTATCAACGAGCGTTCTCGAGCGGATCGCGGCTGTAAATGACGAAGCGGACGCATACCGAATCAAATCCTCGGCTGGGGCTGGGTTATCGCGTGCCGACTTCGAACGCTGGGCCGGAATGGACCGCACCCCCTATTCGTTCCCAACCGATTTCGAGCTGTACGACTGGCAGCAGGAAGCAGCCGAGCAGTGGTTCGATCCTTCAATGGGAACTGAAAGCCGTGAATCCGAGCAAGGGATTGCGAGAGTGGTCACTGGGGCCGGAAAAACGGTAATGGCGCTTGAAGTGATCCGTCGGTGGCTTGACGAACATCCCGAGGGTGTTGTGACGATTCTCGTCCCGACGAAGGTGCTCATGCACCAGTGGTTAGAGGAACTTGTCGAGAAACTCAACGTCCCGGCTGAGGATGTTGGCTGGGCCGGTAGTGGCCACAAAGATCGGTTTGAGGACGACTTTCGGGTTTTGGTCAGCATCGTCAATTCCGCCGTGAAGGACGACTTTCTCAGGGACACGCTCACCGTCGCCAACACAGAAGAACATCTATTGGTAGCTGACGAATGTCACCGATACACAGGAGAGACCTTCTCGAACGTCTTCGAATATCCGCGAACAGCGTCACTCGGCCTTTCAGCGACGCCGCTCTCCGATCCTGGTGAAGAAGAACGGTCAGAGAGCGACGAATTGCTCTTATCCGAACTGGGGGAGATCTATTACGAACTGTCCTATGATGAAGCGATTTCTCGAAACCTAATCCCGGAATTCAAGGTTCGGTACGTTGGATTCGAGCTAACCGACGCAGAGCGGACGACCTATAATCGGCTGAGTGAGAACGTCAGCGATGCGGTCTCTGACATCGAAACGAGATACGGAAACCAGATTTACGACCTGAATGGGAACTTTGCACACAAACTACAGACGATCGCTGACTCGATCGATGGTCCAACGCCAGCAATCTCGGACTTCTTCCGGTATACGCAGGAACGACGAGAATTGGTGGCTGACGCAATTGGCCGACAGGCAATTTCGCTGTCGCTGCTCAGACAGACCGTGACTGAGTCGAAGAAAGCGATCGTCTTCCAGGAGCGAATCAAACAACTCGAACGCATGGTGGCGTCAGCAGAGTTACGTGGCAAGAATTATCGAACCGGTGACGTCGCCACAGAATACGGAGACCGCCAACAGCTCTACGAACAATATCCTGGTCTAAAAAAGGCAGACCAAGCGTTAGAGGATTTGTTCTTCGACCCGAGCTATCGGCCAGTAATGTACCACTCCGGTCACCGGAGAAACGCTTGGAACGATTTCGCAGTGGACTGGTTCGATGACGATGGCTTTGCTAACGTCATGCTCAGCGTTAAAGCACTCATTGAAGGGGTGGACGTGCCGAGTGCTGACGTCGGCATCGTTCGTGTATCGTCAGGCAGTGTCCGACAACGAATTCAGACACTCGGCCGCGTACTTCGCACCGGAGACGAGCCTTCTAATACATCAGAGCTATTCGTGCTGTATGCGCGAAATACGGTCGATGAGAAGATATTCAGGGACTACGACTGGGACAAGCAGCTCTCGACTGCGGACGTCACACACCTGACGTGGGATCCAGCAGGTGACTGGGAGGCCGGCGATTGGGACCCAGAGACACCGTTCTGGAAGTGCGTACGGAAGGCGACTGAAGAGGAACTCCCCGACCCAAATACGCAGCGACCAGTCCCAAATACCGCCGACCTCTCAGTAGGGGGATCGTATCCTGGTCCGCGAGACGGCTATCGGTTCAGTGTTGACGCTGACGGCCAACCATTTGAAAAATCCGCTGACGGCCGGCGCTATATCCGCCACGAGACAGTTGAAGACATCGCATCGATAGTCTACGAGCGGAAAGGGGGCGGGACCGTGATCGTGAACGACGCAAACCACGCGTTGATGATGGAAGACGGGAAAGCAGTCTTCCTCGGCGTCATCAATCCGAACGAATTCGAATACACCAGTGCCGATGCTGATTCAGTACTAGGAACCGTTGATGATACGGAACTTGACGAGCTACTATGAGGAAGACACTATCGCTGCTTCAATTTGTGTCAAATCCGATCACAGCACCACCTTCAACCTGAACCTCTCCATCAAGTCGTGCCAGCCCCGTGTGGATGGGCGACGACCGCCAACGAGTTGAGCGTGATTTTGAACGCTGCTCTCTTCCCCTCATTATAAACAAGTGGAGCAGCCACTTTAGGAGATGGTAAGTACTACCTCTGATATCACTCACGGTCAATATCTTTCGGAAATCGAAGTTTCCATACTGGGCCGTACTGACTCACTACCCGGCGTTGCGCTGTTTGAAGTCGAAGACAGCGAAGGAAATCAATTCGTCGTGGGTGGAGTTGATGACCGAGTGAACACATTAGCGATCGAGGGCACGTATCGCATTGAAAACGGACTTGGCATTGACCCTGACTTCAACGCTCGAACAGCTTTCCCGAATTATCTTGAGAAAGCCTCATCCCATGACTGCCCTGAATGTGGCTCGGATTTGACCTTCGAACCCGGAGTCGAATCGCCTCCAACAACGGTCCGTGAAGCACTCAGCCAGCAAGGATGGGAAGACTCACATCTCGTGATTACTGAGGAGACAAAACTACATCGTCTTTCGGACAGGGACGATTGGCGACCACGAGGGTCAAATCGGGGTCCGCACACTCCTCAGCACCAATATCGATGTACTGAGTGTTCACTATCAATCCCCGAAGGCGAATTAGAGCGATACATCGAGGAGGGCGGTAGACCACTCGAAGAACACGTCAACGAGACGGCCGTTATGGAGTCGCCTGCGGCCGACGCGTCAGAATCGATTGGGATGGCTACTGGTGGGGCGAAAGACGTTGATAACTTCCGAGACAATATCTCTGAGGGATATCTTCCTGGCGAAGAGGCGCTTACGACGGAGGGACTGTTTTACGACTACTACTTCGACACGGGCGATGACCGGGATAGCAAAGACAGTCTCTTCTATCCATCGTACAGCACGGCAGTAACCAGTCATCCCCTCACAGATCGAACCGAACACTACCTGACTGTCGGCCTCAATTCAACGATCGGCGTCGAAGAGTTCGAACGCCGCCAGCTCAACCTCGTCGCCGTTCTCGACGTCTCTGGATCGATGGGTAGCCAGTTCGATCAGTACTACTACGACGGATCCGGGCAACGGCGATCAGTAGACGCTCCCTCGAGTGAGACCAAGATGGCTGCTGCGACAGAATCTCTGGCTGCTCTCACCACACACCTTGAGGCAGACGACCGGCTTGGAGTCGTCCTCTACAACTCACAGGACCACGTCGCCAAACCGGTCTCTCTCGTCGGAGAGACAGATATGGACGCTATCCGTGGTCACATTCGGGATGTGACGGCAGGCGGTGGAACGAATATGAGTGCCGGCCTCGAAACCGCTATTGATCTTCTCAGTGAGTACGAAGATTCTGATGCGGCGCAAGTTGAAAATCGAATCGTATTCTTGACGGATATGATGCCGAATACTGGTGCCACCGGGCAGAACACTATCACTGCGACGGTTGAGGAGGCTGCCGCGCGCGGCATTCACACGACGTTCGTCGGTATGGGACTCGACGAAAACCCCGATCTGGCAGAATCGCTGTCGAAGATCCGGGGTGCAAATCATTACTTCGTCCACTCTGCAACGGAGTTCGAGCAGCGACTTGACGACGAATTCGAGTACATGGTCACACCGCTGGTGTTCGACCTCCAGCTGGAACTGGACGGGGATGTCGGTATTGACGCCATCTACGGAAGTCCCAACGCCGATCGATCGGCTGGGAAAATCATGTCCGTCTCAACGTTGTTTCCGTCGCCGACAACCGGCGGCGAAACCCGGGGCGGAGTCATATTGTTGCGTCTCGACAGTGCCCCATCCAGGTCAATGGATCTCGTTGCGAGTTGGGAAGAAATCGAAGGCACTATCGAATCCGATCGAGTTCAAGTCTCTGCCGATATTGAGTCTCCGGAGTACTTCGAGACAAGTGGCATCAGAAAAGCAGTGTGTCTCGCCCGATATGCCAGTACGCTTCAAAACTGGCTCACCGCTGTACGCGGTGAAGACGACTGGAAGCCGATGAACAGTCCACGAAGCGGGCAGTGGGAACGGGACTCTGAACAACTTCGTATCCCAGAGCAATATCGAGAGCAGTTCCGTACGATTCAAACATACATCGACGAAACAGCAAGCGCCATCGATAGCGAACTTCGGCAGGAAGCTGCGCTACTTGAGACTCTCATCGAGTATCAGGACCCACAACCCGAACATGACTTGTCTAATCAAGCGTTAGACCGCCTCAACGACCTAGTCGAGTTGGCACCGACATCAAACGGTGAATTAGCCGAAGCTTGGGAAATACAGACTGGATCTGAAATCCATGCCTATCTCGAATCCGAGCTTGAAGGATATTATCGGCGCGACACAAATCACATGCTTCGACCGACAGACGAGGCCATGGAGCTAGTGCAAATACAACCGTAGGTAATCTTTCTTATCCTCTTTGAGAGTATCTTAAAGACGTGCAACTGTGTTTTACTCAATACTCGTTCGCGCGCAGTCGCCTCCTAATCGTTCTTTTCGCTTCCTTAAGAACCTCAATAGATGCGCTTAGGTTCTCGAATTTCCGATCAACAAGTCCACATTCCCCCAGACTTCTGGACTCAAGTCCTGCAATGCAGCCTCTAACTGATCCTGTTGCCTTCGAATCACAACCGGATCCGCCTCACCTGCTCGCAGTAAGGCAATCAGGCAATGTCGACCGAGGAAATGCCGACCGAACGAATGAGTTCAACCTAGTCGTCGTGATTGAGGGCGACCGAAATGCAGATCCAGCATAAGTACGACCCCGTGATCTTTAGGTGGAGAATGGTAATAGTTAGTACCTAGTATGGTTTCGAATGATACTGCAGAAGGAGTTCTCCTCGGGTTAGCTTCCGGTGACGGACTCGGTCGCCCGGTCGAATTCAATAGTGCAGGAATGATCGCTTCCCAGCACGGCGAGGTGACGGATATGTTGGCGGACGGGTCTCACAGTAAGCCAGCGGGGACAGTCACGGACGATACGGAAATGGCGCTGTGTATCGCACGGAGTCTCGTCGAGAACGGGCGCTTCGACGGGCAGGATATCGCGGACCGATTTCTGGAGTGGTTCGAAACTGATCCCTTCGACATCGGCTTGATGACGGCCGACGCGCTCCGAGAATACAGCCACGGAACGGACTGGCGCTCAGCCGGCCAAGAAGTCTGGCAACATCGTGCCGAAGGCTCGAACGCCGGGAACGGGAGCGTCATGCGGTGTGCCCCGCACGCAATCGCCTTCGCCGACGAACCAGACACGCTACAGCGAGTAAGCAAGCAATCCTCGGCGATCACTCACTATGACCCGCGATGTCGATACGGATGCGTTATTCTGAATCAGACGATCGCCGGATACCTCCGCGGCGAGGACGATCCACTCACCAACGTATTGGCTCAAGTCGAAGGCGACGCACCGGACGAACTCGTCGAAACACTTCGACTGGTTCCGGACCTGATCGACGAAAGCGACCTCGAGACGAGCGGCTACGTCGTGCACACACTCCAGACGGCGATCCACGATGCGCTGACAGCTGATTCAGCCGAGGAAGCAATCGTCTCGGCCGTAAATCGTGGTGGAGATACAGACACGATTGGCGCCGTCACAGGAGCCGTTGCCGGTGCTCGATTCGGAAAGGAATCGCTGCCCGACCGGTGGCTCGATCAGATCGAGTATCGCGAGGATCTCTCCTTACTCGCGCGAACGCTCGCGTCGACGAACATTGACGCATCGGTCTGATCAACAACGATGTACCAGAAGGGCCATATCGGGGCGGCATTGTTCGTCTATGCACCAGTCGGGTTCGTGACGTTCGTTGTCGGTTTCAAAGGTATTGCCGTGCTCGGAGCCGTCGGTGCCGGCGCGATTGCCATGGTTCCTGATTACGATCAGAAGATCCCGGGGATCAGCCATCGCGGGATCACGCACACAGTTTGGTTCGCAGCACTCGTGGGAATCGTTCTCGGAATTGCTGGGATGCTGGTCGGTCTGAGGAGTGAAGGAGTAATAGCGGCGATCGGACTCGGCGGATTTGTGGCAATTGTCGGCACCGGAACGATTCTCTCGCACATTGCAGCGGATGCCCTCACACCGATGGGAGTCGAACCATTCGCGCCGATTCGTGACGATCACTACACCTACGACGTGGCTCGTGCGTCGAACCCGCTCGCAAATTATGGGCTACTGGCTATGGGTGTCGTCGCTACCGGACTCGCGTTAGCCGCAGGAAACGCCCTGTCTGGGGTATGACAATATCATGTAGAAGATAGGAAGTTCAGAAGAGCCCCCAATACCCCTTCGAACCGCTCGAGGAGTTCCATCATCTGCTGAGGCAATACACGGAGCCTACTTTCTCGGAACTCATCTATGTCGAGTACTCCAATGTCTTCTCTCTGATCGAGTTCGGTTTCGAACTCTCGAGTTGCCTGCAACTGTTCGTTATCGTAATGAAGTGCCGTTTTCTCCTGCAGCGGCTGTCAGTAGTCTCCTATGGTTTGTTATTTTTATCAGAGAGTGCTAATTTGATGAATTCGTCCCAGTATTCGTTTTTCCAGTCTTCCTCAGGTCGAAGCGGCGCAAGTTCCGTTGGCTGCTCAAGCATCGACAAAACATAATTGATGTGACCTTCCGTATCTTCTTGTTCATATTCGACCTCGTAAGTAAACCAATCGACTGAAGAGCCATCTTTTCGCTGTTTTACAGCAATTTGCGGGTTCTGGACGGTGATGTTCGGGACATGTGAGAGCATCCAACTATAGATTCGAACCTGAAATGCTGCTTGCGGGAGCTGGTGCTGTTTCCAGAAATCTTTGTCATCCCAACTGGTTGTCTTCATGTCCTCAACCCGGACGGTATCACCTTCTACGATTACATGATCGGGTGCGCCTTGGATCTGATAGTCGTTGTGATTGATTGCAGTCACTCGTTCCGCTCGCATCTTCTCCAAAATTGTGTCGCCAGTGTCCTCCTGTTTTACAGACACAAAGAGGCCAAAAGATTTGTCGTGCAGCGCTTCTCCCGCTTGCTGTGCTTGAGATTCACTTGTTGTTTGTGCCACTCGGGGATCATCGATCTCTTTGAGATGCTCAACGAACGCATCGACAGGATTCCATTCAAATTTTGAAAGAGTTGTTGCTTTGATTGCCTCTAGGTTATCAGAATCACTGGGCATAATGGAAATGTTGGCCTCAGTCAAAATAAAATACCACTACTAGATTTTTCACTACTATATCATCGAGGGAGCACTAGAACCCAATTCGGGAAGAAGTGCTCTTCTACCGACAGGTGATTTTAGATTTCTTCGAGGAATCGCTTGGGGCTCAAAATATGTAGCCACGCCCCCGATTTGTTATATCTTTGATTGAATCGGCATATACTATCCTCATATGGTACAGTATCAGTCCACCCTCCTGTGTATTCTTCCGGAATTGCAAGCCCCATTTATATACCCTCGACGAGCCGGACTGGATGACCGATGTGATCGCCCGGCTCCAGCGCGCAGCGTGATCACGATGTCAGCAAGGTGGCCACGAGCGGGTAGTCACACAAGGAGACCCCCAGAGTTGCATTGCCAGACGAGTTGTAGAGGGACTTCGGAGACCAGCATTTTCGTCCTCTTCGACCGACTCGTTAGAGTACACACCAGACAGCTTTTGGAATTCTCGACACTGAGTAGACAATGACCCACGTGAACGATCTACGAGAACGATTCGTTGGACGGCGATTCTAGGACACGCAGGAAGACGAGGCCTTCACCGTCGTCGGCATCACGGGTCCGCCTGCTCTTGCCCTCCTCCAGTACGACGACGGCGTCGGATGGGATGAGGGTGCAACGCACTTCACCGTCGACGAGGAGGTCGCCCGACAGGTGGCGCTCGACGAACACGGACTGGACGCTGAGCGGTACCGGCCGCTTGGACCCGGGCCGCGTATCGACCAGATTTGCGAGCCGGAGAGCCACGAGTGGTTCCCGTGGCCGGATGACCTCTGGCAAGAGCTCCCGTCCAGCGATCACCGGAAACAGATCCCTGGCCATCCGCGTGAATTCTACGAGCGAATCGTGCGGTGCAAACGGTGCGGGCTATCCGGGAACGTCGCCGGTACGTTCGGCGATTGCGGGGTGAGAGGCCATCACCAAGTGCCGTAGTTCTGCCACGAGTGCGGCGAGATCTATCCGGGATACGAACTCCGCTACGTCGGCGATCCCCCGCATTGTGCTGAATGCGCAACTGAACACGAGGCGCAGGAGAACGCGTGACATCCTCCGCGCACAAACGGTGCGTTCCCGGGATGGGAATACCGGCTACGTTTCGCTGTTATTGGCAGAGGATTTCGAGTCGTGGAACGCCGAGAGAGTAATTTGCGAGTGTTTCTCGCTCGTCTCACGCTGGGTCGCGGTGCTGTCGTCGGGATGTCAGCTCGCGACCACCATGTTCGACCGCTATTCAAACAGAAATAATTCAGTATACGATAGATATATATCGCTACAAGCGGTAACCTCCAGTAAGAGGGTTCACGGATGGATATCACCGACATCCCCGACGACGCGTACGCTGGCGACGAATCGCCGCCCGACCTCAGTGACCTCGAATCACCCGAGTCACTACTCACGGGCGGCCCCATTCGGGAGCGTCTCCTCGACAGTATCACTGGACTCCGAAGCCCAACGAAGGTCTCTGACATCGCCGATCTCGCAGACTGTGATACTGAGACTGCCCGGGACTACATAGAATGGTTCACCGAGATGGGGATGGTTCACCGGCACGAAGGCCGTCCTGTTCGCTACGAGCGCAACGACGCGTATTTCCAGTGGCGACGCATCGATCGGATCCGCGACGAATACACCGACCAAGAAATCGTCGAAGCACTCTCTGAGGCTCTTGAGCAGATCGAAGACTACAGAGCCCAATTTGATGCAGACGATCCCAACGATGTCTCGCTGGTGGAAGCCAGTGGAGACATGCCAACCGAAGACGCGTGGGAGGCACTCTCCGAGTGGGAAACGCTCGAACGGAGAGCAACGCTCCTCGACGCAGCGCGACGCGATGATCCAGTGGCAGGTAGCAACGCCAGTCTCATCGATGCCTGACAATTCAGCTGACCCGCCCAGTACGGGTCCCATCGATGCTGAGATCCTCGACCGGATTGCCGCACATCTCGACCGAAGCGCTCGCTTCGACGAGGTCCACGCACGCCCTGCGTATGCGCCAAACGCTGTCGTTGCCGACTACGATCTGGGATACTTCCCAGCTGGAGTTACGCGTGCGTACCTTCGGATTCGCTGGTTCGAGACTGACGACTTCAGCATCCACTACGCCGAGCAATACCAGACGGGGAATTCGTGGGAATGCCGCTGGGACCGCCACCCCAACGATCACAACACCCGCTCGCATTTCCACCCGCCCCCGGATGCACCGACACCGGGCGAGGACGAAGACTATCCAAACGATTGGCGAGATGTACTTGCCACTGTTCTCGATCGACTCGACGAACGGATAGAGGCGTTCTGGACCGAATGACCGATGTGAGGTGTGATCGGTGTGAAGAATTCCTAATCGTATAAACGCAGTCTATATTCGAAGATGGGGCATATCACGTCGAATCTGATCCGTCCTCATCCGTGGGCGGTCGCTGTGACAGGCTATCGAAGCGGCGCTGGGCCCGCTCTGAGCGCGTCTCTGTTTGGTCTACCTCGTAGGCGATCTCTTGAGCCTCGCCGTCGACGAGAGTGACTGTCAGCACTGCATCGACGTGTCGGCCACCTTCGGGCAACTCGTCGCCGTCTAAGACGATCTCATCGACGGTCTCACCATCAGCTTCGAGCAGCAGTACAGCCAGATCTCCCTCAAATCGGTCGACGACCGCGGTGTACGTACCATCGGATACCATCAGTATCCCTCCTCGAGGACGAGGTCACCACTGTCGTCGCTGACGAGCACCGTATCGCCACCGTTGTTCCAGATTGCGCTGCCAGATTCCCAGTACAGATCGGTCGCAGTATCGGCTCCACTGCCGGTGTGTAGCGTGACCGTCGCTCCCGAGTCGAGCACGAACCCACTCGGGAACGCGTACGTGTGATCGGCCTCGTCTTCGACCGTCCAGCCCGTCAGATCGAGTGCGTCACTGCCGGTGTTCTCGAAGACAAGGTACTCCTCGTTGAGGTTCTCGTGGTCGTTGCCCGGGGCGTCAGCGTGGATCTCGGCAATCGAGAGCGTTCCGCTGGCTGCAGGCGTTTCGGTATCGGTCTCCGTCGGTGTCTCGGTTGGGTGCGGCGTTGTGGTCGCGACTGCCTGGCATCGCCATGCTCCGACTCGGGTGTCTCGAGCTGTCGTCTCGGCGCTGGAATAGCGCTCGCGCTGGGTGAACGTCGACTCGTAGACGCGGGCGTAACCCTGCGCGACAAGCTGGTAGTTGAGGCTCTCGCCGTCGTGAGTGACGTACGCGAGCAGGCGGCCGTAATAACCACGTCGATCGGCCGTGTCATCGAACTCGAGAGTAACAGTCTCGCCGGCGATCTGCTCTCGAACGTACACACTTGCGTCGTGCCCCTCAGTCCGGAGACACTCCCGGCCTGCCGACGAGTTCGGAATGCCCTCCCACTCGGCGGGATCGGTTTGGACGTGGACTTCGGGTGTGTCGACGCCCAGCAGACGGACAGTGTCGGTCGTGCCGTTCTCGTACCGAATGTCGATAGTGTCGCCGTCGACGACCTCGATGACGTCGACCGTGAGCGTGTCGGCCTCTGGTGAAGGCGTCGGTGTTGGTGTCGGCGTACTCGTCGGCGTCGGGGTTGTAGTCGTCGGGCTTGGAGTCGACGGAGCGGTGGTGGTCGTTGTGGGTGCAATGGCGGTGGGTGTGTGAGTCGGTGTGGGTGTCGCCGCTGGTGTGGGTGTTGGCGTCGCGCTGTCATCGAACGGTGGTGTCGTCTCGATCGTGCTCGTCGTCGTTCCATCGTCGACCGCGTCGCTGCAGCCGGCAAGCACGACGAGGATAGCCACAAGGAAGGTCGCGAGGACCTGTGAACGGCGCATATTTGTACTGAGAAGAGTCAGTCGAATAGGTGTAGCGGCGCGGTACTGTCGTGATCGATCGGCACGCGAATTTGTTACTATATCAATGTATACGATGTCAATGTATAAAGTTACCTTACAAAAATTATTTTTACCCAGTATGTAATTTCGGCAAATATGTCTGCAAGTGGTGGGCGGCGGGAATTGTTCGCAATTGTGGCATCGCTTCTCATGATCGTCTCGATACTTCCGGCAGGAACGGTATCGGCCGGGACAGTCACCGAGACTGCGGGGAATACGGCGCCGGCTGATCCGGTCCCCGATGTGTCCATGGACGGGCCGCCGGTGATATTGAAAGCCCAGGCCATGGGACTCATCAAGAACTTCTCGGCTTCCTCGAACCAACTCGAAGCAGCCAAAGATCGCGCGCGCTCGCGGCTGAACGATTCCTTTGCGTATTACCAGGATCCGACACGCATCGACGACCAGCACGCGTTCATTCGCGATGCAGAGGTACTCCGCGCGCTGACTGACTTCGACGGGACTAATCAGAGCAAGCGACTCGACCAGATCGTCGAGTTAGTGGCGACAGCAGACAACCAATCCGCCCGGCAAGTGATCCGAGACGCCGAGTATGCCTTCACGGCGACTGAAGCGGACCTCGGCCCAGGAATGACCAACAGTGTCGAAGCGCACATCGACAATGCCCGGCGGCAACTCGCCCGGGCGGAACGAATTCGCGATCGCGCTGCCGAGAAATCTGGTGCGCAGTCGATTCGCACGACTGCGCGGGCCGTCCGGACGTACGGCTCGGCCGTCAACCAGGCTCACACTGCCCTGGGAATGATCGATGACGAGGTCAGCCCGAAGGTGTCGTTGACACGACGGACGGATCCGATTCGAAACGGGAGCCAGCAGGCACAGTACACGCTCGTTGGGAATGTGACGAATCCGACCGGCCTCGATGCGGTGAACGTCACCGCGACGATCAACGACGACCGTACAGTCGACCTTCCGGTTCGTGGAGGCTACGCCAACGCCACCTTTGCAGGAACGATCAACCTCACCGAGCGTGTGAATACGATCGAAATTGCGGCCGTCGAGAGTACCGACAACCAACAGTCGAACAACGGCAAGCAGAAATCCAAGCAGAAGGGCAAAAAGAAAGGCAAAAAGAAGGGCAACAGTGGTGCATCATCCGGGCAGAACCAGGCGAGCACGGTGGTGCTTCGCCTGGACGGTGACGGCCTGCCCGATACCTACGAAAAGAAAGTGACGGGCACGGATCCGCTGGATCCCGATAGTGACGCGCCCTCGACTGACGTGAACGAGGCCGACAACGGTACGATCGACGGCCACGAGGACTTCGACGGTGATCGCCTGTCGACGATCCGAGAACGCGAGCTGGGGACGGATCCACTCGAGGCTGATACTGATGGTGACGATTTGCCCGATGGCTTCGAGGAGTTCGTGATCGGGACGGACCCACTCGACGCCGACACGGACGACGACGGCACACCTGACGGCGAGGAGGACCTCGACGGCGACGGCTTGACCAACGCCGAGGAGTACGACGCTGAGACCTCACCCCAGTACGCCGACATCGACGGTGACGGCCTGACCGATCCCCAGGAACTCGCCAAGGGGACGGATCCGTGGCAGGCCGACACTGACGACGACGGCCTCGACGATGGCGTCGAACCGACCGACCCGTTCAACACGGACCCGCTCGATCCCGATACTGATAGGAATGGTATCGAGGATGGCAACGAGACGTATACGACGACGGCGGGCAACGAGAGTCTGGGCGTCGACGTCGAGTTGACTGGTCAGGGGAACGTGGCTGGTGGCGTGACTGTTGGTGAGGAGACCGAGCGCTATTCCGAGGGTGAGCGAGTACAGAACATGAGCGTCTCGGAGACCGTCGAGATCGAATCCACGCGCGAGTTCGAATCGGCAAACGTCACCATCTCCTACGACGATTCGCTTCCCGCTGCGAGCAACGAGTCGGATCTGGCAGTCGTCACCTACGACCCCGAGAAACAACTCTACGTCCCGATCAACTCGACGATCGACGCCGAGAACAACACGGTGACCGCCCAGACCGAGCACTTCTCGACGTTCGCCGTTTTCTCCATTTCGAACTGGGCGGATGATGTTACCGCCGAGAGACCGTCGAACGGGACGGGCGGCGAGGAGACGATCCAACCCGTGGACGTCCAGTTCATCATCGACTCCTCGGGCTCGATGGGCTGGAACGACCCCCAGGAATTCCGAAAGCAAGCAGCCAAAGAGTTCGTCGGCGCGCTCGTTCCGGGCGACCGGGCGGGCGTCGTTGACTTCGACGGCGACGCTCACGTTGCCCAACAGCTGACGACAGACTTCGGGGCGGTCAACGTCACGATCGAGAACCTCGACGCCGCCGGTGGAACGAACATCGGCGCGGGCGTCGCCCGAGCGAATCAGCACTTCGCGAGCGCGAGTAACGACACCCGGGCGAAGGTCGCGATCCTGTTGACCGACGGCCAGGGCTCGGGCGGCCGGGCTCAGGCACGGACGGCTGCCGACCGGAATATCACGATCCACACAATCGGCTTCGGCGGTGCCGACGGGACCAAACTCTCGGATATCGCGACGATCACCAACGGGACGTACAATTACGTTGAGGACGCCTCGGAGTTACCGAACGTCTTCTCGCGAGTCGCTGAAGAGGTCGAGCCGAAAGACACCGACGGCGACGGACTGCCGGACGTCCTCGAAGAAAACGGGTTGCCGATCGGGCACACTGGCTCGGACCTCCGCCGGCTTCCGACCAATGCAACCGACAAGCACACTGACGGCGACGAACTCACGGATGGCGAAGAGGCCGAAGAGTACCGCGAGTATCCCATCGACTTCGTCGTCAACGACCTCGAGCACGAGTACATCGTCTCGTACTTCGAGCTGCGGTCCAATCCGACACGCGCCGATTCGGACGGTGATGGCCTTGAAGATCACGAGGAAGTCTCTCTGGAGAACAATTCGGAGGCCGACGGCTGGACGATTGACGTGATCAACGAGAGTGGCCAACCCTACCGGTGGGCGAGGAGTGTCGAGCAGTCTCGTGATGGCACAATCTCCGTCACGTCCAACCCCATGCTGAGAGATACAGATGGCGACGGACTGACGGATGCCGAAGAGAAGGAAGAGACGCATACGGACCCGCGAGAGGATCTCACGTATTCTGTTGCTGACGTGCCACGCGGGTTAGTCTCCGATATCAAGAACGGTGAACAGCCGGTGGTCTATTCGCGCGGTCACGAGGGATACAACACCCGAACGCGGCATTTCTACGAAGTGTCGTACGGGCTGTTGAATCTCAATCAACCGGAAGCCCCACTCACCGACGCGACGGCGGATTACGACTTCGTCACCGCCGGATCAGCACCGCAGGCCGGCGAGGGGACGTACACGGTGACCGAAGCCTGGGAGAAGTTGACGTTCAGGGCACTTGACGGGACGACCCGAACGGACGTCGCAATGTCGAACGCCGTCGAACTCGAAAACGATCTCGATCCGTGGGATCCGGACAGCGACGACGATGGATTGACCGACGGGCAAGAACACAACTGGCTAACGCACGTGCCCGTCGATACCGGCTATGTTGCAAACCACGAGGTTACGCACGATCGAACGCTCGGTACTGATCCGATGGATGCGGACACAGACGGCGACGGCTATTGGGATGGCTGGCTCGGAGTCTACAACGTCGACTATTCGGACAACGTGATCCTCTATCGGGAGAATTTGCAGTCAGGCAACGGTATCGAAGGTGACGAACGCGTTGATAATCAAGCCGGGGTGCACGCGGTCGATTCCACCGAACCTGGAGCATATCTCGACAATTCACCCGGCTCTTCCGTGAAGCGACATTCGAACATTCATCTCGGTGAGTTGCACTGGCAAGATTTCGACCCGAGTCAGACGGCCGACCCCACTAATAGCTCCGTTACCCCGGACCCCCAACTGACCGTCGAAGTGGATTATCATAGTTCAATTGCTTCAGAAGAAATTGTAAATGAGAGTTTGGACATAGCGGAACGAACGTATCAGCTCTATGGAATGGATCTCAGCTACGTAAGGGATCAAAACATAACTCAACAAGAGCCATTTGGTGGAGATGTGAATATAGATGAGCTGCCGGACTGGATGATCGATGAATCAAATGGTGAAATCCATCAAGAGTTAAAAACACAATACTGGGAGGATGCACGACAACCATCCCCCTCCTTCGCGTCTAACAACGAAGACATAAACCACGATATCGAGGGGTCGGCCTACATGTTTATTACACATGATGGAGGTGGATCAGGAAATTGGCTAATCGATGAATTCGATTGGACGAGCGATCCGAGCGGTGTCGCTAGCTGCCAAGGTGCGGACCTCCTGTGTGATCAATGGGCTGGCGGGAAACTAAACTTCGGTACTATCGTGTTCCACAGAGACATAGCACAGGACTCAGGCCCATACCGGATTTATGGAGCGAAGACGATCGTTCACGAAACGGGGCATCTAATCGGTGCCGGACGAAATGACGACGGATCGGTGGCAGGGTTAATCCCCGAAGAGGTATATAGTGGGAGTAGCGACGATACTGAAGAATGGATGAAGCTAGGATCAGATACGACAAAAAGGTGGAGCGTGATGTCTTCTGGATGGACCTCCGAAATTATGAACCAGCCGATGAATGGGAGGTACATCCCGTACTCGATTGAAGAACTTCTCACAATCGAATTCAATAATATAGATGCAATGAAATGAATAAAAAGATATTAGTCATTTGCCTGGTGGTGGTAGTAGTCCCACTTGCTGGGTGCGATGGTGGAACTCAGCCGTGGTCTCTGACAGTCGGGGGCGATCTTACCGAGTTAGATGGCCAGTATAAATATGATGCGGAGATTGAACTCGGTGGGAGTCCGACGAACGTATCGTTGACCGGCGTTAGAGTCGAATATCTGGACGCAAACGAGTCACGTTTCGGGTCCGATTTCATCGGAAATCTATCCGGCTATACCCTACATGAGTTTACGAGAAATCTGACAGAGAAGCCAGCGTATATCAGCGTGAAAGTCGATTCAATAGAGAATCCAACTGGCGCAAACTACCAGATCGAGGGTGCTGTCGTGATAGAAGAAGAAGGGGAATACATTCTCCCGAACAGATACACAGATTACGATCCCATATACTGAACCAAGAAGTTCACACTCATCTGAGGATATTCAAAAATGCCATATCTTGAACTCGAATAAGATGGCAACAACCTCTCGGATAATCACTGACTTCTACAGTGTGGCTATCAGATAACGTGGTCTCCTAACCACCCGACTAGACGCGATCCGCTAGCCCGACGTCGCGCAGTATCCACAGGTACTCTCTCCAGATAGAGGCATACTCTCTAACTTCGGAATTGCAAACCGCGCTTAAGCACCTACTCCCCGTCAGCCCCGCGTGCCTGCCGACGACCCGGATTCCAGCCAGTGACAGGATCACGCCGGCCCGCCCCAGTCGCCGTCGATCTGGGTGATCGCCTCCGGCTGGGAGAGACCCGCTCGGCGCAAATCAGCTCGATCATTTCCTCGGCACGCTGCCGGCGCGGGTCATCGGGATAGTCCTCGCTGTATCGGAGCCAGAACGCGGTCGCTTCGACGGCGAGTAGCTCATCCTGCGGGGGGAGATCGGGCAAGGCACGGGCTGGTCGTGCCCCAGTACAAAATGGTGCGGTCAGTCGTCACATCGCGCTTTCGAATTTCTCGCACAGCCACGCGACCGCAAGCAACTGACCCCATCGAAACCGTCTCAGAAGAATGCTTAACACAGATCCGTCTGTGGCCTGGTGTATGGCTCGCGAGATGAAGTGTCCGGAGTGTGGCTTCGTCAAATCTTACGACAATATCGCGACGGCTTCCGATCGGTGTCCCCGATGTGAAGAACCCTGGGAGCCGAATTACTGAGCAATGTTGTTTCAGTGATCGACTGTCACTATGTGACTGCCGTGAATACGCTCGTGAGGAGTGAGTTGTCTTCAGCCCCCAGGGAGTGGGTGAAATCAGGTCAACGCCTCAGCGAGGAGTCGTAGGTGTCTCGGCGGGTGTCGTTGTCGGGATGTGTGAAGTTACGGCGTCCATGAGGGTGGGCGTTGCCTCGATCGTCTCCGTCGGCGTAGCGTCGCCGGTCGTTTCACTGCAGCCGGCCAGCGCCAGCAGAATCACGAGGACGAGAGCGAGGAGACGGCGGCGTATATGATCCTCACAACGAACACGACGGGAGGAATCATTACAGGCCGGGCCTCACGACGTGGGGATGCGTATACGACGACGAATGACTTCGGAACCCTTCTCTTCATGGACACGTTCCGGAACAGTAACTTCCAGAATCGGTTCCTCAGCATGGTGACCCACGAAGTCGGGCAGTTGCTGGATGTAGGATTCGCCGGCACAGAACCACAGCCCGAAACAACCGTTCCGACAGCGCGCTCTTTTTGGTCGCCAGGCGAGTACCCCGCGTATGGCCAAGGTTTCGATCGGGTTGCGCGGCTGGCGTTTCGAGGAGGACGACGTGTTCGACGACGATGGGTCGCTCAAGACACTCGTCGAGATGCCACCGGACACCCGGAGTCGCATCCTCCGGCTCACCGCGCTGGTCGGGGAACCGTGTGACGCCTGCTACCTCGAGCACGGCGAGGCAAACGTCGCCGAGTGCAACGTCGGCAGCATCGTCTACGGCGAGCCGACCGGGACCGTGTTGCTGTGTGGCCCCCACGAGTCGGACTTTCTCTACTGGTATCGCGAGGAAGGGGGTAGCGACCTCGCCGGCGAGCCGGAACTCGCCAACGCCTTCCAGGAGTGGTTCGCCGATGGCGGGCGCGCCCCGGCGGGCTACGGCGGCCTGGAGCACGTCGAGGAGGATCGCGACGAACTCCCCGACGTGAATCCGGGCGCGCTCGATTCCCTGGAGGACGAACTCTGTGCGATGGACGAATCCGAACGGGAGGAACTCGACGCCGACGTCGAGGATCTCGACCTCGATATCGACGAATGAACGTGAGCGTCGCCGTCGTCGACGCCCAGACGCCGGGCAACGTCGGGACGATCGCCCGCGCGATGAAGAACTTCGGCCTCTCGGATCTCAAACTGGTCGACCCGCCCGAACTCGATCCCGACGGGGAAGCTTACGGCTACGCCGGCCAGGCCCGCGATGACATCATGCCCGACGCCGACGTGGTGACCTTCGCGGAGATCGTCGAGAACTACCACACCGTCGCGACGACGGCGATCACCAACGAGGACGCGACCAAGCACGTCCGGTATCCGTTCGTGACGCCGCGGGAACTCGCCGAGGAACTCAAGGGGATCGACAGCGACATCTGCCTGGTCTTTGGCCGCGAGGACGTCGGCCTCTCCAACGAGGAACTCGCCGAGGTCGACCAGATCTGTTCGATCCCCGCCAGCGACGACTATCCCGTCCTGAACCTGGGCCAGGCCGCCACGATCGTCCTCTACGAACTCCGAGAGTTGACTGTCGAAGAGACACAGCTTCCCGACATCACCGATCGGGCCGATCAGCCAGCGATCGAGGGATTGCACGACCAGTTCGAGGGCTTCCTCGCGGCGATCGACCATCCCGCGGAGAAGCGGGCGAAGGCCGGACGGCTTTTCCGTCGGGTGATCGGCCGTGCCCATCCGACGGGACGGGAGGTTCGGACACTGCGGGGGCTCTTCCGGCGGGTCGAGCAGAAAAACGATGATTGAGCCGTTTAACGCTTGTATTCTCCCATGGAACCCGTCTACCGTCGGCGATGCACGTCATGGACGAGCCGTTCGATGACTTTGCCAGTCGCGTCCAGGTGAACGAACACGATAGTCTCGATAGTCGGTGGCGTGGCGTCTCTGAAATCCGCCTCAAATCGGTACGGTATCGCCGAATCATGTTGACATCGAACCCGGGGTACGTCGTGGGTGCCGATCCGGAGGTACAGTGTCCGGTTCTGTCGGTCCACGCCCTCCAGAAACGGTCGTTCGCAGGAACCATCGGGGACGGGCCGCGCCCACCTGATTGCGATCTCCGTGGCGTCCGAGTAGAAATTCACTTCCGGGCTGTCCCGCTCGCGATATCGTACCGATGTATCAAACCGGATCGTCCGGAACGTCTCCGTCCGGTCGACCGTTTGACTGTCGACCACCGGCCAGGGGACCGTCTTGACCTGGACTGACTCGTAATCATCCGCAGAGACGGCAGTTACCGTCACGTTACCCTTGGATGACCGATCTCGTTCGAGTCGGGACGCGGTCAGTTTCGAACGGGACCCACGCCAGTCGAGTTCAAGTGTGTCCACCGATTGCCCGTGATGAAACCGTGGTCCAACAAAGAACGGGATGCGATCGACAGTGAACGACTCGGTGACAGATGCCGTGCCGTGATCCCCACAGTCCGTCTCCGTTCGGTGGCTGTCGGGGACTTCCTTCCATCGAAACCCATCGACAGCCCTCGCTTCGAGGAGCGTTTTGTTCCGATCGTAGAGAGCGATGTCGAACGATCCGATACCCTCGTCGTCCTCTTTCGGAAAATCAAACGACAACGTCGCCGAAACCGAAATATGCCACTCGCCGTCGTGTCGGCGAACGTCCGTGACGTCGAACGCCAGATCGACCGAGGCCCACGTTTCCCCACACGAACACCCGCCGAAAACCCCCGAGATTCCCGCGACCCCGGCCGCGAGAAATTGACGCCGGCGTTGCATAGTGGTGGACTCAACCCCGAGACGCAAAAATGTGGCCGGTTTGTCGGGGTTGAGACGGTTTGGCTCACGTCACGCCCGGACTGTTTCGAAGTTCCGAACGTCGGCGATCAGATCGGCGAGTAGGTGCGCATAGAGGACCGCTGCCGAGAGAACGCCGAAGAAGGGGTCGACGGCCAGCCGGACGCCGGGCACCAACACGCCCGCGATGACGACGTGACTGATCAGCCGGTGGTAGGGGCCAAGCTCGTCCGCCTCGAAGATCGTCGCGGGGTCGGTGACGACGATCCAGGGTGCCCGGAGGACGCGACGGAGTGGGTCCAGGCTCCCTGAAAGCAGCCACGCGAGCACGAAGTGATCGAGGTCGATCAGTACGCCCAGCGCCACGCCATAGCCCACCGCGAGCGCGGGATCGACCGTCGGTTCGACGGCCAAAACGACCCCGCCAGCGACGACCAGCGAGATGGCGGCGTGAGCGCGTGAGTACATGGGAAGGAGTTTCCGGTCGGGCAGGGCGATCAGGCGCGTTTCTGGATCTCCTCGCGGAGCACGTCGCTGACGACATCGCCATCGGCTTTCCCCCGGAGTTCGCCCATACACTCGCCCATCAGCCCGGAGAAGGCACCCATCCCCTCGTCCTCGATCTGGCTTGCGTTGCGTTCGACGACGGTGACGACGGCCTCGCGGACTTCGTCCTCGCCAGCACTGCCGAGCCCCTCTTGCTCGGCTGCCTCCTCGGCGCTCAGGTCGGGGTTCTCCGCGAGGGCGGCCAGCAGATCCGGGACGCCCTCCTTGGCCAGTTCATCCTCGGCCAGCAACCCGAAGACCGACTGGAAGTGATCGTCCGTGAGGTGCTCGACCGGCGCGCCGTCCCGCCGGATCTCGGTGACGGTCGATTCGACCGTCTGGGCGGCCAACGTAGCGTCGACCCCTGACTCGATGGCTTCTTCGAACAGTTCCCACCGCCTCCCGTAGGCGACCTGTTCGGCCAGGCCGGCGTCGAGATCGAAGTCCTCCTGGTAGCGCTCGGTCTTCTCGGTGAGGAGTTCGGGCGTTTCGACTTCCTCCGGGTCGGGTTCGACCGGCGGGACGTCGGTTTCGGGGTACATCCGCGCCGCGCCGGGCAAGGGTCGGAGATATCGGGTCGTCGCTTCTTCGGTGGCGTCGCGGGTCTCCTCGGGGACGCCGTCCATCGCGGTCTCGGCCCGCTGGGCGACGGCTTCGATCGACTGCTCGGCGATCTCGGGCGCGTCGGCGACGATGGCGACCGCGTCCTCGCTCTCCTCACCAGTGACGGCGTCGGGATCGAGGTCGACGGCCTCGGCCAGCGCTTCGACCTCGCCTTCGGTGACGCCGTAGGCCGGGAGTTCGTCGGTGTGGAAGATTCCGCCGGCCCCGTGGCGCTTGGCGTGATCGGAGAACTCGGTTCCCAGGCGGCGGTCGGGCTGGATCTCCTGGCCGACGAGGCCGCCGAAGCCGGGCAGGGCGACGGCCCAGACGTCACCGCCATCAGTGAGTGCGCCCTGGATGACGCCGCTGTCGGTCCCCTCGAAGATTTCGGTCACGGCCTGTGGATCACCGACCGTGGCGTCCCGGTCGTCGAGTTCCTCGGCGATGTCGAGCAGTTCGGCCTGGCGGCCCACTTCATTGCGGACAATCGCCTCGATGTCTTCGAGACTCTGGACGCCTTTGATCTCGACGCGTGCTCCCTCGGCGATCGAGACGTTGACGTCCTGGCGGATCGTCCCGAGGCCGCGCCGCACTTGGCCGGTCGAACGCAGGAGCATCCCGATGCGTTCGGCGGCCTCCTGGGCCTGTGCCGGCGAGCGGATGTCCGGGTCGGTACCGATCTCGACCAGGGGGATGCCCAGCCGATCGAGGCTGTAGCGCACGCCACTCTCGGTCTCGACGACGCGCTGGGCGCTCTCCTCTTCGAGCATGAGGTCCTCGACGCCGACCGGCCCCTCGCTGGTTTCGATCTCGCCGTCGGTCGCCACCATCATGGTGCGCTGGAACCCGGAGGTGTTCGAGCCGTCGATGACGAGTTTGCGCATGACGTGAACCTGGTCGACAGCGCGCATGTCGAGTAACTGGGCGATCTCTAAGGCGACGGCCATCGCTTCGTCGTCGACTCGATGGGGCGGTTCGTCGTCGGCCTCGACGAGACAGGTCGAATCGTAGGTGAGGTACTCGAACTCGCGTTCGACCTGACTCTCCTCGAGTGCGGCCTCGTCGAGTTCGCCGAGTTCACTCTTCGTTGGATGGAGGTATCGCGTAATGGTCGTCGTCGATTCGTCGGGCTCGCGGAGGGTCGTCGGGCACTCACAGAACAGCTTCGTCGCCGTGTCGAGTTGCTGGTGAATCTCGAGGCCCGCGACCAGTCCAAGGGCCTCGTAATCGAAGTCCTCAGTCATTAGGGGAGAGTGACACGCCGGCGGGGAAAAACGCACCGTTGTTGGCGTCATCTACCAGGACACTGCGATGCAATGACTGGCTATGCCGTCGTCATGTGATCTGGGATGGGTGCCTCCGAAACGACGACAGTGGGCCGTTTGCCGGTCTCCTCGTGTTTTTGATGCTGGCTCTGCTATGGTATCGTATGTCAATGCGTTTCCTGGTGGTCGCGTTGCTGGTGGCGACAGCCGGGTGTACGACGTTGACCGGCTCCGAGGAACCTGAGACGGTTACTCCAGCAGCAGTCCCGACAGACGATCCGGCAGACGCTCCCGCGCAAGTGGTCGTGCCGGGGGTCTACGCCGACGGAGAGATCGATGTCTCGTGGCTCGTTGATGCCCATCGAGAGGCGCTTGCCAACCAGTCGTTCGTCTGGCGAGCGACGCGTAACTGGAGTGGGCAGGTCGGCAACGTTTCCTCACAGTTCGGCACCTTCCAAGAGATCACATTCGAGGAGGGAACCCGGTACGTCCGGGACACGAATCAGGACCTCAACGAACGGGGTGAACCGATCTACATCCGGTACAGTGAGTACGCCAACGGCAGCGATCGGTATACTCGAAGTATCCGGTACCTGTCGGGCGAAGTCGAATACAATCGCATCAATGTGTCGGATTCGACCGCGCGACTCATGCAACGGATAACGGCACCGGTCGCTCTCTATTTGAGTGCGGACTCGGTGCGTTCCGAGCCAGTTCGAATCGATGGAGAATCCCACTACCGGATCGACGTTAGGTCGGCCCCAGACACCGTCAATACGGGAATCAGTAATTATTCAGTCACGGCTTTCGTGACTCCAGATGGGATCGTTCGGAATCTCTCTGTGGTGTTCACTCGATCGAACGGCGATGCCGCCGAAACCATCCGATCCCAGTTCCAATTCGAAAAAATAGGCAATGTGACCGTCGATGAGCCGTCGTGGGTCGCTGACGCTCGAGCCAATCTCACTGCCGGCTGAGACGCTTTGTCGGCTTCTGTGGATACCCCTTGCGGAGAATCACCGAGGTGAGTATCTTTTGCCGAGGAGCACCGAGTCGATCACTCCTTACCGAGAATCACGCGCTCGGTCATCGTCGCTGGGTCGAGCACTTCGTCGGCTTCAGCTTCGGTGAGGTAGCCTTTCTCCACGGCGACCTCCCGAATCGTTTGGCCGGTCTTCATCGCTTCTTTGGCGACTTCGCTGGCCTTGTCGTAGCCGATCGCTGGGTTGAGCGCCGTCGCCAGCGCCATGCTCTGTTCGACGCGCTCCTCGCAGTGCTCGCGATCGGCCTCCAGCTTTGCGACGAACTTCGTCGCGAAGGCACCGCTGACGTTGGCGATCAGCCGCGCGGACTCCAGGACGTTGCTCGCGATCACTGGCTTGTAGAGATTGAGATCGATCTGGCCGTTGGCCGCGCCGGTCGAGACGGTCGCGTCGTTGCCGACGACCTGGGCGTACACCTGGTTGACCGACTCCGCGACGACGGGATTGATCTTTCCCGGCATGATCGAGGAGCCGGGCTGGTTCTCTGGCTGATCGAGTTCGCCGAGGCCGTTGCGCGGCCCGGAGGCCAGCAGCCGGAGGTCGTTGGCAATCTTCTGAAGCGATCCCGCCACGGTCCGAAGCGCGCCGTGGACCTCGCTCATCGCGTCGTGGGCGGCCTGGGCCTCGAAGTGGTTGTCGGCCTCCCGGAAGGTGAGCAGCGTCTCCTCGCTGATGTATTCGGCCGCCAACTCGGGGAATTCGGGGTGGGTGTTCAGCCCGGTCCCGACGGCTGTCCCGCCGAGCGCCAGTTCGGCCGCCCGCTCGCGCGTCTCCTCGACGCGGGCGATCCCCTTCTCGATCTGGGTCCGGTAGCCCGAGAACTCCTGGCCCAGCATCACCGGCGTCGCGTCCTGGAGGTGGGTCCGCCCGGTCTTGACCACGTCGTCGAATGCTTCCTCCTTGCGTTCGAGTTCCTCCCGGAGTGTCTCCAGTCCGGGGAGGACATCGCGTTCGATAGCTTCGAGGACCGCAACGTGCATCGCCGTCGGGATGACGTCGTTGCTCGACTGGCCGTAGTTGACGTGATCGTTCGGGTGGATCTTCTTCGACCCGATCTCGCCGCCGACGATCTCGGTAGCTCGATTGGCGATGACCTCGTTGGCGTTCATGTTCGTCGAGGTCCCCGACCCCGTCTGGAAGATGTCGACCGGGAACTGGTCGTCGTGATCGCCGGCGATCACCTCGTCGGCGGCCGCGACGATGGCGTCGGCTTTCTCCTCGTCCAAGAGGCCGAGATCGCGGTTGGCCTGGGCCGCACCCTTCTTGACGACGCCGAGCGCCCGGATGAATCGCCGTCCGAAGCGCTGGTCACTGATCGGGAAGTTCTCGATCGCGCGCTGGGTCTGTGCCCCCCAGTAGGCGTCGGCTGGTACTTCCATCTCGCCGAGGCTGTCCGCCTCGATGCGGTAGTCCTCGTTGCCGTAGTCCCTGCTGTCGGTCATTGCGTCCGGGGACACTCACGCCAGGAATTTAAGTGTCCGCGTGGCGGCGGCTGGGACGACTTTCTCACTCGATCCGGAAGATCGGCGGCGAAAGGTTCTCGCTGTGGCACTCCGGGCACCGACTCGGCTCGTTCAGTCGGTCGTCGAACCCGTCAAAGCCACAGTCCTCACACGCCGGGGGCGCGACCAGCAACTGCTCGTCACTATCATCGAGCGACCGGGCGATGTGCTCGACGTGCTCGATCACCGTCGTCGTCGAGAGTTCGAACGCCGCGGCGAGCGCCGTGGCGGACAGCGATTCCCCCCGTAATCGATCGGCGATCCGCTCGCGCGTGGTCCGCTGCATGGCCGTCGTTGCCGGGCCGGGAATATATACCGTCGGCTTTCCCGACACGACCACAGCCGGAACAGTACGCCTTTACCCACTCCGGCGTAGGAGTAGCCATGAAGCAGGCGATCGTCGCACGCGCTGATCTGAACATGGGCGAGGGGAAACTCGCGGCCCAGGTCGCCCACGCCGCATTGATGGCCTACGAGGACGCGGACAGTCGAACCCAGTCGGCCTGGAAGGGCAGCGGCCAGAAGAAGATCGTCCTGCAGGCTGACGGCGAAGCAACGCTGTTCAAACTCGCCGACAAAGCCGAACGCGAGGGGCTGGCCCACGCCATCGTCCGGGACGCCGGCCACACCGAACTCGAACCCGGCACCGTCTCCGCGCTGGCGGTCGGTCCAGCGGACGAAGACGCCGTCGATCGCGTCACGGGAGACCTATCGCTATACTGAGTGATGTTTGCCACTGAGACGCAGAACCGATGTACCGCATTCAATCGACCTATTTATCTCTTACTGAAAGGTTTATGTGGTATCTGCCCTAACTCGGGGTGAACACATTACGAGGCTACGAGTATGCAAGGGAACCAACAACAGCAGGCCTACGATCGCGGGATCACGATTTTCTCGCCGGACGGCCGGCTCTATCAGGTCGAGTACGCACGGGAAGCCGTCAAACGCGGGAGCGCAAGCGTCGGTGTCCGGACCGACGAGGGCGTCGTCCTGGCGGCGGACCGACAGACGCGCTCGTCGCTCATCGAGCGCGACAGCATCGAGAAGACGCACAAGATCGACGACCACATCGCTATCGCGAGCGCCGGGCACGTCGCCGACGCGCGAAAGCTCATCGACTTTGCTCGCCGGCGCGCACAGGTCGAACGGCTACGGTACGACCAGCCGATGGGTGTCGAGGCGTTGACGAAGGCAATCACCGACACGATCCAGGAATACACCCAGACGGGTGGCGCACGCCCGTTCGGCGTCTCGCTGATCGTCGGTGGCATGGAGAATGGCGAGCCCCGCCTCTTCGAGACCGATCCGTCGGGGACACCCTACGAATGGTCGGCACTGGCGGTCGGCGGCGGTCGCGAGGAGATCCAGGAGTACTTCGAGGACAACTACGAGGACGGCATGACCTTAGAGCAGGGTGTCGGTCTCGCCCTGGAGGGGCTAGCGGAGCCGAACGACGATGGCCTCGACCCCGACGGTGTCGACCTCCAGACGGTCGACGAGGAAGGTGTCCTCGGCGTGAGCCAGGACGTGATCGAGGAGCACCTCGAAGAGCGCGACCTGCTCGGAGGTGACGACGAATGAACCCTGATCTGAACATGAACCCCCACGACAGCGGACGGACAGACCCCTACGCACCCGAACTCGGCGAAATCGCGACCGACGAGGGAGACGGCGAGAACGTGACGAAGACTGGGACGACGACCGTCGGCCTCGCGACCGAGGAGGGCGTCGTGATCGCGACCGACCGCCGGGCGAGCCTCGGCGGTCGGTTCGTCTCGAACAAGAACGTCGTGAAGGTCGAGGAGATCCACCCGACGGCAGCCATGACGCTCGTGGGCTCGGTCGGCGGTGCCCAGTCGTTCATCCGGACGCTGCGCTCGGAGGCCAGTCTCTATGAGACGCGTCGGGACGAGCCGATGAGTATCAACGCGCTGGCGACGCTCGCGGGCAACTTCGCCCGCGGTGGCCCGTTCCTCGCCATTCACCCGATCCTCGGCGGCGTCGACGACGAGGGCAGTCACGTCTACACGATCGACCCCGCCGGCGGCGTCATGGAGGACGACTACGCCGTCACCGGCAGCGGGATGCAGGTCGCCTACGGGACCATCGAGGGCGAGTACGAGTCGGATCTCTCCACCGAGGAGGCCAAAGAGCTCGCGACGAACGCGGTCCAGGCAGCCAGCGAGCGCGACACCGGCTCCGGCAACGGCCTCGTGATCGCCGAGATTACCGACGAAGGCGTCGAGATCGAGGAGTTCGACGACCTCGCGGACGCGCTGTAGACGGCAAGAATTCGGTTTCGATTTTCGTGCCTTCCACACGTCGACCAGCACGCTCTTTTCCGGTGACAGTGTAGGACGCCCAACTCTCGATATGCGACAGCCACACCCCGTCGAGCAAGCGGTCGGCATGGAGTACTACGTCAGCGACAGCGACGGCGTCGGCGGGCACCTTCGTCGGGAGCCCGCGGCCTTCGGTGTCCGTGAGGTCGAAGCCTTCCAGATCGAGCCCATCGACGCCAAGCAGGGCGCTTACCCACACGTCGTCTTTCGGGCGACGCTCGCCGGCTGGGACACCAACGACTTCGCCGGCGTCCTCTCGGATCACCTCGGGATTAGCCGCGAACGCGTCTCCTGGGCCGGGACGAAGGACAAATACGCGAAGACGACTCAGCTGTTCTCCGTCGCGAAAGTCGACCCCGCCGATCTCGAAACGATCGACCTCTCCGATGTGGAAATCGAGGTCCTGGGTCGGAGCGGCCGGCCGATCCTCTTTGGCGATCTGGCGGGCAACGCCTTCGAGATCGAGATCAGCGAACCCGACGCGCCCGGAAATCTCGATGGAGTTCTCGACGAACTCGCCGCGTTCGCCGGCAGCGCGTCCGGCGGTGGCGAGGACGACGGCTCGATCCGCATTGGCGTCCCCAACTACTTCGGCCAGCAACGCTTCGGCAGCCAGCGCCCGGTCACCCACGAGGTCGGTCTCGCCATCGCCCGCGGCGACTGGACGGACGCCGTTCTCGCGTACGTCGGGAATCCACACGAACGCGAGCGCGAGGATACCCGCGAGGCGCGCGCATACGTCCAAGAAACCGGAGACTGGGCAGGTGCGCTTGATCGGCTCCCGAATCGCCTGGGTTACGAACGCTCGATGTGCCATCGTCTCGCCGAGAACGGGGCCGACGAGCCCGAAGACTTCCAAGAAGCGCTGGAGGCAGTCCCGACGAACCTCCAGCAACTGTTCGTCAACGCCGCGCAATCGTACGCGTTCAATCGGATTCTCTCGGCGCGACTGGAGCGCGGGCTTCCCTTCGACGAACCGGTGGCCGGCGACGTGGTTTGCTTCGCTGACAGCGACGCCCCGGACGGGCTCGAACTGCCGGATACCGGCCGGACGCAGCGCGTGACCGCGGACAACGTCGGGACGGTCCGCCGCCACTGCGAGCGCGGGCGGGCGTTCGTGACCGCGCCGTTGCTCGGGACCGAAAGCGAGCTGGCCGAGGGTGAGCCGGGCGAGATCGAACGGGCGGTCTTTGAGGAGTTGGGGATCAGCCCGGCGGACTTTGATCTTCCGGGGGAGTTCCACTCCGAGGGGACGCGACGGGCGATGCTCCTGCGGACGGACATCACCGTCGAACGGGATCCGCTGACGCTCTCGTTTGCGCTCCCGAAAGGCTCGTACGCGACAGTTGTCCTGCGGGAGATCACGAAAGCAGATCCGGCGGACCTCTGAGCTCGCAGGTCATCCGTCGGGCAGATTCTCGACGCACGTGAGGAGGTCGTCTTCGGTGGTCCATCGGCAAAGCCGGCCTGCGTCGTCGAGCATTTCGAAGATGCCCGTCTGCATCGCGCTGTAGGGATCCTCGCTGTCGACCTCGGTGTCGAGTTCGTCCAGATCGAGGGCGTCGTACTCGCGTTTGAACACGTGGGTCTTCGCGAAGTATTCTTCCAAGGCGGTGAAATAGCCCTGCTCGACGAGAAAGCCGCCGTGGGCGTGTTCGGCAACGCCGACGATGACGTCCGTGTAATCGGCCAGCAGCCGGAACTTGAGGTAGGTGTTCGTCCACTCTCTACGGACGTCGACCATCAGGAACGCGTACGCGCCGGGCCGCTGGTTGAGTCGGTCCTTGACGAGCTGGAGGCGATCGATCTCCGGCTGGCCGTAGCTGCCCAGGATGAAATACGCCCGCTCGGCGGAGAAGATCGGCGCGAGTTCGCCGACGCTTTGCTTGAGCGACTCGTACTCCTCGGGCGTGAGCGAGGTTTCGTGGAGATACGACTCGGCCTTCTCGGCGACCTCTTCGACAGAAACCGATTGCTCGTCCATCTGGGAAACGGTTCCGCACGCGAACACTTCAAACCAACTACTGCTTCCCTCTGTGATTCGCCTTTAAACGATTCGCCATTGGCCGATTCGCATTTGAGCGAAACGCTTTTGCACGAAGCGGCCGAACAGTGTGATAATGAGTACGCCAGAGACGCCGCCGAACGACCTCGAAACCGTCCGGAGTCGGCTCAACGTCGTCACCCAGGAGACGCGGTTCTCGCTGCTGCAGGACGTTTTGGGCCATCCCGAGGGGCTGCCGACGCTGAAGGAACTCGATTACGTCAACCCGTCGAAGAGCCGGACGACGATCCGCCAGCACCTCGCGGAACTCGTCGACGCCGGGATCGTCGAGGAAGTGTTGCTTCCCGAGGACCAGCGGCGCAACGACCGGCCCTACAAGTTCTACGGCCTCAGCGAGGACGGACGGGCGTTCTTAGAGGAGCACAAACTGCTCCGGGCCGAAGACACGCTGCGGGAGATCTACGATCGCGTGGAGAAAACCGACGAGATCGAACGGTACGAGTCCGCGCCGCGACCCGAGCGTTGAGTGTCCACAGGGTCAATATTTGCCCCTGTATCATATCTATCCACTCTATGAGTCTTCCAGCGCTTCGATCGTCTCGGCTTCCCCGTCGGTCGCCTCGCTACCTTCCGTCGGCGCGGCCCACGCCACAGCATTCCTGAGGACCTGTCGCACATCCTCGTGATGGAAGATCGGATAGCTCTCGTGGCCGGGCCGGAACGCGAAGATCCGACCGCGACCGCGGCGGTAGCACAGCCCGGAGGCAAGTCCTCCCCGCCGCCGAACCACGAGACGAGCTCCGTCCGGTCGGGATCTGTCACGTCGTGCGGTTCGCCGTCCATCTCCGTCTCGGGAATCTCGAGGGACTCGGGGCGCCCGTCGGCGATCGGGTGGACGGGATCGATGACCCAGACGCGCTCGCACCCGTCGGCACCGAGATCGTCACTCTCCGCACGATCGGCCGCCGCTCAGACCTATAGCAGTTGTACAACGATACCCAGCGCGAAGAGCGTCGCCCCGCCGAGCAGTGCGTATGTCAGTGGCCCGTATTCGGTGACGATCGGGCTCGACTCATCGCGAGCGAGTCTATAGAGCGTAGCCCCCAACAGCATGGCGCCGCCCACGAGGAGCAACGCGCCGCCGAACGTGATCTGCTCAGCGACAGTGATCGCTCCCCACACGACCACGAGGGCCCCGAGACAGAGGTATGCGAGTGAGACTGCGCGTGAGGGATGCATCATGACTTCCCGATCGATGGGTACCCCATTGAATCTTCTGTCTAGACTGGTTGTCTGTTTTGACTATTTGGCTGTCTGTATTTCGCCCCGAGACAAGGGTTTAGGCGATCGCCGTCGAGGGTCGACACATGCCAGCGGAGCAGGCCGAAGCGGTAGGTCCGATCGACGCCTTCCGGTCGTTCTTCGCGCTTCGGCGGGACGTCCTCGTCCTCTCGTTCGCGATGTTCGCGTTCAGCCTGGGCTTTCAGATGACCAGCCGTTATCTCCCGGAGTACATGACCGCCCTCGGCGCGTCGGGGTTCGTCGTCGGCCTCTATGGCACCTTCGGCAATGTCATCTCGGCGGTGTTCCCCTATCCCGGTGGTGCTATCTCGGACCGGATCGGCTCCCGGTACGCGCTGACGCTCTTTGGCTTTCTTTCGACGCTCGGATTCGCCGTCTGGCTGATCGCGGGGCAGTTCGACGCGGTCACGCTCGCCGGACTGACGATCGAACCCTGGGTGTGGATCTTCGTCGGCCTGGTCCTCGCTCAGGCCTGGAAGTCCTTCGGCCTCGGGGCCTCCTTTGCCGTCGTCAAGCAGGCCACCGATCCCTCGCGGCTGGCGGCCGGGTTCGCGAGCACGGAGACCTTCCGGCGGGTGGCCTTCCTCGTCGGCCCGGTGCTGGCGGCCGTCCTGCTCGAACTGCAGTGGAACGTCCCGATCCTTTCGCCGATCCTCGGCACGATGGGCGACTCTTTCGCGACGAACTTCCAGTACGTCCTGCTGGTGGGGGTCGTCTTCGGCGCGCTCGGCACACTCATTCAGCACTGGCTGTACGACGCCAGCGAGGACACGATCGGCGGTTCGTTTGCCGGCCTCGAGCAGATCCGGACGGATCTCCGGGAGATGCCAGACGAGTTACGGCCGCTGCTCGTCGGCGACACGCTCGTGCGGTTCGCCAACGGCATGGTGTACGTCTTCTTCGTCCTCGTGGTGACGCAGTTCCTCGAAGTCGGCTTCGACGCCTCCGTCGCCCTCTTTGGAACGTCCTACAGCGTCACCCTCTCACCGGCGGCGTTTTTCGGCATCCTCCTGGGAGTCGAGATGCTGGTCGCGCTGTTGGTGATGGCTCCCGCGGCGAAGGCCGCCGAGTACGTCGGCCTCAAACCGGTCGTCGCGCTCGGATTCGCCGTCTACGCAATCTTCCCGGTCGTCCTCATCTACGCCCCGGCGACGGAGACAGCGATGATCGTCGTCTTTGCTTTCTCCGGCCTTCGATTCGCCGGCCTCCCCTCGCACAAAGCGCTGATCGTCGGCCCCGCCGAGGCCGACGCAGGCGGGCGAGTAACTGGGACGTACTACCTCCTGCGGAACACGATCGTCATCCCGAGCGCTGCCATCGGTGGGTATCTCTGGGACTACGTTAGCCCCGAGGTCGCGTTCACGCTCGCTGCCGCGGTCGGCGTCGTCGGGACCGGCTACTTCCTCGTTTTCGGCGAGGAATTCGAAGCCTATCGATAGCCGTCTCTACTGGATGCACTCGCGGATCGCCCTGCTTATTCGATGGGAGTTCCGATAGGATACTGATGCAGTGCCGGCAGTGCGCCGCTGACCTCGATCGACCCGGCGACTACTGCCTGGTGTGTCACACGGCGAACGCCGACGTGGTCGTTCTGGAACTCGATCGCGAGCGCGCCCGGGTGACGACGATCGACGACGAGGACATCCTGGGGCGGCGCGTCGTGACGACGACGCCGGAGGACGGCGAGTTGAGCGGCGTCGAGTTGCGGAACTTCGCCGGCCAGGTCGCCGACGAGGTCCATCGCAAGCGCCCCGAGGAAGTCTACGTCACCGGCGATCGCGAGGTTATCGACGCCGTCCGATCCCAACTTCACTACGAGTGTTACCGCGTCGAGGGTGAGAACCCCGTCGATCGAGTCCTCGAACGCCGTGGGGAGCCCGCCCTCGAGGTCGTCGAGGCAAGCGCGGCCGAGAAGATCGGCGGCACCCACTCGACGCTGATCGGCGATCGGGACGGCATGCGGGCGATCGAGACGGTTGCGGGCCACCCTCACGTCAAGAAGATCATCCCCGGCCCGATCGACGCGAGCGGGTCGAGCGCACGCGGCGGCGTCCGCGCGAAGGCGACCCGCGCCGACGAGGGGGGGAACGTCCGACTGTTGATCCGGGACGGCTCCAGCGTCCAGGAGAACCGCGTCGTCACGACTGCCAACGATCGTGAACTCGGCGAACACGTCCGGGCCGACCTGAACGACGCGCTGGCGGACGCCGATCTTGGGGAGTGACCGAATCACTTCAGCGGTTCGACAGCCCGCTGGATTGCCCGCAACTCAACAGGTTTATCAGCCCGCTGCCGTGATATTTCACCACTATGGCTGACGATCGAACCGGTAGTTCCGGTCGGTTCGGCGCGCGATACGGACGGGTCTCCCGCCGTCGCGTCGCCGAGATCGAGGCGAACATGAACGACGACCACGAGTGCCCCGAGTGCGGCCGCGACCGCGTCTCCCGGCAGGGAACCGGTGTCTGGGAGTGTGGCTACTGTGGATACACCTTCACGGGTGGTTCCTATAGCCCAACCACCCCCGGCGGACGCGCCGCCCAGCGGTCGATCCGCGCGGCACTCGCCGAGGAAGGCGAGGAGACGGAGGCCTGAGATGGCCTACAAGTGCTCGCGCTGTAAACGCGACGTCGAACTCGACGAGTACGGCGGCGTCCGCTGTCCGTACTGCGGTCACCGGGTCCTGCTGAAGGAACGGTCCCGCGACGTCAAAGAGATCGGCGTCGAGTAAATGGAGTACGAGGCGGTTCTCGATTTCGCGTACGACGATTCCGACAGCGCCGCACTCGTTGAGGGCAGCGTCGCCCAGGAGATCGCCGAGATCGAGGGTGATCGCACCCGGGCACGGCTCGATCGGGATGGAGACACGCTCTCTATTACGATCGCCGCTGCCGACCCAGTCGCACTGCGGGCCGGCATGACGACGTGGACGACGCTCGTCGAAGTGGCCGAACGAGCTGGCGGGGTCTGAGCCGCCATCGGCACGTTTATCGGCCGACTCGCCTTCTGGGTTGATATGGCAACGAGACAACAGGGAGACCGGATCCGGAGTGACTCGCTTGTCGACTCGGTCTCGATCGGTGGTGGACTGGCGGCCGGTGTGATCGCCTACGTACTGGGGTATGGCGTGATCGCCATCTCCAAGTCTGACGCCATCGATAGTGCGTCCGGAGTATTTGGGATTCTTAGTCAGTTCGCCGGCCAGATCGACTACCCGACAGGGTGGAAGCTCGCTGGCTGGGTTTTCTACCGCGCACACAACGTCGACATACTCCTCGAGAGCTCAGGGACGGAATCATCGAATCCCATCGCGCTTACCGAGACGGTGTTCTGGGAGCCGTGGTTCTTTGCGGTCCCGGTGATCGCACTGGCGCTCGCGGGGGCGGTCGTCGCCTACGCGACTGCTGCCCGGTCCACGACGGCGGGTGCCGTGGCCGGAGGCTCAGTCGTGCTTGGGTACATCCCCGTGGTAGCCGTCGGTGCGGTGGTGACCGGCTGGTCGACCGCGTCGGACGGCTCCTTCATGAGTTTTGAAGCGTCCGCCGGTCCGGATCTCTTCCCTGCCCTGCTCGTCGCGGGGTTCATCTATCCTCTTGTTGTCGGCGGAATCGGTGGATCGATCGCCGGCGCGATCCGCGGTCGGTAACGGCTTTTTCGCCGAGGGGACGGAGATGGCGACGAGATTCCCAGCCAGCAGTGGGGTTGTCACGCCGCCGGCGGTGAGACCACAAAAGGTGGGTTTTTCTGTGCTCGTCCCAACGTAGCGGGTATGCAGGGAAATCTGCCACCTGAAGCACAAGAGAAGCTCGAAGAACTACAGGACCTCCAGGAGACGGCCCAGCAGGTCGCCCAGCAGAAACAGCAGGCCCAGACCCAGCTGACCGAATCCGAGAACGCCCTTGAGGCCCTCGAAGACATCGATCCCGATTCGACGATGTATCGTGAAGTCGGTGAACTCCTCGTCGAGACCGAGTACGACGAGGCCGAGGACGACCTCAGCGAGACGGTCGACAACCTCGAAGTACGCGTCGACTCCCTCGAAAAACAGGAGGAGCGCGTCGAAGAGCAGTTCGAGGAACTCCAGGGCGAACTCCAGGAGATGCTCGGCGGTGGCGGCGGTGCGCTCGGCGGCGGTCCGGACGTCGGTCCGGGCGCTGGCGGTGCATGAGCGACGACGCCACACCATCCACTGACGCGGAGACACCAGCGGACGAAACGGTCGTCGAGACGGCCGCGGCGACGGCCGAAGATGTCGTGTTTTCGCGCCTCGACCGGTCGGCGATCGCCGATCTCGACGTGACGGTGACGTTCGAAGACAAGGTACTCGAGATCGACGTCTACCTCAACGCGCCTGACGCGCGGGCCGACCCCGAAACGGTCGCCGACGACGCCGCACTCGCGGCTCGATCGGCGGTCGACGATCTTTTCGACGCCTGACCTGGCGGTCGGCGTCGCTTTTCGTCGCGTGTCTCAGTGCCCACGATCGACAGTCGAGGTGCCCGGACTCTCGTCGGTTCGATCGCTGATGAACCCGGTCCGGAAGCCGATCCACGCGAGCCCGCTGATGAACAGGATCGGCGGCAGAATCATGAAGCCCCACAGCGGGTCCAGTCCCCACCCGAGCAACAGCAACAGGTCAGCGAGGCCGAGCGCGAGAAACGGCGTGACCGCCTTCAGCGCCTGCACGCGGTCGTATTCGGGATCCGGACGGGGGTCACTCATTGGCAGTTCTTGGGGGCTCTCGCCCAAAAGCACGCTGTTCACCCGCGGCGATTGCCTCCGAAACGGGCCGAACACGACCCGTCTACTTCCCCCAGAAGGGATCCTTGTTCCGCCGCTTGTCCAGATACATCGACAGCGCCTCGCGCTCGTCGGCGGGGATCTCTTCGGTAAGCTCCTGTTCGAGGATCTTGGCGTGTTTCTCGGGGAGTTCGATCCAGAGTTCGTCGCCTTCCTCGATGTCCCGGCCGACCGTCGGGCCGTCGATCGAGACGGCGACGCGCTCGCCCGCCCGTGCCTCATCAACGTCGTCGCCCTCGTCCTGGATGCCCTTGAGCTGGCCGACGCGTTCCGGTTCGCCCCCATCGAATCGGGCAACGTGGGAGTTCCGGACGATCGTCCCCGAGAGGATCTCGACGCCGACGACGGCGGGATCGGATTGCCGGAAGGTATGATCGTCGAGGATCCGGAACCGCGCCGGGCGGGTGATGTTGTCGAGGATCTGTTCCTGCTGGGACTCCTCGATCGCCGTGACGTGGTCGTCGTACTCCTCGACGAGCTGGTAGATGACGTCGTTCTCGAACAGTCGGACGTCCTCCTGTTCGGCGAGGGCGGCGGTGTCCTCGAGGATGTCCACGCCGAAGGCGAGGATCGCCCGGTGGGTCGGTTCGTTGGCGGTCTCGGCGACCCGGATGTCGCGTGGCGCGACATCGCCGACCTCCGCGCGCATGATCGGGATCTCCTCGTCTTCGAGGGTACTCGAAATCGCTTCGAGGCTGCCGAGGGTGTCCGCCTTGACGACGATCCCTTCCTCCGCGGTCTGGACTTCGACTTCCGCGAGTTCGGCCTCGACGTCGGCGATGACTTCCTCGACTGGGCGGTCGCGAACGACGCGAACGGGCGCGCCGGCCATCGCGTCATCGAGGTCCGGCGCGGCGATCTTCACCCCGGCTGCGGCCGCCACCGAATCGACTTTTTCGAACTCCTTTTCGGTCCGGATCTCGGCCAGCGGGCGGGGCTGGAGCAGTGCGCGGACCTCGGTGACGATCGGCTCTTCGAGTCCGCCCACGACGAGCTGGTCGTCGGCACGGATCGTCCCGTCGTAGACGACGGCATCGATCGTCGTGCCGAACCCGCGTTCGTCGGTGACCTCGAGGACTGTCCCCGCGCCCGGCCCGGTCACGTCGACCGCCATCTCTTCCTTGAGATAGCGCTGGGAGAGCCCCATCAGCACGGTCAGCAGGTCGGGGACGCCCTCGCCGGTCATCGCCGACAGCGGGACGACGCCGATGTTGTTCTGGAAGTTCTGGACGCGCCAGTAGAAGTCCGCCGAGAACCCCTCGTCGCTCAACTGGCCGATGAGTTCATACAGGCGTTCGTCGAGGTCGGACTGGACGCGGTCGGGCTGGCGTTCCTTGCTCGCCTGGATCGGCTGGTCGTCGGTGGGGTTCCAACCCGGGATCGTGTCGACCTTGTTGGCTGCGACAATGAACGGCGTCTGGGTTCGCCTGAGGATGTCCAGTGCTTCCTCGGTCTGTGGCTGGAAGCCGTCGGTGACGTCGACGACGACGATCGCGATATCGGCCAGTGCGCCACCGCGCGACCGAAGCGTCGAGAAGGAGTGATGGCCCGGCGTATCGATAAACAGCAGGCCGGGCAGGTCGAAGTCCGCGGGATCGACGAGGTCACCGGCCATCTCGCCGATCACGGACAGTGGCACGGCGGTCGAGCCGATGTGCTGCGTGATCGCGCCCGCTTCGCCTTCGGTCACTGCCGACCCGCGGATCTTGTCCAGTAGCGTCGTTTTGCCGTGGTCGACGTGGCCCAGGACCGCGACGATGGGAGTCCGGAGCGACGACGACTCGGTCGTATCAGTTGGTGTGTGTTCGGCCATCCCGTCTCACCCTGAGAAGTTGTTGTCCGAGTTCGGCGTTACCGCCATTTAAGATGTTCGTATCGCTTTCGGCAAGCCACGCGAGTACTGGGGATGGTCGCTGATCGCGTTGTCCGTCATGCGTCCGACAGCCCGTGGCGTTTATGTAAGAGGACCGGGTAAGCGACTGTATGGCCGAAATACTCGCCGAGAACCTCTCCGGGAAAGACGTCATGGGCTCGGACGGGGCCGAACTCGGTATGCTGTACAATATCACGATGGACCTCGAATCGGGGCGACTCGAAAACCTGATTATCGAGCCCGACGAGACGCTCGGTGAGACGGCGTTCGGGCGGGACGACGACGGCCGCCTTCGCGTCCCTGTGAGCCGCGTACAGGCTGTCAAAGACCACATGATCATCGAACGCTAAGGTTGCTAAATGAACGTTCTCGACGCCTCGGCTTTCATCAACGAGTATCACACTGACGAGCAACTCGCCACGATCCCTCTCGTTCGCGAGGAACTCGAAGACGAGAGCGCGTATCGCTTCGACGCCCTCGAGGGGTCGGGGATGCATCTCCACATCCCTGACGAGGAGACCGTCGAACGCATTCGCCGGGCGGCCGACGAGACCGGCGACCTCGAAGAACTGTCGACGACCGACATCCGCCTGATCGCCGCCGCCTTCGAGCTCGACGGCGAACTGGTCACCGACGACTATGCCATGCAGAACGTCGCGGAGAAGCTGGAGATAGACGTCGAAGTGATCGCCCAGGACGGCATCGAAGAACAACGCGAGTGGCACTTCCAGTGTCAGGGGTGTGGCCGCGAGTTCGACGAGAATCACGACCGCTGTCCGATCTGTGGCAGCCCGCTTTCGCGAAAGAATCCCTCGAGCGCCTAAAGGTCGGGGTCAGTTTTGCCGGCTGAACCACGATCAGCCCGATCGTCGACCGGCCGGTCTCCGTCGAGTGTATCCAGACCCAGTGCCAGCAACTGCCGGAGAACTTCTTCGTCCGTGAGATCGTGCTCGCGGGCCAGTTGCTCGATGTCGCGGGCCTGGTCGTCGTCGACGACGACCGAAAACCGGGTCGGCATACTTGATGTGAATGGTTGCCATAGTATAAATCCGCGTCAGACAGTCGTCGGACCGCCGGCTCACGATACCAGGGCGACACCGGCTGGCGCGATATCGTTGACTTCGACGTAGTACTGCAGGAGGAACTGGATCGCGTTGAACACGGCGTGGATGAGGATCGGGACAGTGAGATTTCGGGTTCGGCGGTAGCTTTCCCCGAGCACCAGTGCGAGAACGAACAGGACCGGCAACGTCGCCAGCAGTGGCCTGATCCCCGCCGTGAAGTACGCCGGAATGTGGATGAGCGCGAATAGGGCGCTGGCGATGAGGACCGCGTTACGGCGGTTGAACCAGTCGTACAACGACTTCTGGATGATGTTTCGATAGAAGAGTTCCTCGGCCGGGGCGATCACGAGAAAGGAGAGTGGCGCGAGCACGAGATAGATCTCGGCGCTGCCGGACTCCTCGACGATCCCGGAAACGCTGTGTTCGGCTGTCTGAATACCGAGTGCCTGGGTCAGCAGGCTAACCACGACCAGCCCACCCATCAGAAAGACGAACCCAAGGACGCTGTACCCGAGGTCACGGAGGCTCGGCAACTTCACGTCCAGATATTCCACGTCGAGGTCGTAGTACTGGAGGTACACGCCGGCGAGGATGACCATTCCGGCCCCGCTTGCGACTAATTGTAGCGAGTATTCGGCGGTGACGGAGAGCGAATCAGTCAGGAGCAGGACTGCCAGAAGGAACGGGGCAGCGAGGAGGCTACTCCCGAGAAGCCCGACGAGCGACCACCCGGCTGCGAGGACGACCGCTCGAATCTGCTTCGGGTCCACTCCGGGTTCCGATGCCATGGCCAGATAGACGGCCAGCAACCCCAAAGACCCTGCGCTTTCGGGGGTTGCCTTCCGGGGGTGAAACCACCGCGTTTATTCGCCAGCCGTGACAACGGTTCAGCATGGCCGAACCCACGAGCGAAGACGCCTACGAGGGGGTGCTCGGTGCGTTCCCCTACGCCTTCGGTGCGACCGATTCGCGGCTCTGCCGGGTGTACATCGTCGTGGGTGGACTGTTCGCCGCTCTCGCCACGGTGGTGTTCGTGCTCGCGGTGATCTCGCTGATCGGGGAGACCCTCGGCACGCCGGGTGGCCTGTTGACGAGCGCGCGGGCCTTTTACGTCCTCATCGCGTTGCTGATCGTCGGGCCGCTACTCGCGCCGACGTTGCTCGTTGCTCGACGCCACCGCCGGGGGACGGACGATCGACGCTACGACCGCGCTCTCGGGACGACCGGCTTTCTGTTTCTCGTCTCGCTGTACCTCGGTGCCGTGGCGTCGATGCCGGCGTCGTTCGTCCTCGACGGGGAGACGATCACGCGGCCCGCCGCCGATGGCGTCTTCGGTCCGCTCGTCGAACTCCTCTACGCGATCCCCGAACCAGCCGCACCCGTCGTCCCGGCACTCGCGGTGGCGATCATGGCCCTTGTACACCGCCGGTATCGGTGAATCAAAGAGGGACGGAGTCCTGCGTTCGGGTATGAGCGAGAAAACGGGGACGTTTGTGGTTACCCACGTCGACGGCGAGTCGGCGGTCCTGACGGACGTCACCGACTCCCACGTGCATACACTTTCGGCACACCCGGATTTCCAGACCGATGACGTGATCGAGGCGACGATCCGGGCCGAACCGCCGATGGAAGTCACCTGGGAGGTGGCCGCGATCCACGACCGCCGGACCGTACCGATCGAGCGGAGTCCGGAGACCCCGACCAAACAGGCAAGGGACATCGCCACAGACCAGGCCGTCGGAGAGGTTACACGCCGGGAGCGTGCCGGCGAGGGTGAAGTACACGTTTTGACGGTTCCGGCGGAACAAACCGAACAGGCCGTCGCGGACGTCATCGACGACGAAGAGACGATCAAGCGGGCGGCCCGTCTCGGCGTCGACCGCGTCGAGATTCGGGCTGACGATGGTGTCCTCAGTGTTCGCTATCTGCCGTAGCCACTTTTTCTTCGACCGTCGCGGAGCAGCTGCTACATCAATCGCTGCCGTCACCGACGACGCTCTCCCAGTCGTGATCGAAGTGTGCCCCCTCGCGCTCGCGGGCGCTGGCTGCGACTTCCATGAATTCAGCCGATGCACGCGCTTCCGGAATGGTGTGGCCGCCACAGTAACTCAGGCCGGACCGGATCCCGGCAGCGAACCGGTCGGCGACGTCAACGAGGTCGCCGCTGTATGGCGTCAGCCCCTCGACGCCCTCGTCGGCGTCCGCCGCTGCGCCGTCCTTGTCCGTCCGGTCCTCGTTGGCGGCGGTCGTCGCCATGCCCCGCGAGCGCTTGTACTGGTCGCCCTCGATCTCGACGACGTCGCCCGGGGCCTCGGCTGTCCCGGCGAACAATCGTCCCAGCATGACCGTGTCCGCGCCGGCCATCAGTGCCTTGACCGCGTCGCCGGAGCTTTGGATGCCGCCATCAGCGATGACTGGCACGTCGAGGTCTTCGGCGGCGTCCGCACATTGATCGACTGCGGTGAGTTGTGGGACGCCAGCCCCGGCGACGCGCCGGGTCGTACAGTGCGAGCCGGGGCCGATACCGACCTTGACGGTGTCGGCTCCCGCCGCGTAGAGATCACGGACGCCTTCGGGTGTCGCGACGTTCCCGACGATAAGGTTCGCGGGGTCGTATTCGTCGACGAGTGTTTCGACTGCCGCAAGCGCGCGTTCGAGGTGTGCGTGGGCGACATCCAGGACGATCGCCTCGGCCCCGGCTTCGAGCGCCCGTTCGGTCCGTTCGAGGTAGCCATCGGCGATGCCGACGGCCGCGCCGACGCGCTCGCCGGCTTCGACGACCGCCCGCACTTCGGCCACCTGTTCGTCGATCGCGAGGAACCGGTGGATCGTCCCGAACCCACCGGCCGCCGAGAGGGCGATCGCCGTCTCGCGTTCGGTCACGGTGTCCATGGGCGCACTCAGGAGTGGGCGCTCAAGTTGGATTTTCGGTGTCAGCGGTGTCGAGAGGTCCACGTCGTCGCGGCTGTCGACTGGCGAGCGCTGTGGGACGAGCAACACGTCCCCGTAGGAACGCCCTGTCGTGAGGTCTTTCATGCCGCCATTATGGCAGGGGAACCAGCCGTATAAGCCCGTCGTCACTGGTTGGGCGAGCGTGCAGACTGGTCGAAGCATCCACACGGTGACCGTCGGCAACGAGGACACAAAGACGCTTTAGGAAGGCTTATTCAAGCCCGTGCCACACGCATTGTCATGATAGAGTTCGAGGTACCGGAAGTCGATTATACGAAGTATTCCAACCGCCAGCTCGCGGCTGTCCCGCTGGCGGTGCTGGCGCTTGCGCTCGTCGTGTTGATCGGGGCGTGGGCGGTGACTGGCTCGCCAGTCGCACTCGGCATCGATTTCACGGGCGGGTCACAGATGACCGTCCAGACGGATTTGTCGGCGGCGGACATTCAGACGAATTTCACACCCGAGCCTGAGTCTGTTCAGGGGCTCGTGCTCGAAGACAACGCCTACCGCCTCACGTTCGGTAGCGGGGCGAACATCACCGAGCTAAAGGGTCAGGCCACTTCGTCGGGGATGAACGTCACCTCGAGTGGGTCGACACCGGCGTCCTTTGGAGCTGACAGCATGCGGGTCGCCCTCTTCGGGATCGCCATTGCTTTCCTCGGCATGAGCGTTCTGGCGTTCGCACTCTTTCGGACGTTCGTCCCGAGTATCGCGATCGTCATTTCCGCGTTCTCCGACCTGGTGATTCCCCTTGCCGTGTTAAGCCTCTTCCAGGTCAAACTCTCGCTTGGCACGGTGGCCGGCCTCCTCATGCTGATCGGGTACAGCGTCGACTCGGATATTCTGTTGAACAACCACATCCTCCGACGGCGCGGGGAGTTCTACGAGAGTACCTACGCCGCGATGCAGACCGGTGTGACGATGACGCTGACGTCGATCGTCGCCATGACCGTCATGGCAATCATGGCGACGCTGTTCGGCATCCAGATCATGGCTCAGATCGGCATCGTGCTCGTGCTGGGGCTGAGCGTCGACCTGATGAACACCTACATGCTCAACTTGAGTCTGCTTCGCTGGTATAAATTCCACGGGGTGAACAGATGAATATTCGAGAGAACTGGCGGATCGTCCTGCTGGTCGTGTTCGTCCTGGGTAGTGGTATTGCCCTGTTCGCTCCCGTCACCGGTGGCGCAGACGATGGCGGTATCACCAACCTCCAGTACGGGATTCAACTCGACGGCGGGACCAGCATTCAGGCCCCTGCTGTGGGGATCACGGCCGAGGACGTCAACGTCAGATTCCAGCAAGAGACCGCACTCGAACAGAACCTCTCGGAGTCGCTATCGCTTGACCTAGCCGACATCAGGGTTTCGAATGAGTCATCGACTGTCGAGGTATTCGTGCGAAACGTCACTCACGATCAGCTTCGGAACGCACTGAATGCGGAAGGATATCAACCGGGAACTGTCCGTGACGGGGTGACCGGCCAGACTCGCGAAGATATGGTCGATGTCATTCGAGACAAGATCACCGAATCCGCACTCAGTGGCGGGAGCGTCTCGAGACTCAACGCCATCGAGGGGAACCTCATCTCGATCACTGCGCCGGATCGCGATCGGGAGGAACTTCGGTCACTCCTCAACGAGCGTGGGATCGTCCGTGTCTACGCGGTTCATCCGGACGAGAACGGATCGTTCGTTCCGTCACAGGTACTGGGCCAGGACGAGTTCGGACGGATCGGGACAGCACAGGAACGGGAAGTGGCCGATGGAACAGAAGCTTTCGTCCCGGTGACGATCAACGATGACGTCGCCGAACGGTTCCAGCAGGAGATGACCGAGTACGGGTTCAACCAGGATCGCAACTGTGGCTACGATCGGTCGCAGATCACGAACGTTTCCGCGGTCGACGACTATTGCCTGGTTACGACACTCAACGGAGAAATCGTCTTCTCTGGCGGTGTGGATGGGGATCTCGGCAGGTCGTTCGCTTCGGGTGGGTTCGCCACCGATCCGTCGTTCAGAATGACCACCGGAGAGAACATGACCCAGGCGAAAGACCTCGAAATCAGCCTTCGAGCCGGCCGTCTCCCCGCACCCCTCGACTTCGAGAACGCGAACTATCAGGAACTCGAACCGGCGCTCGGCCAGCAGTTCCGGACTGACTCCCTGATCACGGGGATCATGGCCGTCCTGGCCGTCAGTGGCATGATCTTCTTCCGGTATCAGGACGTCCGGGTTGCGCTACCGATGATCGTCACCGCGATGTCCGAAGTGTTCGTCCTCCTCGGCTTCGTCGCGCTCGTCCAGTACCCGTTGAATCTCTCTCACATCGCCGGGTTCATCGCGGTCATCGGGACCGGGGCCGACGACCTCATCATCATCGCCGACGAGATCCTTCAGCGTGAGGAGATCGCTACCGATCGGGTGTTCCAGAACCGATTCCGGAAGGCGTTCTGGGTCATCGGGGCAGCCGCGGCGACCACGATCATCGCGATGAGCCCGCTGACCGTGCTCGGCCTCGGTGATCTGAGTGGGTTCGCCATCATCACCATCGTCGGTGTGCTGATCGGGGTTCTGGTCACCCGGCCAGCGTACGGGAACTTCCTCCGTCGGCTCGTTCTCGACACCTGAGGCCGACCGTCCCCACGGTCGGACCGGAGTCGGCGACCTTTTTGCGATCGGTTGCCTTTCGCTACCAATGACTGACGACGAGTCCTTCTACTGTGAGACCTGCGAGCACCCCGTCGCTCGCGCGGACGTGATCCGCACGGGGACGATGGGCGGACTCGATCCAACAAAGTGGCAGACGTTTTGCTGTCCGGACTGTGGGAACCGTCTGGAGACGGTGTTCGTCGGCGACGAGTAGGTCTCCTGCTGGGAACGTTCCTCTCGCTTTCTCAGGAAACGGAACGCTTGTTAGCCGCCGAACCCGTCTGGCAAGTAATGAGTCACTCGCCGCCGGTTCGTCGCCTCGCCGACTGGGATCACGAGCAGTTACTCGCTCTCGCTGCCGAGTACGAGACCCCACTGTACGTCCTTGAGACCGGACGCGTCCAGGCAAATTACCGCCGGTTCGACGCCGCGTTCCCGGATGCCGAGGTAATGTACGCCGCGAAGGCACACACCGGCCGGGCTGTCCTCTCTGCATTGCTCGATGTCGGTGCCGACATCGAGTGTGCTGCCCGCGGGGAGTTACAGCGGGCGATCGAGGCCGGCGCTGATCCCAACACGCTCCAGTACACGGCCGTCAACCCGCCCGCCGCAGACCTTGACTACGCTGTCGAACTCGCCGACGAGTACCCCGGGCTGACGATCACCGGCGGCGCTCGGGACACGTTTGACCGCCTCGAAGCGCGCGGGTACGACGGCCGCGTTGCCATCCGGATCAATCCCGGGATCGGGACCGGCCATCACGAGAAGGTCGCGACGGGCAAGGACGCGAAGTTCGGGATCCCGGCCGAGCGCGTCCCCGATCTCGCTGCCGATCTCCGGCAGCGATTCGATCTGGTTGGTCTGCACGCCCACGTCGGCAGCGGCGTCCTGACGGGCGAAGTCGACGAGCACGCCCGTGCGCTCGGCAAAGTTGCAGACCTCGCGCGGGAGGTCGGCGACGGCGACTTGGAGTTCGTCGACTTCGGCGGCGGGTTCGGCGTCCCCTATCGCGAGGACGAACCACCGCTCGACATCGAAGCCGTCGCCGAGACGGTCCGGGAGGCGGTGGGCAACCTCGACGCGACGATGAAGTTCGAACCCGGCCGATACGTCGTCGCCGACGCCGAGTTGATCCTCACGAGGGTCAACACGGTCAAGGAAGCCCCCGAGACGACTGTCGTCGGCGTCGATGCCTCACTCGCGACGCTGATCCGGCCGGCGATGTTCGATTCTTACCATCCGATCCGGAACGTCTCTGCGCCGGATCGGGCGGACGAAGCAGTCTCCGTCGGCGGCCCCTGCTGTACCAGCGCGGACGTCTTCGCGACCGACCGGCCGATCGCTCGACCCGAACGCGAGGACATCCTCGCGATCGGCAACGCCGGTGCCTATGGCTACGAACTCGCGAACAATTTCCACTCCCAGCCCCGGCCAGCCGAGGTCGCGATCGAGGGCGACGGCGCACGCATTGTTCGTCGCCGGGAGACGATGGCCGACGTCACGCGCGTCGAGGACGAGACGGCCGGCGTGCCCGATGCGGAGCGTGAGTGATGGCGTTTGACATTCTGGATTTCCACGAGCAGGCAGTCCGGACCGAATCCCATGACTCGGTCGAAGCGATGCGATCGCTGCTCGTCGAGACACTCGAAGACGATGGGGTGAGCGTCCGCGTCGATGGGGGTGGCAACGTTATCGCCCACCGGCGTGGCGACGGTGACACTGACAACAGCTCACACCTGCTGCTCAACACCCACCTCGACACCGTGCCGCCACACGTCCCGTTCGAGCGCGACGGCGACATCGTCCGGGGGCGAGGGGCCTGCGATGCGAAGGGGCCGCTGGCGGCGATGGTCGGGGCCTACCTCCGCGCCGAAATCGGCGACGGGCGCGTGACGCTGGCGATCACGCCCGACGAGGAGACGACCCAGACCGGCGCGGCCCACCTCGTCGAAACGCTCGATGCCGACCTCGACGCGGCGATCGTCGGCGAGCCGACGGACCTGGACGTCTGTTACGCCGCCCGTGGCCAGTTCGAGGGCCAGATCACCCTCACCGGCGAGAGCGCTCACGCCAGCGATCCGAGCGATGGAATCAACTCCGTTCGAGCGATCACCTCGACGATCGAGGCGATGGATCGCTACGACGACGCACGCGGGACAGCCGCTCACGACACACTTGGATCGCCGACATTGACGCCGACGATGGTCGAGGGTGGCGAGGCCCCGAACCAGATCCCGGCCGAGGTGACGATCACCTTCGACCGCCGAAGCGTCCCGCCCGAGCGCAGTGAGGATTTCCCCGCCTCCCTGGAGGCTCACCTTCGGAACTTGCTTCCCGCTGAGATCGGCGTCGACGTCTCCCTCGTCCGCCCGGACACGCCGTTCCCGGAGGCGTTCGAGACCGACCCGGACGCTCAAATCGTCGAGGTGCTGCGGGCCGAAAGCGGCGGTGACGTTCGTCCGTTCGGCGCGGCGACGGAGGCGGCCCAGTTCGCCAAACTCGCCCCGACGGTTGTCTTCGGTCCGGGCGTACTGGCTGACAACGAGGGGCCGGTTGCTCACTCACCACGGGAGTACGTCGACCGGCAGGACGTTCTGCGGGCGGCGGACGTACTAGTCGAGACGATCGAGACCATGCTGGCGGTGGGTGATCAACCGGCAGAGCGTGACGCTTCCAGTAGCTTCTGACAGGAGGCCGCCGTTTGTCGACCATGGAGCGACCGCCGGTTTCGGTCCTGCTACCGACGACGACCTGGACGCCAGCCTGCCGGCAGGTGGCCGAGCAACTCCGGGACGACGACGAACTCCTGGTTCTCCCCGATCACGAGAGCGATCCAGTTGCAAAGCAAACAGGCCTCCCTCAGTCAGTGTCGGTGATCCCCGCAGGCGACCCCGATGGGTGCTCTGGCAAGGCCAATGCGATCGATGTCGGCATGGAACGAGCCCGCCACGACCGGCTCGTCTGGACGGACGACGACTTCGAGCATCCGCCTGACTGGTTGGACCAACTCTCGGCCGACTACGACCGCCAGGGCCCGGTCTCGGAGGTCCCCTTCTTCCGCGGACGCGACGCGCTTTCCGTGTTGCTCGAACCCACCAACGTCTTTGGCGGCACACTCACGACATGGGCGGCCGATATCCCCTGGGGCGGGAGCGTGATCTTCGAGCGTGGTGATCTCGAAGTCGACGCCTTCCGGGCGGACCTGACCCGGACGATTAGCGACGATGGAACGCTGGACGAGCATCTGGACGTGACCTCGATACGACGGGTTCATGAGGTTTCGGCCGGCGGCACGATCCATGAGTCTCTCGAACGGTTCGTCCGATTCATCAAGATCGTCCGGTTCCACGGCCCGGGTATCACTGTGTTCAACGCCCTCGCATTGCTCGCCCTCACTGCGCTCCTCGTCCTGTATCCGGTACTCACGACCGTCGCAGTGACACTGTCCTATGGAATCATCTACGCGGCTTTCGGCATCCGCCGGTGGACGTTCCTGCTTGCAGTACCGGCGACGATACTGAATCTCCCGCTTTTCGCGTACGCACTGGCCCGCCGGACGTTCGTCTGGGGCGGGCGGCGCTATCGCTGGCGAAGCATGTTCGACGTCGAGGTCGTCGAGTAACCGTTGATTTGGATAGGATTGGCCAGGATGTCATAGAACGGTTCACAGGGCGTTGTTTTCATGGCGGGTAGAAGTGAATATCTGCTCAGTGCGTATTACGCACCGGCTTAGACTGGCCTATTCACGTCTCGGTGGCGACCTCATGGTGACCGAGCGTTCCCAGCCGTACCCGGGATCCGTCGCTCGATCCGTCCACGCCCGCGTCCAGGGCGTATACCACGCCAGCGATCGGCGCGCCGCCAGACGCCGGCGTTGGGCCCGGCCCACCGACGTAGACGATGCCATCGACGACTGTCGGCGATGAGCTGACCGCCGCTGCTGGTTTGGCGAATGCCCACTCCCGCTCGCCCGTGGCCGCATTCACCCCGTATAACACACCCAGGTACGTGTACTCGGCGTCAGTTTTGGCCGCGGTGCCGACGATGACGAGCCCATCGACGACCGTCGGCGATGACGGGACGCTCGACAGTTCGCGATACCCCCCGGTGAATGCCCACTCCCGCTCGCCCGTCGCCGCCTCCAAGGCGTACAGCGTCCCGTCATAGGAGCCGACGTAGACGGTCCCGCTCGCGACCGTCGGCGATGAATACACGCCCGCAGACGGTTCGGTGAACGCCCATTCTTGGTCGCCCGTCTCTGTATCCACCGCGTACACCGTCCCGTCATCGGAGCCGACGTAGACGGTCCCCGCCGCGACCGTGGGCGATGAATCGACGGAATCTGACGGCTCGGTAAACACCCACTCCTGGTCGCCCGTGGCGGCATCCACCGCGTACAACGCCGCATCTTCGTGGTCCTCGAAACGGCTCCCGTACGATCCGACGTAGACGGTGCCCGCCGCG